>SAMEA3663103__coassemble_173_pt1 | contig 54373 bp, 34 predicted proteins | sample SAMEA3663103__metabat2_low_PE_014 | metagenome-assembled genome bin SAMEA3663103 (sample SAMEA3663103) | pig gut metagenome | biome: pig gut; feature: pig-associated habitat; material: faeces | place: France | collected 2012 | reverse complement strand
TTCATCCTTCGTTCAACCTTCGTTCATCCTTCGTTCATCCTTCGTTCATCCTTCGATTGGAGAAAATACCATGATTGAAGGATGAACGATGGATTATAATTGGAATTACTTAATAACAACAGTCTTTCCGTTTATGATATAAAGACCGGCATTGTTAGCGTTCTTAACGGGAATACCGTTGAGATTATATGCCTTTCCTTCCATATTATTCCCGGCGTTAATAGCAGAGATGCCCGTGGTAAATCCTGCACTTGTATATGTGGCGGTCAATACCGACGAATAGTCATTTCCATCCGGACTTACCAATCCAACGAAAGAAAGGACCACATCTGAATTGGCATCACGTGAGAATTCAGGAACAGGTATAGTGTATATTACCGCATTGTCGTCCTCAGGGTCAACCTCTGATTCAATATCCTTTGCCTCAACATCCACATATTCTTCCTTGCCATTGAGAACATAGCTGAATCTTGCAGCAGTGAATGAGAGTTTTCCATCACCTACTTCCCTGATCCAAAGTTCAATACTCTTCTTGTTGTCGATAGAGCCCTTGGCAGGCGTGAATTCTTTTGTCAGAGTATATTCAACGAGCTTATACTTATATGTAAAACCATAACTTCCAAGTGTTCCGGCACCATCAGAATATGTAAAGTTGCCATTAACATCCTTAACACCATTAATCTGCAGTGAAATCACTTCTTGGAGATTGAGAATATTCATTGTTTCCTTATTACGCAGTTTGCCACGAAGGTCAACAGAAAGTTTGTTACCACTTATGATAACAGGGAGTTCCTCACGATAGTAGTCATCTTCAGACTCAACATTACCCATGCTCAAGAAAGCGGTCGGCTTAGACTCTGTATTGAGGTCACCGCTGAAAGTGAGTGTAACGACACCATTATCGAATGTCTCGGGCATCCATGAGAGGAAAGTGTCGAGACCATTTCCTGGAGTATTTTCAGATGAAACGAGACTCAAAGGCAAAGCAGCTGCAATATACTTAACCACCACATCGTCCAGTACACTTGTGCCGTCCTTAGCAGTTACATCCTTTAGGGTAATAGAGATTTCGTCGCCTTCCTTCATGCCAAGTCCGTAAAAGTCGAGCAATGCAGCCCTGATGTCGAGACTTACACTATTTCCGATTGTATTAGCCACAACAGCCTGGCTCTCCGCCCCCCAAGAAACGGTGCATCCCTTATGAGAAAGGTTCTTTGAGAAAGTCAAGCTGACATAAGCAGATGCAGCCGACAATGGCTTTCCACCCTCATTAGCCGAGGGAGTGGGAGTAACTGAAACCAATTTGATTGCAGAAGGATTGCCATAGGATGTAATGGTTATCGTACCATTTCCTGTCTGTACGTCAAAATCCTTCTTGAAGTAAATGGCAGTACCCTTGGCAGTACCCTTGGCAATAGGCAGTTTAAATGTATAAGGAGAGAAACTACCCTCAAAGCTCATTTCCAACTGCTTGGTAAAATCAGCATCAGTAAAAGCGTCGAGTCTTGTTACTGAACATGAAATCTCGATAACAAAGTCATCGGTAGTCACATCCTCGGGAATAATGAATTTGCCATACCACTCAGCCATGCCGAATTTGTAATCAGTACCAGCCTCCATCACGTAGGGGTCAGCCTGGGTTCCCGAACCTTGTGCCCAAGTATTTACACTTGAAGCGAGCACTGCCAAAAGCATTAATGTGCGAAATAAAATGTTTTTCATACGTAAATTTTATATATAAAAAGTTATTGTTTAAAAAGAGAATGGGACTACATTTGATATGCAATCCCATTCTCGATATTATAGGATAATCAAATTATCTGTTCAGATTATTTGATGATAACCTTCTTGCCGTTGATGATGTACATCTTGTTAGGAGCAAGACTCTTGATAGCACTTGCATTGCCACTCTTGACGAGCTGACCGTTAGCATTGTAGATTTCCACATTGCCCTCAGCAGCGAAGATATTTGAGATAGCTGTGGGGTTGCCGATAGTGTAAACGAAGTTGTAGTCAACGGGGTTAGTGCTTCCGTCAGTGAGAGCTACACAACCAGCGGGGATAGTGAGGGTGTAAACACCTTCGGCAGTGATTGCACCGTCATTGAGCTTAATCTCAAGTACATTCCACTCGGGCCAATCCGAGTTAATGCCAAGTGTTGTAGCATATACATTGCCCTCAGCATCTGTGATATAAGGATTACCACTTGCCGCATTTATTCCTTCCTCATTGTTGAAGGTAACCTTGATAGATGCAGGAATCTCTGTTACAGTGCCAGGAGCGGGATCGAGAGTAACGTCGTCTTCAGCAGCTGCTACGATGGTGTATGTGAATGTAACCTCTGAGTTCAGGTTGTCGGGATCATCATTGTATGTCACAGCACCGGCAGGAATTGTCAGAATGTATGTACCAGGTTCTGTGATTTCGCCCTTGAGCGAGCATACAAGCTGGTTCCAACCTGTTCCATAATCAACATTAGAGATTGTTGCAAGTTTATTTCCATCTCCATCACTGATGAAAGGCATAGCCTCATAAGTCCAAGCACAAGAATTGTAATCCATGAATGTGAACTCGAAGTCCTTCAGACTACCAACTTCGCCTTCCTGAGGATTAGCGGAAACGTGCATAGCCTGAGAAGGCTTGTCACCATTGTCAACAGTTATATTGAATGTAGCCTCGCGGTTGCTCTTCACGTTGAAGCCCTGAGCTGTAAGGTCAAGATTGAACATTCCCTCGGGAACAACAACAGTGTAAGTACCATTCTCTGTAATTTCATTGTTAAAGCTTACAACAACTTCCTTAACGATGTAATCATCGTTGTTTTCCTCGCCTTCGGGGATAACGCTTGTTACGTCAACAGACTTAGCAACAACGTTGCGTGTCTTGTCAAGAATGGTAATGTTATCAAACCAGCTCGGCTGAATACCATCAGCATATCCAAACTTAATAGTAGAAATCTTCTCAACAGTTGCATCTGGAGCCGGGTCAACCATTGTCACCTCGGGGAGGTTGAACTTGGCGTCAACATATACAGAGATGTATGAACCGTCCTTTTCTCCGTTGTTACCCTTTACAACAAGTCCGTTGGCATCCTTAACGAGAAGGCTGACAACAAAGTTGTGGTAGCTGTTAATGACATCATTAGGAATGGTGATGTTGGCAGTCTTGCCGTCCTCGCTCATTGCTACCTCGCAAGATTCTGTTTCACCCATACCTAATGGAACAAATGCCTCTGCGATAGTCACTACATCGCTGAATGTGAAGCTGATGGTGTTGTCCTCAGCGCTCTCGAGCGAGAAGTTTGCCTCGTTCTGGCTGTAAAGCAGTTCAGCTGGCTCAACGAGAGTTACAGGGCTGTACTCATAAGCCTTTGTGCCACCGTTTACGATTACCTTCTTTGTGAAGTTGGGTTCACCAGAGTTTTTGGCGTCAGTGCTCTCCCAACCAGTGAACACAATCTCATACTGCTTGCCGAGAGTCAGTTCAATGTCTCTTGGGTTCCAGAATGTGAATGTTCCGTTTTTGTTAGACACCTCTGTTGAGCGGCTCTTGATGGTTTCGCCGCCAACCTCGTTCATTTCCCATGTCATTACGCCGATGTTCTCTGAATTGTCAACCTTGACAACGATGTCGGCATTGCCGATGAGTTTCTCGATGTTCTGGCCAGCAAGAAGGTCAGTAGATGTCTTATCGAGCACCATATTGACAGATGAGATAGCAGGCTTTGACTTGATGACAAATGAGAAAGAGATAGCCTCAGGATTGGTGTACTCCATAACCTTGTTAAACGATACAGAACCCTTCGGAATGTTAAGAGTGTACTTACCGGGCTTTGTGATAGCCTCGGCAATTGAGCCAGTAAGAGCAGTCGCAGAAGCATTCTCGCCAGTCTGAAGGTTGGCAACCACGTTACCCTCCTCATCCTTAATCTGCGAAACCTTTGCGAATGTCCATTCAGCGGCATTGCATCCTTCGAATGTGATGACGAAATCCTTAAGACTTTCCACTTCTCCCTCCGTAGGAGTAATAGAAACAGAAATACCATCTGTTACCTCGTTGTCTGCTACTTCAGCATACGCCTTACCTCCAATGACTGCAAGAAACAGCATTGAAATCATGACGAGCAGACTTTTACGTTTTTGAGTAAATGTTTCTCTCATAGTTTTAATTTTAAATTATAATATAACAAAAATAAATAATTTCGAAATTCGAGGGCAAAGATACGCAAAATAATTGATATACAAAAACTTTTAAGCAAAAAATTACAAAAAAAAGCATTAACCGCGTCAATTGTCACCGCAGTTAATGCTTTTTTTATAAGTAAAACACAGATAATTACTTAATCACCTTCTTGGCTGAATTACCTTGCTTGATGATTACAAGTCCCTCGTTGGCGGCACGTCCTCCTACATTATATATAAATGTAGGTCCGTTCTGCTCCTTGTCAACAGTCACGCTGTTGATACCTGTAGTAATCTCAATGTTAGTGCGTGCCGAATTGAGCAACTCTCCTGTAGCCACATTGATGAGCATCACCGTCACCTTGCAGTTGTTGATGTCCTTCACCTGAGTGAGTATATCGGCACCCTTGAACGATATTTCGCCCTTGTTTTCCACACCATTCTCGATATTCACTGGCAACAATCCGGTCTGACCAAAATAGTTGTTGGCGGGATAGAAGTTGCGTGCCACATCATTGAAGGTATAAGGATACACAGCACTCTTGCCATAGATGCCTCCAGCCTGCCATTCGCCTAAGTTTTCGGCAGTGGTATTATACAAGTTATTTTGCTGATATCCTTCGAGTTTATCCTCAGTAATTACGCAGAAGAGTCCCATATTGGCATTCTCCATATCCAGGGCGAAGCGCACGTTGAACGGAATATTCATCACGTCGGTATCCTTGTTGTAAGTAGCCGATACGCTTATATCAGCATCAGCAGGGAATCCCATGAGATAATTCACCCTGTCGAGCCAGCAGTCAGCATCGGGCGAAACGAAAGAGTACTTGCTCTCACCCGCAACAACTTCGCGGTACATTGGTGAGCTAATTCCCTGATAACGGTTGATGATAGCCATAGGCGCACCAGCCAATCCGAGGAACGACTGAGTATAAGAAGTCATGCCACTCTCATAGCTGTCGCCTGTATATGTATGATAGCACAAAGGTATTACATTCTCGCCATAAACACTCTCGAGATTCTCCATAGCGAGATGTCCCAACGGGCAGTTAGAGCAGTCCTGACCCGTTTCCTCCTCGACAACCACACGTCTTGTGGTCTTAAACGAGAGGTTCTTCAAGCCAACAGCCATCTCATACTCGGTCTCGCCGTCGTTGAGGTCAACATCCACATAGAATACATTCTGCTTACCCACTTCGAGTGGCAGTTCCTTGTTGAACTCAAACTCCATTGTGTCGTCCTTCTTCAGTTCAAGTCCGCTCTTCACCACTTCATCAACAATGTTTCTCTTCGAGTCGAGCAGTTGCAGTTTCACCTGGTTATAAGTCTTCTCCTCGTTGAGGATCTTGATTTCACCCTTCACCTTCTGCGAAGTGGCGGCAATCTGATATGACTCAAGTCCTTTCAGTCCTACCTGCACGTCAAACACCTGACTGACAGTAACGTCCGTCAAGAAGAGGGCACTTTGGTTGGTATTCTCGTTTACAAAGGCGATATACACCTTCTTGCCCGAATAGTCGGCAAGGTTAACAGAATACTCCTTCCAGTTGCCTTCGAGAGTACCCGTAGCACCGGGAACCATCTGCTCGTTGAACACCACGTCGCCCTCGCTCTTGAACTTTGCGATCACGTCAGCGTCGAGGTCGTGTATCTGTTCGTCAGTAGCCCAAACAACTACCTTGAGCTTATCTGTGAATCCGGGCTGATAGCCCTGTCCCTTGAATGAGAGGAACACATTCTTTCCGGTTATCTCCAACTGAGGCGTAACCAACCAGTCGTCCGACTTACCATTGGGCACATATTTCGAGTGCGACATGGCGCACTTGTTGGAATAGTCGTCATCAGCAGCCCATGTCCAACCGATGCCCTTTGCAAATCCATATTCCTTAAAAGCAGAAGTCGGAGTTTTGTTGTCACCGTCAAACTGCATCATGCTTCCGAGCGCCAGTTCAAAGTTCTCCTTGAAGATGTTGGTGTCGTCACTTTCGTATGTACGCTCATATACGCCCTCGTAAGTCACGCTGCACTCCGTGTTCTTAACGCTACCGCTGAGGTCGGTGACAGCATCGGCGGGCAGAACCACCTTATATGTATTACCTTTATATAAATATTGTGTAGCCGTAGGATACAACATCACCTGCTTGTATGTCTCAGTTGTTTTTCCTGCAAGAATGTTCAACTCAGCCACAGGAGCGTCTTCTCCCACCTTATACAGATATCCCTTTGCATCGGCAGGAACAGCCACCTCGGTATCGAAAGAGAATACCACCGGACTGGTCAGCATGTCAAACTCACCCATTGTACTTCCATTTTCGGGCGAGACGGCAGTGTTCGTAAGAGCCGAAGCACCATATCCCTTGTATTTGATAACGATTTCCTCGTTAGTGCGTGTATTGTCGCCCTTCAGGCATATTTTTCCTGCGGGAATCACAACAGTATATTCCTTCCCGTCTTCAAGTTTATACGTTCTGAATCCGATGTTAATAATCTTTGAGTTATTAGCATTCACCGAGAACTCGATACCGGTTTTCACCACCTCACCATTCTCGTCCCTAAGTTCCACATCATCCTCGGCTCCGAGCACCTCGATATTCCTGCTGAAAGTAAGCGTGATGTTCGACACCTTAGCCATAGCGGCGCCTTCGAGAGGCGACACGGTGAACTTCTTCAGCAGGTTAACCTTCTCGCAAGCCTTGCCGAATGTTTCGGGCAGTGTTACATGATAGTTCTCCGAGTTGATATAAGCGATAGACACCATCGACTTGCAGTCGGCTGAAACACCGATTGTCAGACCAGTGGCCTGATATCCCGTATGATTGTAATAGTTGATGCCATACACCTGACTGAGCAGCTCGTCCATACCATACCAGAATCCGTTGTGGCGTATATATAGTGAGCGGCTTGGGTTAACAGCAGGAGTGGCGGCATATACGGTACCCTCGTTGTCTATGCTCACGCATCCCTTGTCAATATCCTCCGCATCAAGGTAATACTCCAGTTCCTTGGTCTCGGTGTTATAGCGGAACGGAGCCCTCTCGTCAGCCATGGTGTAGAGCTCACCGGCAATCCACTTGCCGTTGGGGCTTACGCAGATACCGTCGAGTCCATACACATTATCATGCTTCGGAGTGTATTTGATTTTGGCATTCTCGTCAAAGTCAAATACCACCGGGTCGAACGTCGAGGTCTCGCGGTCGTAGAAGAAATACACCACGTCCTGCGGATAGCTGAAACTGATACATCCACAGATATAACGTCCGTCGGCAGATATTCCCGTAAATCGGGTCATGTTCTGATATCCGTTTGAAGTGTCATACTTTGGAATGTTCACGGGTATAATCTTGCCAGTGGTCAAGTCCCACATCACCGGCTCTTCATAAAGCCAGTCGGAGCTTCTGTTGCAAGTACCCACAGCATACTTGCCGTCGGGAGTAACAGCGTTGATACGTCCAGCGTCGCATCCCTCGGGAATGGCCACCTTGGTCCACTCCTTCGTTTGGGGATTCCATGTAGCGGGATAACCGTTGTACGAACCCACAACCATCTTACCGTCATCGGTCACGTCGCCCGCATTGCTGACGATAGCTCCGTTTTCATCGGCGAGATTAGTGATTTCCTTAGTCTCAAGATTAATAAGTTTCGGATAAGCATCCTGAGACGTTGCATCATTGGCTCCGTATGCGATGGCCCATTTACCATTATCGGAAAGGGCACGGAATGTGGAGCCGTCACTCATGGTATAAGGAGTGAGCACGGCACCAGAGTTAGTCTGTGCCTTGGCAGTCATTATACCGAACACACTTGCCACCAGCAAGCATGCCTTGGCTAACAATCCAATTTTTAACATAGTATTATTACTTAATAAAATTAAATTTTCGTGCAAAGTTACAGCATAATTATTTAATTTTCAAAATAATGTCACTTTTTCTAAGGAAATAAAGCATTATTTAATAGAAATTGTGTAATTTTGCAGCAAAAACATAGATAAAAATGAAAGAATTCAGATTTTTGTTAGCCTTAATGCTAATCATGGTATGCACGACTATGTCGGCGCAATTACCCTCAGTGATGTTAAAGACTCTTGATGGCAAGACTGTCGATACATCCAAGCTCAACAACAACGGCAAACCGTTTATCATCAGTTTCTTCGCCACATGGTGCAAGCCATGCAACCGTGAGCTGAAAGCCATCCACGAGCAATATGCCGAATGGCAGGAGGAAACAGGAGTGAAAGTTATCGCCATCAGCATCGACCAGGCCCAGAACATCAACAAGGTGAAGCCATTGGTGGACAGTGAGGAGTGGGAATATGAGATTCTTCTCGACCCTAACAGCGAGTTCCGCCGTGCAATGGGAGTGCAGATGATTCCCCATGTGTTTATCATCGGAGGTGACGGAACTATTGTGGAGTCACGCTCGGGATATACCGATGGGGGCGAGAACCACCTTATCGAGAAGGTGAGGGAACTGGTGAAGTGAATTAGGAATTAGGGATTAGGAATTAGGAATTAGGGATTAGGAATTATTATGGGAATTACACCATTCTCCTTTAGGACTCTGGGCGTGATGCTTGCGGTTCTTGCTTTTTCTTCCTCTGCCCTGGCACAGGCCGACGAGAAGAAGGAAAAGGACTATCTCGTATTGCACGGAAGCATACAGAGCGACATTCTTATACCGGAGGTTGACAACAAGATAGGCACCGGCACTTACAAGGATGATATTCTCACGAATACATACGCAGAGCTGACCCTTGCGTCGAAACACTTCGAGGTGGGCGGACGTTTCGAGTTTCTCGAGCATCCACTGCCAGGATTCGAAAACGAATTCAAGGGATGGGGTGTGCCGCATATATATGCCAAGTACAACTCCGGCAAAGGCATCGAGGTGACACTCGGTGATGTCTATGACCAGTTCGGCAGCGGACTTATCTTCCGCACCTACGAGGAGCGCAGCCTCGGCATCGACAATGCGATCCGAGGCGGACGCGTGAACATCAGCGCACTGAAAGGTGTGAGGTTTAAGGCTCTTGGCGGTGTGCAGCGCAGATATTGGGACTGGGATACCGACTCATGGGTGGCAGGCACCGACCTTGAAATCGACATCAACCAATATAGCCAGAAGATGCGCGACAATAACGTGTCGTGGACAATCGGCGGCTCATACGTCTTGCTCAACTATGATAAGAACGACCAGGTTATCGTCCCCGGCACAAACTATGAGCTAAACTTGCCCTCAAACGTCAACGCCTTCGATGTGCGATCGAGCCTTACCGTGGGCAACTACAACATCCTTGCCGAATATGCCTGGCGCACGCAGGACCCGTCGTTCGACAACGGCTATATCTATCGCCGCGGTTCAGCCGTACTGCTCTCCGCCTCTTATTCATCCAAGGGAGTGAGTGCCTTGGTACAGGCAAAGCGCAGCGAGAACATGTCGTTCCGCTCTAACCGCTCGATAACCGGTATTTCGGGATTCATAAACAACATGCCTGCATTTGCCTATCAGCACACCTACTCACTGCCCGCCCTTTATCCATACGCCACACAGGCGGCTCCCGGCGAATGGGCGTTCCAGAGCGAGTTTGGTTATAACTTCAAGCGTCACACTGCCCTTGGAGGCAAATACGGCACCAAGATGAAGCTCAACATAAGCCATATCCGCGGATTGGACAAGTCTCCCGTGGAGCCGGTAAACGGTACCTTGATGGGAACCGACGGCTATGAAACCAGTTTCTTCAAGACAGGCGAATTGTATTATCAGGACATCAACGTGCAGATGGAGAAAAAACTCAGCAAGAGTTTCAAGCTCAACCTCATGTACATGAACCAGAAATACAACAAGACCGTCATCGAGGGCGAGGGAGGCATGGTGAAGTCGAACATCGCAGTGGCAGAAGGCAAATACCAGATAAACAAGAAGTTCACCCTGCGCAGCGAGTTACAGTATCTCTGGACAAATGAAGACCAGGGCGACTGGGCATTTGGATTGGTTGAGTTGTCGGCACTGCCCTATCTAATGTTCACACTGAGTGACATGTGGAATACCGGTGAGACCAACCAGCACTATTACATGGGCAGCGTGACCGCCACCTACAAGGCTCACCGCCTGATGCTAGGCTATGGCCGCACCCGTGCCGGCTACAACTGCTCGGGTGGTGTATGCCGCTACGTGCCCGCAAGCAAGGGAGTGAACATATCGTATAACTACACTTTCTAAACCAATTTGCAAAATATGAAATTCAACAGAATATTTATAGCCTTGGCTCTTGCCTCCGTTTCGTTTACAGCATGCGACGAAGTGGATGAGGCAGACAGATTCAAGGAACTGGAAAAGATTGAGAGCAAGAGGACAGTTCTTCTTGAGGACTTCACAGGTCAGTTGTGTACCAACTGTCCCGATGGACACCGCCTTATAGCAAGCCTGCAGGAACAGTATGGCGAGAATATTATCGCAGTGGGAATACATGCAGGGGTGTTCGGAATAGGCGAGAATCAGCTTGAGGGAGTGGTAGGTTTAATGCAGCCAGAGGGTAACGAATATGCAGAGAAATGGGGCGTAGAGGCTTATCCTTCAGCTGTAATCGACCGTTGCAGTGGTGCAATAAAGACCACATCAGACTGGTCGAAAGTGGTAAGGGACGAGATGACAAAACCCACAGATCTAAATATCGAGCTGTCGGCAACCGCGGATGACAAAACCATCACAATCACGACAAAGCTACAGCCTACCTCAGACATTAACGGAAAGCTTCAGCTTTGGATTACTGAAAGTAATATCAAGAGTTTTCAGATTGACAATGGTAGTAATCTAATGGACTATGTACATAACCATGTATATCGAGCTTCTGTCAATGGCACATGGGGTGAGGACATATCACTCAATTCCAACATCTTCCCAGAGTTGACACATTCTATAGCCATCAAAGATAATTGGAATAAGGAGAACCTTGCAGTGGTGGCTTTTGTATATAATGACAAGGAAGGCGTTATTCAGGCTGCCGAATATAAATTACAAGAGAATAATAACATTTTAAAAAGCAAATAAATATGAAGAAGATTATTACCCTTATTGCAGCACTTGCAATTACATCAATTGCAAATGCCCAACTTCAATTTAAGCATGGTTCAGAACCAGTGGAAAACAACGCAGAAGTAGTGACATCTCACGTTAATGAGCTAATTCCTGGGATTCTCTATCAAATAGATTCTGGCATATATCTTTCGTCAGCTAAAGACGCTAAGGTTGACCTTACGGCAGAGCCTATTGACGGAAACTTTGAGATTTGCGCTTGGGGTTCTTGCATCCCAGTGCCAATTCCTAATCCTAAAGCAGATTATCAGGCAAAAGACATTCTCAGCTCAAACGACGAGAATCTACAGATTCATGAGACGTTAAAAAAAGATGAGATAAAGACTATAAAGCTGAAGCTTACTGCACAATACACCAATGATCCATCGTCAAAGGTGTCTTGTACTGTTATTATGACCACCGACCCTGAAATTCTTGCAGGCATCGACGGTGTAGAGGCCGACAACAACGCTCCTGCCAAGACTTACAACATCGGCGGACGCGCTGCCAATGATGGCAAGGGACTTGTCATCATCAAGAAGGGCAATACGGTCAAGAAGGTTGTACGCTAAGTGACAGACACTCAACAGGCAGAAGTGATTTATACTGCATAGCCTGTTCATTTGCCAAATGATATTAGCAATATGATGTTATTACAATAGTTATTATAATTTCGTCATTATAACGGTTATAATTTGTAGTGAATAGTAATAACGGTTTATGTTCCCCACTGCGGTATGTACGTTCCGCAGTGGGGAATTTACATTCCGCAGTGGGGAACATACATTCCGCACTGCGGAATATAAAACAAAAGCTTATGATGACTGATTATCAATAACTTATAATTATACATTTAGATGCGTTATGTAGGCATAATTACTATGACTATCGTGACTATTAATAGATAACTATAGTCACACAATTATAATTTGGTGTATTGAGACCATCTCCCTTACGCGCGCGCATACGTACGCGCGCACTATAATTTTTCATTTTCTTCTATCACTTCTATCACTATAACATTCAACGCTCTCATTTTCAATATATTGAAGAGTGATAGAAGAGTTATAGAACAGTGATAGAAGAGTGACATAAGTGATAGAAGAAAGGTTTTTTAACTGCAAAACAGCTGATATTTTACATAAATTCACTAAAAAAAAGGGCGTCTTCGAGACAAGACACCCTTTATTAGTTCTCAAACTATAGTATTTTAGACCCGTTTCAGAAATACACCTTGCGTGTAGCTCTCTCGTTCTTCACAATCTTTATACCCTTTGCATTACCCTTGACCTGAGTGCCATCAAGAGAATAAATCTTGGTGGAACCATTGGCAGCGTTGTCAGTCTTAACACTCTCAATGCCAGTGGCAAACTTATAGTCATCATCAAATACTGCATTGCCCGTGCCATCCACGCGCAGAGTGAAATACTGAGCACCTCCAATTGTCCTCACCGGTTGCCACTCTACATCGCGGTTGTCCTTTGAGGCGAGATACACATAATATACAGTATTAGGGTCGAAACTGCAATTCGACAATGTCGTGGAAGTGGCACTCAATCCAGTACCAAAGTCAAACTCAAGTATTTGTCCACCCGTGAGGTTGATAAATCCCACTTCGCCCGTAGCCTCCTTCTCAAGCACAAGACCCAGTTCACCGGTAAATTTGCCCTTTTCGAAGTTATACAATCCTCCGGGAATAGAGATGGAGAGGGAGTTGGCAGTAGGGTTATACTTGATTGAATAAGGCTTGTCGGTAATCCATAAGCTTTCAAACCTGTCGGTTGACAATGCGTATGGATGAGCGGTGACCACTCCAAGGTTGTAGCTGAAGTTATACTTCGAGCCACGCAGGTAGTCCATGGAGTAATATCCGTTGTCAACACCAATCCATCCCCACTCTATAGCCACCTTTCCCTCGGCGTCCCAACCATGGGCAACGAAGATGTGACCATAGCCCGTGGCGGCATCATTACCGAAGAGCAACACGGGATATCCCTTCTCAAGCTCACCATGTATCATAGCGTCCCAGTCCTCCTTGACAAAGAAATCCTCATAGAACAGTTTCACGCTCTCGTCGGGAAACTGGAAGCAGTTGACCAATGCGAGAGGCACGTCCTGGGTATGGGCAGAACTGGAGTAGTTATACACCATATTCACTGCATATCCACAATCGCGCATCAGCGTAGCCACTGCCCTACCCTGCGAAGGCGAATAGGAAGCATAACCATCGAGCTTGTCAGAACCGTCGGTACTATACTGACCATAGCGGTCCTTAAAATTCCATGTATAAGTGGAGATAATTCTCTCGCTGCGGTATGTCTTTCCGTTATCCACACTGTATGTACCTGTGAAATCCACCGAACTTGGATACTTGTGATAGTTGAGAAGCTCGGAGAGAGTTACGGCACCACAGCCCGCAGCACACTTTGTGTTGCCTATTTCGGGTGTGTAGGCATAATATGGCATTGTCTCCTGTCCCCATTCAGTTGTCATGAGAGGCTCCACGACAGAGAGAGCCGAAGCCCTCTTGGGGGCTGGCATTTCGCCGTTGTCAATCATCTCCTGCATACCAGCCGCAGTGGCGGAAAGCCACCAGTTGAAAGCCGGGGAATGGTTTGTGGAAAGGAAATTGCCCTTGGCACAGGCAAGCACAGGAGTGAAACGGTCGTCGCGACTTACAATAACAAACGACGAGTTGCCATTAGAATAGACATTATATGTATTGTCCGACTTCACCAACGACACGTCAATAATCTGCATTGCCCTGTTGCCAGAGGAAGCACCATTCTGTGTCTTCAAGGCCTGAAGTGCCAATTGCTGCATCTCTGCAGCGGATCTCTCCGCTGCAGAAACGTTCATACCGGCTAATAATGCCAGTAAGGATATTATCAAATTCTTGTTCTTCATAATACAATGACTTATTTAAGCGTTACAAAACCATTGAAATTATATCTAATGTTGTACAGGTGATTCTTGATCGTGGATGTGGGGAACTTGGTTACGTTCTTAATCTCCTTGGGCTGGAGTCCACGCTCGGCGGCAGCCTTTGCCCTTGCCACTGACATGGCGCGCTCGGCAGCCTCCTTGGCAGGACCGGTAACCTCGAATGCCTCATAACCCACTGCATCTGACATATAACCGGCAGACACATAGTAAACGAGCGAGAAGCAATACATACCATCTTCGAAGTAGCTCTTGTCGGTAATGCCAAGCTCCGGATAGTTGGAAGCATCGCCTACATAAACCATACCGTACTGGGTGTCATAGAATCCCGTAGCCTGGTCGTCCACCACAATGTTTCCTTCGCCGTCCATAGTGAAGGTGAAGCCACGGTCACTGTATGCCCATGGAGCAATCTTAAACTTGGTCGGGTCTTCATTGGCCACATATAGAGTCACGCCCTCATCCACCTGGTTCTCCTCAGCCGTACCGAAGAAGAGTGCATAGTAATAGTCACCGGTGTTGATGGCCTTCCATGTGACAGCAGCGGCAGCCTTGCATGTAAACTGCAGGTAATAGAATCCCGTGGAATTTCCTTCTGAGTCGAATCCCACGGCTACAAGGGTGTATTTGCCTTCCCTTGGCAATGACACCGCCTTATGTCCGCCTTCTGCCGTCTCGGTGGATGCGAGAGAACCCGAAACGATTCCTTGTGCAGCCACGTTGGCGTCTCTCTCCTGCAGAGTTCCGTCCAACACTGCATACTTCACCTTGGCAATATCCTCGCCCAATGCGAACATAAACACCTGTCCATACTGGTTGTCATTAGCGTAAGACGCCACATCGGTGATGGTTATCGTATAGTCACCGATAACATATCCCGGCAACTGTATCACCTCAGGACCGTAACCGATACATCCGTCTGCCACGAGATATGCCATGTTAACAGTTATCTGTCCCTTGGTAGTGTCATAACCCTGGGGGAAATAGTCGTAGGTGACATCCTGTCCGGCAACATCCTTCCAATAGCGATAAGAGTCCATCACCGAGATAGGACCGTATGTAGGATGGGTGTCACCGGTCCACGTCTTGTCGCATGTGAAGATATTGGTGTTTCTGTCCCAGTTGACCACGAGGTCGCACTCTTTATACCAACCCCTTAAGAGCAGTTGTGCCTTGGAGCGGTCGTCGAGCGACTCGCGATAGTGAACCGGCTGATAGTAAGAGCCAAAGCCCAAGCTGCTATAAGTATATATTGGCAGGGTGCCGTTGCATATAATTTTGGTATCAGCATATCCTCCTGCAGCATATTCCGCAAAGGCGGCATCCCACTGCTCGTATGTGGTGATTCCTTCAGGATATTTCCATCCAAAGGGTACCCATTCTGTCCAGGGAGAGAACATAATCTTTACTGTAGTGGAGTCGCTACCATAGATAGTCGTTTCGTCCTTCAGTCTCAGCGAGACTGGATAGACGGTATTGTTCTTCAGGGATGCGAAGTCAAAGCTGATGGTGAGCTTCGCCACATTCTCGCCGTCGGCAAACGACACACTCGAGGGAATGGTGAACAAGCCAGCCTCGTCGGAAGACTCGATATTCACAGTGAGAGCGCCTTCGGTCTTCACACGTCTCACCTCTACATCCACACTGTTCTGTCCTTCGTTGATATTGAACTCAGTAGCCATATCCGAAGAGAAATAAACCTGTGCGTTGTCGGGCTTGCCCACCATCTGATAGTCGTCAGACGAGCAGGAGGCCAAACCGATGACAGCAAACAGTGCCGTCAACGCCATTGTTATGGATTTGTATGTTTTCATCTTGCTTGATATTTGTCGGTTAATAATTAGCGGGAGCATATATACCCATCTGTGCAGTGCTTACGTCAATGCTCATCGTGGGGTCGGGATTATTCTGGTCTTTTACGGCCTTGTTCACCTGCACCTCGGCGTTGGGGATTACATAGTTCCAGTTGGGTTTCATGCCCTGTGCATTAATATAATAGATGTTCGCGGGCGCATTGGTACCTTTATAATACTGCATCACTCCCGGCTGTATGCGCTTGGCAGAGGGGAAGGCGTTGCCCTCTCCCCAGAATTCTATCCTCATCTGGTCGAGCACAGCCAACTGCATGTCTCTTTCATTGTCAACCACCTTGTTATACGCCGGGTCGCGGTATTTCCTTACCCAGTCGTTAAGCAATTCCATACCCTCATACACGCTCTTGCTCATACCCGCAGCCTCAGCCCTTATGAGATACATCTCCTCAAGTCGCATGAATGGCACGTCGGTGGCAGCACCTACAGAATAAGTCTTTGTGTCGCCGCTGGCACAACGGAACTTGAGTGCGAGATAGTCGGGAGCCTTGGCAATGAAGTCCTCATCGCGTGATGTCTGGTAGTCACCCTTCTTGCGGTTGGGATCGAGGAACTGCTTGCGGCGGTAGTCGTTCACTCCCATCTTGTCATATAGTGACTTGTCAATTATAGGCTGTGTAAGATTAGAGTAGCTCCACTCAGCCTCACCTGAGAGCATACCGGCAAGGTTGCTCAGGTTGTTGAGGTTTTCTGCAGAGTAGTGACCATACCACATCCATCCGCTTGTAGCCATGGCAAAGGCGGTGTTGGCATTGGTAAGTTCGCTCTTGCTCATCATCTCAGCACCCTGTTTCTCGGCAGTCTCGATGGCGAGGTTAGCGTATGTATATGCCTCGTCATACTGCTCATCCCAGAGATACACCTTCGCCTTCAGGCCATATACGACGGCGAGGTCGGGTGCGGTGTGTGTTGTGGTTGTGTAACCCGTGGTCTTGAATATCTCCTCTGCCTTGTCGAGGTCGGCGAGTATGAACTTCATCATCTCCTCATGGGTGACACGTGGATTATTGGCCGACTCCTTCTCGGTGGTCTCGTCAGTGACGATAGGCACCGTGAGCCCGAGCACCTTTGAGCAGTCAGTATAGATGTTTGCCTTTGGCTCGTAGGTCACCATGAGCATATAATAGTCGAAGGCACGGTAGGCATAAGCCATTGCCACATAGTTGTCATCGGTCTTTGTGGGATTTTCCATAGCCTTGTATGCACGTATTACGTCGTTAGCCGACTTCACGTACATATACAGTGTGCGCCAGGGCAGGTAAGCGTAATAGCCGGTAGAACCCATGTTCTCGTTCATGCAGTTGTATGCCCTGAACCAGTCGTAACCCGAGTTGCTTCCACCGGGATACATGTCACCCATCATCTCGGTGAATGAAATCATGAACATCGGATATGACATGTCGCTCTCGTGGGTATTTGTACCATAAACGAGATAGCCCTGGGTCATCTGCGTAGAGATACCGTTGACGGCACTCTCCAGTCCGGCACTCACAATCTGGTCTTCAGTGATTGAACCGTCTGCGGGAGTTGTTTCCTCTATACATCCCGTGACGGTCAGTAGCATTGATGCTGCCAAAGCCAGTCCGTATATATTGTTTTTCTTAAATATCTTCATCTTCTTAAATTCTTCATTATAAATTTCTATTTCCTCATTCCTAATTCCTAATTCCTAATTTAAAATTAGAATTGCACCGTCAATCCTCCCGAGATTGTTCTCATCGGAGAGTAAGTTGTTGAATTGGATGCAGAACTATATGAGAGGCGTGGGTCGAATCCCTTGCGTGCAGAGAAATACACCACATTCTCGCAAGCCACATATAGGCGCAAGCTATTGAGCATCAGCTTCTTGGTGATTGACGTCGGGAAAGTGTATCCGAAGTTGATGTTGTTGATGTTCAGATAGCTCGACGATGTGAGGAATCGGGTTGACGTGCCTGAAGAATACAAGTCGCCATACTGGAATCTCGGAATGTTGGATGTAGAGTTCTCCGGTGTCCAGGCATCGAGCAGGTCCTTGTGGAAGTTGCGTCCGCCCAATGAACTTGACGGGCTTGCCATAAAGGAGGCATAGCTTGCGTCGAGTGTCTTGCCGCCAAGCTGGTAGGTGCAGTTCACCGAAAGGTCGAAACCGTAGAACCTCACTTTTGTTCCGAATCCTCCCTGCCACTTGGGCACTGTGCTTTCTTCGGTCACGTAGTAGTCAGCCTCGGCGAATGAGGTTGTTTTCTCGCGACCAGTCCAGATAGGATAGCCGTTGGCATCAAGCACGAGGTTATTGTTCTCGTCAAGCTGATATGTGTTTTTCCACCACATCGACTCTCCCGTTTCGGGGTTCACTCCGGCATAGTCCTTGATATTCCAGGTGTAGATCGACTGTCCCTCGGCAATGAAGAAGCTACCGCTTGAATATCCGTCGATTCTCTTACCGTCGGTGGTATAATAATAAGAGGTCTTATGCTCGTCGTCGAGCTTGGTGATACGGTTCTTGATAGTAGAGAGGTTGACATTGAAGTCCCAACTCAGATTACGGCGATTAAGAATGTTGAGCTGCAGGTCGAGTTCAAGACCCGAGTTGTAGAGGTCGCCGAGGTTGGCATAGTAGCCGGTATATCCGATTGAGGGTGCTGTGGTGTATGCCATAAGCATGTCGGTGGTGGTGCGGCGGTAATACTCGATGCTACCACTGAGACGCTTGAAGATGTCAAACTCGATACCTGCGTTGAAGTTGGTCTGGGTTTCCCATGTAATGTCCTTGTTTCCCTTTGACGAGAAGGAGATACCCACCTTGTCGTTGGAGTTGACAATGTTGTACATGTCGGAATACAGGAAGTTGTTGATGTTATCGTTACCCTGCGAACCGATTGATGCCTTCACCTTGAGCATGTCAATCCATGATGACTTGAACCAATTCTCCTTGGATAGAATCCACGCTCCACCGAGCGACCAGAACGAACCCCAACGGTGGTCGGGATGGAAACGGCTTGAAGCGTCGCGACGGAATGAAGCCGAACCGAAGATTCGTCCGTCGTAGTCATACTGCACCCTGCCGAGATAACCCTCGTTGTTGTATCTCTGGTTGTATGAACCTGCGTTCTTGCCGTCAACAATTGCCTCGTTGAGTTCAGAGCTGGTGGAAGAGAATATGTTTGTCTTAGTTGCCGACAAAACGTATGCACGGCTGTCATAGTATTCATGACCTACCATCACGTTGAGATTATGCATCTCGCCAATGGTGGTGGTATAGTTGAGTATCTGCTGCAGGTTGTAGTTCACTGTGCGGGCATGCGACTTCATGATATGTCCTCCCATAGAGTCAAACTGTCCGTAGAACTTGTTATATACACCCGTACTGCGGCTTTCGTCGAGGTTGTATGTTCCGTTGACAGTGAGAGTGAGTCCCTCCATGAAGGTGATGTCGGCAAATCCGTTAAGCGAATAAGCGTTACCCTCGGCATTGCGCTTGTTGAGCAGCACATCCATAAGAGGGTTGGCGTCGGGCATAAACGGACGGTCGCATCCTGCGTTCATTCCATTACCATAGTCATATATCTTATACCCATTGTCGTCAATCATTGGCGTACCGTCGGCATTGCGCAGGTAAAGCGGATAGATAGGAGCCATCTGTGTGGTGAATGCCCAGATATTACCTGTAGATGATGTCGAACCATTGTCGCTCAGCGAGTTGCTGTCATATCTTGCAAACGACATGTTTGCTCCCACCTTTGCCCATTTCTTCACCTGATAGTCACCGCGCATACGGGCAGAAAGACGCTTGTAGTCGCTGTTATATGAAATACCCTGGTTGTCGAGGTAGCCGAGAGATACATAGAAGGTGGAACGGTCGGTGGAACCGTTGAACGATAGATTGTATTCCTGGCGCAAGCCGTTACGTGTGGCCTCATCCTCCCAGTTGTCGGGAGTGAGCAGATACTGCTGCCCCTTATATGTAACGACATTGCCGAGAGTGGCATTGGGGTTAAGGCGTCCGTCGGAACCAATCAGATACTGGCCTTCGGGGATATTCCAGATGTTATATCCAAGTCCCCCCTGGTCGGAACTGCCGGTGAGTACGCCGTTGGCGCTTGCCCATGCCTCAGATGCAGACTGTCCGCTTGCGAGGTAGCTGTTTTTGAGAGCCTCATACTGCATCTCGTAATACTGTGCAGGACTTGTCACCACGTCATAATGCTGAAGGGCGCGACTGTTGCTACCCCATTTTGCGTCGAAGGTGATGATTGCATCCTGTCCCTTCTTAGCCTGCTTGGTGGTGATGATAATCACACCGTTGGCACCACGTGCACCGTAAAGGGCTGACGAGGCGGCATCCTTGAGCACTGTCATGCTCTCGACGTCGCTTGGGTTGATGTTGTTGATGTCGCCACTGTAGGGAGCGCCGTCCACGATAACAAGAGGATTAAGTCCGGCATTCAGAGAACTGAATCCACGCACACGGATAGTGGGCGAAGAGCCAGGTCCTCCATTGGAAGAAGTGAGAGTTACACCTGCAACAGCACCGGCAAGTGCTGATGTGACATCCGACACCTGCGACTGCTCCAGTTTTTCGGAATTGACGACCTTGGCAGAACCGGTAAAGGCGGATTTCTTGGCCTTACCGAAAGCCACGACCATCACTTCCTCAAGGCTGTGCTGGTCGGGGTCCATCACAACCTTCATGTTGGCAGTTGCGTTTTTCTTGGTGGTTAACATACCGATGTAGGAAAACTCCAACATCGCATTCGCTTTCTGGACTTCAAGAGAGAAATGTCCATTTACGTCAGTGACTGTTCCCGTGTTTGTTCCAACAATTTTTACGGATGCGCCAATCAGCGGTTCTCCGTCCTCACTGGAAATCACGGTACCAGACACTTTAGTTTGTGCCATGACTATTCCAAAAGCAAGGAACAGACATGCCAAAAGCATTTGGATTCTTTTTTTCATAATATTATTTACGCAAATATATATATATTTATAAATTGGCGGCAAAATTAATCATTTTTAGCCAATTAACAAAGGTTTTTCACAAGAAATAGACTTTTTTATTGGTTTTTCATTGGAACACAGAGATACAGAGAAAAAAACTGGGCTCTGCGACTCTGTGTCCAATAAAAAACCTACCATTTCCAGCTCTGAGTATAAGTGGCAGCCTCAACCTTGTTTTCCACATCGTCGGGGAGGTTGCAGAAGAAGTCTATGCCCGTAAGTTCCTCCAGTTTGTCGATGGAAATGACATATTTCTTGAGGTCATCCTTACTGCGGTCAACATTCTCGTTGAGTGCCCAGAATGCGAGAGCCTTATATCCCTCACTGTTTTTATATAAGATAGCCATATAGAAATACTTTGGCACAATGAGTTGTCCCTTTACCCTTTCGATAATATTCAGTTCATCGTCGATAGTTCCACCCTTACATACATACATGGTGTCTGTGGCAGGCGAGTTGTCTATCCATTTTCTCATCCTGCTTTCCATCTCCGCCCATAATTTTTGGTTAAATTTGGGGTATTGCGGCTGCATGTTGGTGAGATAGAATGTCTGCTTGTTTGCTTGAGTTGAATATTGTCTGTCGGCCGAAGGACAGATATGTCCGTGGTCATATCCTGAGCCTCTAAAGAGGTCTTCATCCCAATACATCTTGATACCAGTCTTGGCTTCTATAGCCTGCAGATCCTCGTCAAACGGGTATTGTGGATTACCCTTATATCGTCCGGCATTACCTCCATATCCATTATACATCTGATAGCACGACCATCGTTGCGACATCTTGCCATAGTCCCACTCCGTGCAGAAGTTGAGTCCGAAGGCATCATCCGTTTTATGTACTATTACTACACTGTTTCCACCGTTTAGCCGTGGAAATTCGAGTCTTGCCACCTCTGGCTGTTCAGCGTTATTATTCTTATTAACGTTGAGCACCTTTTGGTTGTTGCCACCACCTGAGGTTCCCCCCAGGTCGTCATCATCAGAGCCACAAGCCGCCACCATGAGCATGGTGGCGGCAAGCAGCATATAGATTTTAATATTCTTCATCAAAATATGATTATCCTCGATTTATTATTACTTGATAATCTTTTTGCCATTAACGATGTTGATACCCTTAGAGAGCTTGCTCATGCGCTGACCGGCAAGGTTGTAAATAACGTTGTCAGAAGCAACCTCAGCCTTTACGTCAGAGATAGCAGTAGGATCATTCTCCAGGACAGAGAGAGGAAGAACCTCGTGTGTGCCCTTATAGATACCAAAATAAATGCCCTCAATGAAATATGTCTTTCCATTGTTTACATATTCAGTGACATCAATACCTTTATAAAGCAGGATTGTATTGCCTTCGGCATCTTTAATGTAATTATTTCCATCCTCATTTACAATTTGACCCTCAATGATCACGTCGTTACACTTATATAGTCCACTCTTGAGGTCATCAATGGTAGCCGAAATAGGCTTTATTTCCTCTTCACCCTCGGTAATTGTAAGTGCAGAAACGTCTGTTAATGCGTTCTTTTTAAACTCTGGCATCTCATTGTAGAGGGTATAATCAACGATAATCTGTCCAGAAATAATGTCGCCTCGCTTGAGGTCTGACGGGAATCCAAGTCCATAGAAGATAGCGGCGTCAACACCCTGACGCAAATACACCTGTGCGCCACTTGCGTATATCACCTCAGCATTGAAGAGAGTAACTCTCTGCCATTTAGCATCCTCTTTCATATTAAGAGTACTGCCAATAACTATGTCATTTACGCTAATCTTCTCAAAAGTCTTCTCAGCAATATCGCTTGACTTTCCATCCTTAACAGCAATAGCCTTCACTGTGGCAGAAGCGTCAAGAGTGAAAGGAGCCTCATACTTAGTGGAAGCAGCTGTAGGCTCTGTTCCGTCGATTGTGTAGTAGATGTCACCTTCAGCAGCCTCCAGAGTAACTTCCGTTGTCTCAAGGAAATATTCCGCTCCAGAGACAGCAGGCTTTGAAATTATCACCTGCCCTGCCTCAGCTACAGTAACCTCAATTTTTGTAGCACGTACCTGATTTAACGCGGCCGAGAAAGTAACCTCAGGGGCACTACCTACCCAAGTACCTACTTTTTCATCGTAAGTGTAGCCATCAAGTTGAGCAAAACAACCAGGGCCATACTTTGTAGTATTAGATGCTGTGCATGTAAAAACAATGGAGGTCACATTTCCACTTTCAGCAGATACTGTAATGCTCTGTCCCTTGAAGATTCTGAACTGCGAACCATTACCAAAGTTACCCTGAGTTACAGCAAGCGTCACGCCGTCCTTAGTCAAAACGATGTCATCCGTGGTCTCATTATTACCATAAGAATCTACTGTGGCGTCAAAAATGACTGTCTTCTGTGCAAATGCACTTCCACATACGAGCACCAAAAGGCTCAGCAATGAATAACGTAAAGTTTTAATCATAATCATAATATTTAAAATTGTTAATAATGTATTTATTCCGCATAAGTGATTACAATCGATTTGGCACGCAACTGGCTTGGTGCTCCAGAAGTAGAAGACACATTGGTGAGAGTGACCTTCGAGGCATTGATGCCCGAGATGAGGAGGTCGTCACCACTTATAGACACAGAGCCAGGGTTGGAAGAAATGTCTCCACTTGCATTATATAGAGTGCCATTGTAGTTGTCGCACGTTATCTTAATAGATGCAATCTTCTTTGAAGAGTTGATGACTACACTGTTCTTCGGATACATACGCACTGCATTTCCAGTTGTGTAATACTTCGGTCCGTTGTTATTTCCACCGGCATCAAAAGAAAGTGTTGTGCCATCAGTAAGTGTGACTACCTCCAAAGCGGTCTGGTTCTCCCATCCGAAATCAGCGAATGTGACTGAGAGTGAATTACCGCTTACTTCACCTCCAGGATTATCATCACCACCACCTGGTTCGTCACCGCCGCCTGTGTAATTGCATTTCAAGGAGTAGAGATAAGCCTCGCCCTGAACAGTCTCAGGAGTGTTGCCATAATAGTTGACCACCTTACCACAGATGATAACCTCGTCACCCACATGCGGTTGTTCCTGTCCGGCTGTATATTTCACATTTCCAAGATAGAGGGCACGCCATACAAGGAACTCATTCTTAGACGTTCCGTCATCAGAGATGCTGAATGTACCATTACCATAGTTAGTGTCATATTCATACTTGATGTTTGACACAATTCCCTTAATGTATATTTCCTTTTCTGACTTTTCATCCTTACCGAGTGCAGAAGTGAAAGCCAATGCAGCGGCACAGTTGTAGGGATCATCGACAGTACCCGAGCCTTTCTGCTCACCAAAGTCACCTTCATTATCTCCTTCAGAGCCGCCTTCCTCAGTCACTCCATTGAGCGAATAGAGATAAGCCTTGCCTTGTACGGTCTCGGGAGTATTGCCATAATAGTTGATCACCTTACCACAGATGATGACTTCATCTCCCACCTTAATCTGTGTTTTGTCGCTCGTATATTTCTTGTTGCCGAGATAGAGCGCACGCCATACCTTGAAGGTGTTCTTGTTCTCGCCGTCATTAGAAATGTCAAACGAGGCATTGCCATAGTTGGTAGTGTATTCCTCGGTGATGCTCACCACCTTACCCTTGATATACACATCCTCAGTAGATTCGACATCAGTACCAAGGGCTGTGGCATAATTGATGGCAGCAATACAGTCGAACGGGTCGAGCAAAGTTCCGGCACCAGTGCCTTCAAGTTGTTCTTCCCCACCTTGGTCTCCACCTGTACCCGGTTTTGCGGGGATATTGTATGGTTCGGGCACATCCTCGCAACTTGTAAACGAGAATACTACCATAGTAATCGCGAATAATGAATAAAAAAGCTTTTTCATATCTGTTGTCGTTATTTTGTTTATACTTTAATTATTTCTTTACTACATCAGCCTCTGTGCGCAGATATATCTGCCAGTCAGAGCCGTAGCGTGTGAATATTCCCGTGATGTCGAGTGTCCCTTCGGGTATGGGAGAGTTGGCAAAGTCGGCGTATGTACTTGTGCGCACATATATGCCGTTAAGCCCTGAGATGCTCTGGTTTACCTCTGTCTGTTTATTCAAAGCGTCTGCCTCGGCTGCCCATACTGCCTTGCCGCCATTAAGCATCTTCACATCCCTGATAACCATCAGCCTTCCCACATTCTCACTCATATATGCAGCGTCCTTCACCTTCGTCTTGTCAAACTCAATGGGAGTTATTTTCGAGGCATCGGGTGTACCAATCAACTTGAAACTCTGGTTCCATAAGGCGCAACTTATACGACCTACACTCGTATTACCAGATGGACTAACATAATAGACTCCCAACTGAGGCTGATAACCATATGTTCCTATCCACAGTTGACTCAGATCAACAAGAATCTCCTGACCTACAGGCAAATATGCGAACAATCCGCCTACACCGACACTGATGATTATTGCACCAGTGCCATCGTCAATAACCACCTTGGAATAGATATTTCCCTCAATATCATTGCCAAGCACATGTCCCTTAATCTTCAGGTCCTTGCCTATCTCAGTCAATCCATACTGCTGGGCAAGAGTGGATTTATACATGTCCTTGAGTTCCTTGATAGTCACCACGTTGGTGTCCTCCAAGGCATTGTTGCCGAAGGTGTCGGCAGTGGTCTTTCCCGGATTGTCCCAGTCATCGTTCATACATGCTGACATCATGCAGCATATACAAGCCATTATGATATATTTCACGTTCTTCATTGTCATGAGTATTTAGAATCTGTAAGTAAAGTTGAGCAAACCGTTAGTGCCGTATGCATAGAACTTCTTGGGGTTCATAGTGAACAAATATCCTCGTGATTTATCCGAAGCGGTCAAGTCGCTGCGGCTCTGCTCATATCCTCCAGTGCAGATGTTGCGGTTGTTGAGGATATTGGTAAGAGTGAGGTTAATTGAGAGCTGCCCCTTCTTCATACGGATGAGCTTGCCTATGCTTGCGTCGAGCATAAATCCACCGTTGCCCTCTGTCTGTGGAAGGATTTTATAATTACCGTCGTTGTCGGCAGTACCTTGATCCTCTACAACATTTTTATATCTGTGATAAAGCGAAGGACTGAGATACATGCGGTCGTAGTAGTTGCCCGTGAGGTCGATAAACCATCCCTTGTTGTTGTAGCTGAGAGTGAGACTCTGTGCGAAGAGCGGAGTACTTGCCTCGCGCACTCCCTTGAGATGACAGATGTCGTCGCCGTAATCACCACTTTTAGAGAGCATGTATCTTACGTTGGCATCACTGGCATATTTCGCCTCGCTCACCGTTCCCACAGCCTGAATGCTGAAGGCCGAAGTGATTTTAAACTTCAATCCATATTCCACACCATAGTATTCCTTCTCCACACCTGTGAGCGACACGTAAGAGAACGAGTTGGCATCATCAAAGTAGAAGCACTGCCATTCCGTAGCATCTTTTATGCGCGAGTAGTAGGCATTCACATTAGCTCTTACCCACGATGTGTTCAGGCTATATCCTAATTCCGCCGACAAGACCTTCTCGTTCTTGAGGTTAGCCACAAAGTCGTTATTTATTTCGGGAGATGCGAAAGCAGTGTAAGCAGTAGGAGTTCGCAGTTCATATCCAGCTCCGAGCTGTATGATATTACCCATTCCGAGATTGAACGACAATCCAATCTTGCCGCCACCATCGAGGAAGCGAGCCGTACCGCTCTTACCGTAGGAGTTGTCCTTAGCCAGTCCGTTGCGCATCTTTCCGTCGCGCTGCATCTGTGTGCCTCCCACCCTAGCGCTCACAAAGGCATGCATCCTCGAGAGAGTAGCGCTATAGGTAGTCCAGAAATCAGCCCTATCCACTAGGATATTGTAGTCATAACCGAATCGGTCGCCGTCACCCACCTTGGCATTGGGATTGTTAAGGTCATACTGCACCTGCTCCGAATTGATGTCATACTTGCCGAGCGCATAGTAGTTGATGTTATGAAACTGTGTGGCACCGAGCATGTCATCCATAGTCTGATAGTGCATTCCCTTTGTCGTTCCGAGGTTCATTCCCATCACCAGTTTCTGCCTGTCGTCAAGTTTCATGTCGAGTGTGGATGACAGTTTGAAGTCAAGCTGGTTATTGTGCTTAGCCTGAATATAGTACATGGCATCAGCCCCCTGCTGACTTGCACTCACGTTGGCAGCATATAGACGGTCGAAGTCAATCTGACGGTTGACCTTCGACAAAGAGAGCCAGTTGTATGCATTGTTCCATGCATCCCATGCCGACTCAGTGCGATAGCTGTTGTCATCCTCGTTCCATACGTTGAAGTAGCTACTTGGCAGCACCTTCCAGTAGTCTGGTTGCGGGTTGTCGCTATTGTTATAATTGAGTTTGGTGCTCTTATACATGCTATACTTACCAGTGAGCGACGTGGTGAGCTTCATGTCGTCATTGATTTTCCAATCCCAAGTGAGCAATGCTGTCGGGGCAAAATCATTGATTACTCTTGAGTTACGCTTCTTTCCGTTCTGATATCCCCAATAAGGATTATAGTATCTGTCATTGGCTATCCAATACATCTCGTCGGTAGATGCACCCTGAGATGCACGTTCCGTTGGATTACCCCATGTCACGAAAGAGATTGAGTGATTTCCCGTCACCTTCTCGATGCCGAGGAAGTATGACAGGGAGTTGTAGAATGTTCCCTCCACATATCCTCTGTCGGCCCAGCGATATGTGAGAGCGGCAGCCACAGCCCATCCCTTGTCGTTAAGACCGCTACTGTAGGAATACATTCCACGTAGGGTATAGTTACGATTGGCTACACTCAATGCGGCCTTGTTACCTATAGGCATTGCCGAAGGACGGAAATTGTAGTTGTTCGCACCTCCCATCGACGGCATTGAGAAATTGTTAGCCTCGAAGGGCAAGGAATATTCACCGCTTCGTGTCTGATTATTCAGACCGCCCACTTGCGAATACCTAAACTGTCCTGACTCGGCGTCATTCATCAGCGCACCGTTGATATACACGTCGTTGTACTTTTGATTAAAGGCACGATAGCGGAATCTCACCGGACTCCACAGATACCCCACCTCGTTGGCGTAGATATTACTGTTGGAGTTGACGATGGTGACATTCTGCGACATGTCATCGTCTTCACCAAGTTGCGACTCAGTGAAAGTGAATGCCGACTCGTCCTTGTCGCCTTCTCCTTCCGTTTTCTTATCCTCCACCTGTGCTGTCATCATCGACGAGCTAAGAAGGGCGAGGATAGCCAATGTCAGCTTTTTCTTCATATATAATTTATATATTTCAATAATTTTGGGGCAAAGATAGCATTTTATTTCTAAATAATCTACTTTTTTATGAGAAAATTTCATTTCAATTCGTTTTATTCGATATTTTTTCCGATATTTGCACCAAAATTGGCAATTAGTGCCACAGAAAATACGTAATATATAATAAGGCATAAGAATTATGAGACACATCATCATTGCATTGCTCATCGCCGTTGCCACAAATGTGATGGCACAGGAGAAAAAGCTTAAGGTTTATGGCATCGGATTTTATAATCTGGAGAATCTCTTCGACACATGCCACGACGAAGGAAAGAACGACTATGAGTATCTTGCCACTGGCTCCAACAAATGGAATGCCATGAAATACAAGAGCAAATTGGGAAACATGTCGCGCGTATTGGCAGAGATGGGCACCGACTTGCTGAAGAACGTAGGTTGCGCCGTAATAGGCGTGAGCGAGGTGGAGAATGCGCGAGCTCTCTCCGACCTATGTGCCGAGCCAGCATTGAAAGCCCGCAACTTCCAGTTCTGTCACGTCGAAGGTCCCGACCGTCGAGGAGTGGATTGTGCCCTGTTGTATAACCCCAAACTCTTCACCCCAACCGATGTGCATCTATATCCCTATGTGCAGAAGTTGGAGAAAGACAGTGCATTCCTTACCCGCGGATTCCTCACTGTGAAAGGACGTATTGCCGACGAGGACATTGCCGTGATCGTATGCCATCTGCCCAGTCGTGCAGCCACATCGTTCTATCGCGAGCAGGGAGCCGAACAAGTGCGCCACATCAAGGACTCGCTCATTGCCGCCCAACCCTCACTAAAGGTTATTGTGATGGGAGATATGAACGACGACCCCACCGACCCCTCAATGGCAAAGTCGCTTCGCGCAAGAAAAAAGATTTCGGATGTAAAGCAGGGAGACATGTTCAATCCATGGTGGAAGACATTATCTGACGGCAACGGCACTATCAAATACGACGGAGGCTATAACCTGTTCGACCAGATTATCCTCTCCCCTAACCTTCTCTGTCAGGACGGCAAGAAGGACTACAGCACACTGAAGTATATCAAGCATCAGATATTCCAGCGCAGTTATATGCTGCAGCAGGAAGGCAAGAACAAGGGTTATCCCCTGCGCACATTCTCTGGCGGAATGTGGATGAACGGATTCAGCGACCACCTTCCCACCATCGTTTATTTGGTTAAGCAACAGTAAAACAATACCATACTACACTAAATCGGCGACATAACACCTATTAGGGTTATGCCGCCGAAACAATATAGATTAACTAAATGACGTATTATTCAGCCTTTTTTACACCGAAGCAAACAGCGTTCTTACCTTGAGGAGCATCATTATGTGATGTCTTGATGGTCACTACAGTTATTTCATCGCCAACAGCGATTGCATTATCCTTAATAAAGTACTGCTTGTTTTCACCAGTCCAATCACCATATACTCCATAGAGATAAACCTTCTCGCCGTTCTCATCCTCAATATACACATTGCCATACTTGTCGTTGACAATCTCGACAATCTTACCTGTGAGGACATAGAATTTGTCGTTGTCGTCGGCAGCGGCATTGAAGTCGGCAAGTGAGATAGGCTCAGCAGAGGCACATACTTCCTCGAGCTTTCCACTACCCACCTGAGGTGTACCCTTAAATTCGGCATGCTTACCAACGATAGTGACTACATCATTAAGAGAGACTTCGCCAGATGCCTTATAAACATATACCTGACCTGTGTAGTCGCTGATATAGTACTTACCTGCGGCAGCATCATCCACCTTGGTTACAAGACCAGTGAGACGATACTGAACATCGCCAACCTCCTTGGCATTAAATTCTGCCACTGTCAGAGGAACAATAGCACCCTTTTGGGCGATTGTCATCTGAGAGGTGTATTCCTTCTTGCCGTCGGTGGTCTTGAAGATAACGGTAGTGTTGCGGTCGCCACCTGCATTAGGAGCAGCCTTGAAGACAACCTCTGAGCCACCATTCTTGATAGCGGCAATAGAGAGCCAATCCTTGGCATCCTCGGGAATGTCAACCGATACACCCTGACCCTTGCAGGTTACGTATGCAGTAAGTTCACCGCCTTCGAGAGGCAGTTCGTTGCTTGCCACACCACCTACATAAGTAGAGTCAACCTTGATAAGCGACTTGTTGATTGCAATGACGGTCACATTAACAAGCTCAACGGTAGAGCCGTAAGTAGTTTTCGGACCCTGAACAATCACTTCGTCACCTACCTCAAGACCAAGACTGAGGAAGTTCTTCTCCTTACCATTCTTATCGAGCGTACCATAGATATAAATCTCACCAGTATCATCTTTCAAATACCAGTTACCATATGTTGTATTAGCAATACTTGTACAAACACCCTTCACCTGATAAGTCTTACTGTCAGGACCAGCGATAACCTCAGCACAAGTGGCAGTCGATACGGTTGAGAGTCCCTGCATCACGTTGATAATCTGAGTTGTGCCACCCTCTGTCACAAGCTTGATAGAAGTGCTACGACCATCGAGAGTTTCATCTGCAGTAATAGTAAGCACCTGTCCCTTGTCAGACGAGGATACGGAGTAGTCAAACCATGGCTCTTTCTTTGGGAATGCGCCTACGGTATCCACCTCCCACTTTTGTTTGCAATAAACGTCAATTGATGCCGAGCCACCCTCAACAGGCAAAGCCATATAAGAAGAAGAAACGCGAAGTCCATCAGGATATGTCACGACCTCATCGTCGCTACAGCTTGTCAGCATGGCAAGCGCCATGATGAACATTGGAACGAAATATTTCAGTTTCATATTATTCTATTAATTATATTAGTTGAAAATATACTTGATACCAACAGAAGCATACCAGCACTGTCCGATGGCGTGATTCTTAATCCATGTCTTGGTGTCGCGATTGATAGAGGCCGGAGTAGAATATACGCCATATCCCTGGGCATCAACACCCTCATACTTAAGGATACGTCCAATACCATTTGACTGGAAGTCGGTATTCATAATCTTGGCAACACCCCAACTTGAGTTGAACATGTTAAGCACATTCTTGATGTCGCAGCTGAGCTGGAGAGTGTGCTTTGTCTTACCAAGCTTCAGAGAGAAGTCGTGCTTGTAACCGAGGTCAACACGATGAACCCAAGGATTATATACACTGTATGATTCAGCATACTCGCCCTGATGGCTGCTAAGATAATCATCTTTGTGAACGAAATCCATAAAGTCTTCGGCATCCTTCTTCGTCTTGAAGCGGAACTCACCGTTCTTAACCTGCTCGTCGGTCGGGATATAGAGAGCGTCGTAGTTGTATCCGTCGCCGTTGATATCATTGACCATAGCGTATGAGTAGTTGTAGCCACCGCGATAAGCCTCGTAGATGATGCTCACGTGGTTGCCATGCTTGTCATGGTGAGTGGCAGAGAGGATAAAACGATCGGGAGTGATGTTCTCAGCATTGTGGAGGTGCATGTTGTTAGGACCTTCCACGGTAGTAACATAGTTGAGTACTGAAGAAGCGTTAGAACCAGGCAGACTGGTCATCTCCTTAGCCATAGAGTGTGTATAAGAAGCCATGAGGCTGAGGGTCTCAATAGGACGTGCGTTCAATGTGAGACTTGCCGACCATCCATATCCCTTGCTTGTGTTCTCGAGTACGTATGCGCTCTTCATTGTCTGGAATCCGGCAGGGAAGAGAGCACGGTTGTCAGCACCGTTGAGACGTGGGAATCCCGCCATCGAAGGCACTGCCCAGTCTTTCAGGATAGCTGCATTTACAGTCTTGTTGTAGATATACTCTGCAGTTACCGACATCGGAAATGATGTAGGCAGGTTGTAGTCGATGGCAAATGAAGTCTTCCACACTTGTGGCATCTTGAATGAACGATCAACACCGCAAATAGAAGAAGGCACTGTACCCTTTTCCGGTGTGATGTTCTCGGGATAACCCATGCCGATAAGCTTATCACGAAGTGCGGCAACTGTTGCCTTGCCATTTGCATCTGTCACAAGACCACCGGCAAACTGGCTCATATCGGTATTCTTCTCGTTGAGCTGAGCCTGATACTGCACCATACCGCCGTTGGTAGGCATGTTGGTGAAGAATACGAGTGGCAGACGCCCCTGGAAGAGACCTGTACCACCACGGAACTTCAAAGTCTTGTCGCCAAGCACGTCGTATGTGAATCCGATACGCGGCGAGAGGATAAGCTTGGTTGAAGGCCACTTACCTGTATCGATATGCTTTCCATAATAATCAAGTTCCTTGATGGCATTGTTTGTCATCAGGTCACCATTGTTGAATATGAATGTATCAAAACGGATACCACCAGTGAGCTTCAGACGCTCAGTTGCGTTCCACTCGTCCTGAAGATAGATACCAAGCTTGCCATACTGTACGCGTGCTGTTGGATTGCTCTCGCCGTTATAACCGTATGTAAGACAAACGACCTGAGGAGCAGCACCATTGATGAAGTCATCAACGCTATTGTAACGATAATAACCAGTACCATTTCGCATATAAGCATTGTCAGCCATCTGATGCTCAAAACCAATACCAGCCATGAGCTTGTGGTTACCCATATAGTATGTCACATCATCCTTAATGTTCCATACGGTATTGTGTACGGCGTTATTATATGTGAAGAGCTCATATCCAAGAGCCATATAGTTGTTGATGTCACCCGAACCATCGAGAATGTCGATGAATGGGAACTCAGCAGAATTTGTTCCACGCACCTGGTCGAGTTTTGAGTAAGTGGCAAGGAACTGGTTGGAGAGGTTATCGCCAAATCGGCTGTTCAAATCAAAAGAGAACGAGTGAACGATATTCTCTATTGAATACATCGAGTTGGCAAACGACATTGAATACTGTGACATACGTGCGAAAGCTGAACGAGAGCCACCGTCCATAGATGTTGAGTTGGGGGCATTCCATGCAGTGTTCTTTGTATGGTTATAGCGAAGAGCCAAGTGATGATTGTTGGTGATGTTCCAGTCGATGCGTGCAAGAATCTTGTAATTCTCTTCGTCGGCAGGGAAGCTGGTCCAAGAACCGGTGTCATATCCGTACTTGTTCTTAACATGCTCGCTCACGCGCTGAAGGTCGGCAAGAGTACACTTTGAGATATAGTTGTCGGCATCAGCCACACCATCCTCCGAAGCCATCCAGCGGTTGGCTATAGTAGGAGTCTTTACGAGTTCACCACTGGCGAAGAAGAAGAGCTTATCCTTGATAATAGGTCCTCCGAGAGTAAATCCGTAAGTAGTCTGACGGTCCTTCTCGCGCGCACTTGGAATCTGCTGATTGTCAACGGCATCACCACGAAGGTTCTCATTCTTGTGATAGATATAAGCAGAACCCTTGTATGTGTTGGTACCCGACTTAGTGATAGCGTTCACACCACCACCGATGAAGTTGGTCTGACGTACATCAAACGGAGAGATAACCACCTGCATTTCCTCGATAGCGTCGATAGAGATAGGATTACCTCCACCAGGAAGAGCATCAGAGAGTCCGAAGTTCTGGTTGAAATCGGCACCGTCAACAGTGAAGTTAGCAGTACGACCGTCAGAGCCCTGGAATGTCATTCCGTTACCTCCGTAGGGAGAGAGGCGAGTCATGTCTGTGATAGAACGGCTTACAGTTGGCACGGCAGCCATCTGAGCGCTTGTGATGTTCGTAGTAGCACCCATTCTCTCGATGTTGAGTTTAGAAGCCTTACCCTGAACAACCACTTCGCCGAGCACCTGAGTGTCCTCGTTCATTGTGGTGTTGAGGTTGTAAGTCTCACCGAGCTGGAGTACTACACCATTCACCTTCTTGGTCTCATAACCAATGTAGCTGATGGTGACCTCGTAAGGACCGCCAGAACGCATACCATTGATGTTAAACTGACCTTTGGTGTTTGTTACTGCTACGTAGCGTGTGCCCGAAGGAGTGTGGACGGCTTCCACAGTAGCACCGATAACATCCTCGTTATCAGCCTTTACCTTACCCGACATGCCAGACGTAGTTACCTGTGCCACTGCTGATGAAATCATCAGCATAAAAGCGGCAATCATAACATACAGTTTCTTCTGCATAAAAATAATACCTATTAGTTAAATTTAAGTCTCGAAAAGCGACAATGCGCCTTTTTTAATATTTCGGGTGCAAATTTAACTAAAAATTTCGATATACGTGTTACAAAAATGTTAAAAATGCAGTTTTATACAGAAAATATGCTATATATCAGATATTTTTATCACTTTTTGCTCAATTTTCCGCTTTTCAGGAATGATTTATATACCGACATCTTCACTGAGTTAGTGGCATGATCAAAGAGCAGGGAGGGATTGACCCTATTACCATTGACATGTAATTCGAAATGTAGATGTGGAGTAGTGGCTCGTCCTGTTTGTCCAACAAGAGCAATCACCTGACCAGCCTTCACCTTGTCGCCCACATTAACGAGGTTCTTCGAGTTATGGCTATACCATGTCTCAAGTCCATTCTCATGGCGTATCTTGATGAGATTGCCGTATGCTGCATATTTCTGCGACATTATCACCTCACCATCGAAAGCTACAAGGATATTGTCGTTGGGAGTTGTCTTGATATCCACACCTGTATGCTGTCGGCCTCCTCTTCGTCCGTATTGGCTGATTACCTTGGCTCCTGGCAGAGGATAGAATGCCACTTCCCTGTTTTTGTCCTTCTTGTCGCCACCTACCACACTCATCTCCACATTATTTCCCTTGCGCTTGCATAGGAGAGTGCGGCGAGTGAGTTTGTGGCTCTTGGGTTGGACGATTATTTCGGGATTCACCTTACCACCATTCACCATTATATAAAATGTGAGGAATGTGCGTCGGTTCTCACCACCCACGATGGCGATGGTTTGTCCAGCTTTTACCCTATCGCCCACTTTCACCAGATTCTCGGCATTTCGGGCATAAACAGTCTCAAGTCCGTTGTCATGGCGTATCACTATCACGTTGCCATGACCGGAGATATGCTTGGATATACGCACTGTTCCTGCAAACATTGCCTTGACAGCATCTCCTTTGTCGGTTGTTATCTCCAGTTCGCTGTTATTTTTCACCACTGCCTTTCCCACTGGCAGAGGAAAGGAGTAGTCGGACGAACGGAATCCGCCAAAGTCTATCGAGAATGCATCGGCATGCTCGAATAGTCCTGGCGTAGGAATACTGATTTGCTGCTTTTCGAGTGCATTAAACTCTTCTTTCGCCGCTGAGGTCATAATCACTATGCATGCGGCCAAAATAATCAGGTTTCTAAGTTTCATTATATAGTTTGAAAGGTCCTCAATCTTCAATCTAAAATTTTCAATCTTCAATTTAACAAAGCCCCAGTGAAGATTCTGCCACTGTTCACTCCTTGTTTTCTTGCGGAGAAGAAGTCATGGTTGTCTGCCATTGTGCATATAGGGCTCACTTCGATATTGTCGGGATTTACCCCCATTCTCTCCAACTGTTGTCGGTTGCACTCCTTCAGGTCGATATGCCACTTCGTCTGCCATCTGGCTATAGAGTCCATATCGAATCCAGCTTCGGCAAACTGCTCATATACTTCCTGTCCCACCTCGAAGTTGTCGAGAGATATGCCAGGACCAATCACGCAATGCAGTTGTTCGGGTTTGGAATGATAGGTGATAGCCATAGCTTGGATAGCTTTCTCGGCTATTCTTGCCACTGTGCCTCGCCATCCTGCATGCACCGTTGCCACAGCATGGTGGACGGGGTCATATATAATAATAGGTATGCAGTCGGCAGTAGATACTCCTATGCATATACCGCTCACGTCGGTCATCACGGCATCCACGCCTTCGAGTATCATCTTGCGGATATTGTCGGGAAGATGCACGAAATCCTCAGCTATTTGCCTCACCACCACTCCATGAGTCTGATGGGGCATCACGAGATGAGCCTCATCAATGCCCAGTTCATCACATAACAGGCGACGGTTGGCGGCAATGTCGGCAGGGTCATCTCCGCAATATTCATTGATGTTGAAAGAGGAGTATTCGCCCTTGCTCTGGCCTCCGTGACGAGTAGTGGAGAAGGCAAGGAGATGCGGAGTCCCCGTCTCATATCTACTTATCATCACCTTCCCCCTCTTCGTACTCAAAATCCTCAAGATCTTCGATGTCTTCAACGTCCTCTATATCATCTACATACTCGATGTCTTCATCCTCACCCTCTGCTGCCATTTCTTCGGCAAATCTCGACATATCCTTATCCCTATGCACTATCACGTCCTCCTGGGTGATGCTCTGCAGTTTGTTGCTCTCGCTGTTGAGTTCCTGCCAGAGAATGTCTTTCAGTTCGGTGAGTCCCATATTTGCCACCGACGAGATGAACACCACGGGCAGGTCGTCGGGCAATGTCTCGCGCAGCATCTCGACAAGTTCGTCGTCGAGCAAGTCACATTTTGTGACGGCAAGAACCCTGTGCTTGTCGAGCATGTCGGGATTAAAGTTTCGGAGTTCGTTGAGCAGTATCTCGTATTCTTTCTTGATGTCGTCGGTATCACCAGGTACCATAAAGAGCAGCAGGGAGTTGCGCTCGATATGGCGCAGGAATCGTAGTCCGAGTCCCTTACCCTCGCTTGCGCCCTCGATAATTCCTGGTATGTCGGCCATGACAAACGACTTGTGGTCGCGATATGCCACGATACCGAGAGAGGGTTCGAGAGTAGTAAAGGGATAGTTGGCGATCTTAGGGCGGGCACTCGACAGAGCCGAGAGCAATGTCGATTTACCGGCATTAGGGAATCCTACTAGTCCGACGTCAGCAAGGAGTTTGAGCTCGAGGATGATAGTCATCTCTTGCATTGGTTCTCCGGGTTGTGCATAGCGAGGAGCCTGATTGGTAGCCGAGCGGAACTGGAAATTGCCAAGTCCTCCGCGTCCACCCTTAAGCAGTAGTACCTCCTGACCGTCGTATGCCACATCACAGATGTATTTGCCAGTCTCGGCATTATACACCACCGTACCGCAGGGCACGTCGATATAAACATCCTTACCGTCGGTTCCGTGACATTTGTCGCGACCGCCATTACCGCCATGTTCAGCAAATATATGGCGCTCGTATTTCAGGTGGAGCAATGTCCAGTAGTTGTGGTTGCCCCTCAGATAGATGCTTCCGCCCTTACCGCCGTCACCACCGTCAGGTCCGCCGTTGGGGTTGTATTTCACATGTCTTAGGTGCATGCTTCCCCTACCGCCCTTACCCGAGCGGCAATATATTTTTACGTAATCTACGAAATTGGATTCTGCCATTCCTAATCCCTAATCCCTAATTCCTAATTAATTATGCACCAACGTTCCGATGTTCTCTCCGTCCATCACTTTCTTAAGGTTGCCCACGATGTCCATATTGAACACATAGATAGGCAAGTTGTTCTCCTTACACATTGTAGTGGCGGTGAGGTCCATCACCTTCAGTCCGCGAGTATAAATCTCATCGTATGTGATGTCACTGAACTTTGTTGCTGTGGGGTCTTTCTCCGGGTCGGATGTATATATACCATCCACACGGGTTCCCTTTAGCATCACGTCGGCCTCAATCTCGATACCTCGGAGCGACGAACCGGTATCTGTTGTGAAATATGGGCTACCAGTTCCGGCAGAGAAGATACAAACATATCCTGCCTCCATTGCCTCGATAGCCTTCCATTTGGTGTAGAACTCACCGATAGGTTCCATGCGGATGGCAGTGAGCACCTTTGTTTTCACTCCGATAGCTCCAAGTGCCGAACTAAGCGCGAGTGAGTTGATGACAGTGGCACACATACCCATTTGGTCGCCCTTAACGCGGTCAAATCCCTTCTGCGAACCGCTCAGTCCGCGGAAGATATTTCCACCACCGATGACGATACCAATCTGCACACCCATCTCACTCACCTCTTTGATCTGACGTGCATAATCAGCCAGACGCTCAGGGTCGATACCAAAATTCTGCTTGCCCATAAGACTCTCGCCACTGAGCTTCAGAAGTATTCTATTATACTTTGCCATAAATGTCTAATTATATCTATTAACGTTAATATGATGTGCAAATATACGACATTTCCGTGGAACAGCCAAATATTTTAGCATACTTTAAAGAAATAGGATAAATAATCTGCCGAAATTCTCATAATTTATTTTGGCAAAAATGCCGAAATTCTCACAATTTGAGCCATTGATATAATCAATGTATCTCACATTTTATATACTTGGGGTTAATCTGAATGACAGTTTATCGATGGTTGACATATTTTTCGACGTGATGACGATGCGCCACAATCCTTCGGGCCACATGGAGCGAAGCATCGGGTCGAGACGGTCGGAGAGTGGTTGGATATCTACATCACACTTCGACTTGGGATAGCTTAGACTGCATGAACCAAGAGATATGACACCCTTTTGCTCATCCAAGACAGGGCATAACGCCGAGACAAACATCTCGCGCACGGGCGACACAACCTTCTCAAGGAGATAGTCATCAGTGAGAGTGACAACTCCTTTCTTATTTATAGCAACAGTGCGATTCCATTTCTTAATGCCCGCATCAGAGGGATAACAATCCCTTAAGTCGAGCGACAACATGCCTTTGGAGTATTTAACATCACGGGCTGCATATTTGCGACCTTCGTGTTGGTCGAATCCATTCACCTGCGGCAGGTTGTGATAAGCACTCTGCATAGTCCATATCGTATAACGCTCCTTACTGAATGTCTTCGAGGTGTACTCCCCCACTCCAGGGTCAACGAGGATTGACTTTCCGTTATGATATACCACAAAACTACCCACATCATTGTGGTTGTGGCTCTCGTCGTTATGTCCGCCCTTCATACCCATGAACATCTGTCCTCTGCGTGCCGTCATGATTTGAAGCGAATGAAGCCATGTGTCGGCGGGATGAGGTTCTTCGGCTTTCTCTTCAAGAAACTCGTCGAGATGAGAGAGGAACACCAGTTCACGTCCGAGCGTAGGATAATTACCACTTTGATCATATAAACTTGCAGCATCCTCAAGAAATCCCTTCTCCACAGCTATATATTTGGCAAAGCGACGCATCACCGGGTCATCCACATAAAGGGCAAAGGGATACATCACGTTGGGTTGCTGCACAAGTCGGTTGCCATGACTGTCGGCAAAGCTAAGACAATATCCGTCGGCGATGTATGTGGCATAGCAATAGGCAGCCATCTTCTTCAATGACGAGAAAAACGAGGCAGGCAATGATTGGCTATTGGGCATCATGCTTGCACATTCATAGAGGGAGGCCGCCGCACGGTCCCAATACGTAGGTCCCTCGTCACATCCTCCATCATCGGGATAACCATCGGCAAAGGCATTCATGGCAGAAGCAATCTGGGTCAAAGCCTTGTCACGCCTCACACTGTCATGCTCACAGAATTTGACGCATGCAAGCCAGTTGGAGCATATCCACGGATTCCAGTTCATCGAGGCCTTCTTCCACCAATAGTTGGTATTCAAAGCAGGAATGAGCATTCGCCGTTCTATCTCAGAGTCTATCCTTTGCGACAGCAAGGGCGAGAAACTGTCTATCTGTTGTTGCAGTGCATGTCGTGTCCATGCCATAAGTCCTGCCGTCTCGGCATTAAAGAGATCGACATTCTGGTCATCGGGTCTCATTATCTTCGTGCCATAATGAGCCGGTATGCCCCACCATGTCTCTTCCAATGTGCTCATGATTCCATTGACAATATCGGGCATAAACCGTCCCTTGCCCTCCACCTTCTCGGCAAGCACGAGGGCAGCCAGTTGTCGGCGCTTTCCGAATGTCCATTGTTCATATCGGGTGCGATTGCCGTTTGTCTTGAACTCGGCAAAAAGTGTTGCACTTGGCGACTCCCACCTGCAACCTATATACCTCTCCCCGTAGCGCACGTAGCTATCGAGAATCCGTTGCTTTATACTGTCGTTAGCAGCCTGCAATGCCACTGCCGCCATCAACGCCAAGACAATCAATAATCCTGTTCTTTTCATACACTAAGATAATAAAATGTGAAAAGCTTTGGCATATTGCTCGGCCTTGCGTTCGGGTTTCATGGGATAGGCGCGCGAACTGCTCGGCATGCGATAGATACGTATCTGCCGACCCTTGTATTCGGTTGCGGCATAATCACCCACCTTGGGTTCCTTCACCCCAAATCGGCGACACAGAGTCGTTGTGGCAAGTTGCCCGGCAGTGATAATGACATTGCATTGCGGCATGGAGTCGAGCATAGCCTCAACATCTGTTTCCTCCACAATGTCAAGGTCCTTGTCGGAGGCAGTGTTCTTTGTACGCACCACCTTTGTGGCGGTGTCATACATTGCTATTCCCCTCTCAATGAGAAAGTCTTCTATCATCCCCTGGTCAAACCGTTTTTCTCCTTTTACTATAAAATGCTCCTTGTCGTCGAAGAACAGGATACCCATTATGCGCCACATGTCGTTCTGGAAGTTGGGGTAATAAAACGGCATGCACCATCTATGTTCGGCAGGAGGGAACGTGCCAAGCATCAATATCCTTGCCCCTTCGGGCAGGAACGGTGTAAAGGGGTGACTCTCTATTCTCATTGTTGAAAATATATTATAGCTGTTTTATTTCTTCTATCGTAATCTTTGTTATAGCAGCTATCTGCTCATCTGGGATTCCCGCAGTCTTCATCGCCTTAGCAGAAACCAATAAGGCTACCCGCTGCTCCTCCAACTGGGCGGACTGCTCCTCCAACTGGGCTGATTTTTCCTCCAACTGGGCGGACTGCTCCTCCAACTGGGCGGACTGCTCCTCCAACTGGGCGGACTGTTCCTCCAACTGGGCTGATTTTTCCTCCAACTGGGCGGAACGTTCTTTTATTAGGGCATCTTGCTCCGCAATCCGCTGGTCGCGCTTCATGATGGCTGTGTCACGAGTTTCAATTGCGGAAAAATATTCATCCTCTACATTCATGTCCTGACGCAACTTACTATCAGATGCCGCAGCAAGAAGGCGATGTAGAATATGCAGCATCTCGGTATCACCATCATATACGGAATCATCAATATTCAGCACCTGACGGTTTTTGCTATCCTTGTTAGTCTGATCGAACACACTCAACACCTCAACAAGGCGATTGTTCACGCGACCATGCAGTAATGGTATCTGAACAATAATACTGTCATGCACAAGACTCTCGACAAATGGATCGGGCATACCCTTGGTCACCTCCTTGCCGTCATAGTCGTATGACTTGTGCCTCACATAAAGTACAGGCTCCTCTATGTCACCCACGCGATGACCAAGAAGATATACTGTTATCATCGGTATGCCATAGCCGTTGGGATTGTCCTCCTTAAGAATGTTGTCGGGATTGGCATACTGGGTACCCAAATATTGGCGGAAACGAAGTGTCTCCGTCTCAAGCCAAGTCTTCTGAAGTTCTATAAGCACAAGTTTAAGACTACCATCCTCCTGACGCACCTTCGCTCCAAAATCGATGCGGAACATGGAAATCTTGTCACGTGTACCGTTGGTGTATTCATGCTTACGCATCTCAACCTCAACCACTTCCTTCTTCAGAAGTGCAGAAAGCACAGTCTTGGCAACGCGGTTATCCTCCATAAGATACTTGAACACCGAGTCATAAATTGGGTTTGCAACAGTTATTATCATTGTCGTATTCTTTTTTTATTGCTGCAAAATTAAGAGGAATAGTTGTAAATACCAAATCTCCGGCTTAGAAAGTCCAAATCATTAACAATATTAAACAATACGGATCGGCAAAATAAACTCGGCAATTTATATTAATATTGCAATCTTGCCGCAAAAGTACATAAAAAAACTGATAATACCAAGAAAACGGGAAAGAAAAGAACTAAAAATAAAAAAACCTCCATTGACACGCATTTTGGCGTCAATGGAGGACCGTATTGGGTAATTAATTATTAAAGCGAATCAATCACTTTGCATACGTCGGCAAAGATTTCCTCAAGCACTCCGTAGCTCTTCACATAGTGGTGAAGACCCTCGGCCTTGTACCAGTCGATGAGGGGAGCTGTCTGGGTGTTATACACGGCGAGACGCTTGTTGATTGTCTCCTCGTTGTCGTCGCTGCGACCCTGCTCTTTTCCACGGTTGAGCAGACGCGCCATGAGGATGTCCTCGGGGGCATAAAGCTCAATCATGGCTGCCACACTGTGTCCGCGCTCTGCCAGCATCTTCTTCAGGGCCTCGGCCTGCGGAATGGTGCGGGGGAATCCGTCGAAGATGACACCTTTATGATCCTTGCCAAAGCTGTCATATACACTGGCAAGGATATCAATCATAAGTTCGTCAGGAATAAGCTGTCCCTTGTCGATAAATGACTTGGCTGTCTTGCCAAGCTCTGTTCCGTTCTTGATCTCACTGCGAAGCACATCACCAGTAGAAATATGCTCGAAGCCATACTTTTTGATCAACAAGTCACTCTGGGTGCCCTTGCCTGAACCCGGGGCACCGAAAATTACAATATTCTTCATCTCTCTTTTACCTTATTATAAATCCTATAATATATTAAATCATTTATTTCTTTAATTCTTCAAGACATAAATGTCCCTCAAACCACGAGCCTGCTGGTCGTAGTCGAGACCATAGCCTATGATAAAATCATTGGGAATCTCGAATGCCACATAGCGGATATCGAGTTCTTCCTTGAGACGCTCGGGTTTGAAAAGGAGAGTGCATATCTCCACCGATGCGGGATTGCGAGTGCCGAGCGACTCTATCATGCGCTTCATGGTGGTGCCAGTCTCCACAATATCCTCAACGATGATAATATGACGTCCTGACAAGTTCTCGTTGATACCGAGAACTTCCTTGACATGCCCAGTGGACATGGTGCCCTGATAACTGGCGAGTTTGACGAACGAAATCTCGCACGGCACGGTCATGCCACGCATAAGATCGGCGGCAAACATAAACGAGCCGTTGAGCACTGCGAGGAAGAGCGGATTCTTGTCGGCATAGTCGCGACTGATGCTTTCAGCCACCTCACTGACGCGCTTGAGAATTGTCTCCTCTGGTATAGACGTAATGAACGTCTTATCCTTGATTTTTACCTCTTTTGTTGCCATTTTCTTGCTATTTCACAATTTTTGTTGCAAAATTACTAAAAAAAATGCAGAAAAGCATCATCTATTAATATAAATTTTGTATTTTTGCACGTATGAAAATATTTACAAGCGTCCAAATACACGAATTGGACAAGTTTACGATAGAAAATGAGCCGATAAAATCTATCGACCTCATGGAACGTGCGGCAAGGGCTTTGACCCATGCCATCAGCACAAAATGGGACAACTCCACACCTGTTGTTGTCTTTGCCGGACCAGGTAATAATGGCGGCGATGCATTGGCTGTGGCAAGGATGTTGGCAGAGAAGGACTACACGGTTGACGTGTGGCTCTTCAATATTTCTGGACATCTCTCGCCCGACTGTGCAGCCAACAGGCAGAGACTTGCCGACTGCAAGAAAGTGCATTCGTTGACAATGGTGACACAGGAGTTTGACCCTCCCATACTCAACAAGGACATACTCGTTGTAGATGGTCTGTTTGGCTCTGGTCTTAACAAACCCCTTGCCGGAGGTTTTGCCTCGCTCGTGAAATATATCAACGCCTCTGCAGCACAGGTGGTGAGCATTGACGTGCCCTCGGGACTGATGACAGAGGACAATGCATACAACGTGAGGGCGAATATCATAAAAGCTACACTCACCCTCACACTTCAACAGCCCAAACTGTCGTTTCTCTTCCCCGAGAACCAGGAGTTTATTGGCGAAGTGCGAACTCTCGACATAAGAATCAGTAGTGAGGGCATCGCCAAGACCGACGCCCATTATACCATCATCGAGGAAAGTGACATAAGACGCATACTAAAACCCCGACCGGCTTTTGCACACAAGGGAACGATGGGACACGCACTCATCATAGCAGGTAGCTATGGTATGGCGGGTGCGGCTATACTTGCCACCAAGGCTTGCCTGAGAAGCGGAGCGGGAAAGGTGACGACATATACCCCGCGCCAGAATGTGATGATGATGCAGGTGGCTGTACCTGAAGCTGTGATAATGGTGGGAGAGGAAACGGCTTTCGGTGAGGCTGTTGACACTACCGACTATCAGGCAATGGGTATTGGTCCGGGACTGGGGCAGAGCGACGCTACGGCAATTGCACTAATAGCCCAACTAAGAAGGACACAGTGCCCGATGGTTGTGGATGCAGATGCCATTAACATCTTATCCAACCGCAGGGCTTGGCTCCAACAGTTGCCCAAGGGGATAATACTCACTCCCCACCCCAAGGAGTTCGACCGTCTGCAGGGAGGATGCAGCGACTCGTACGAAAGACTCTCGAAGGCTCTCGACTTGGCAGAAAGACTTCAAGGGTATGTAATCGTGAAAGGACATTATTCTGCACTCTGTCTGCCTAACGGACATATCCTCTTCTGCCCCACAGGAAATGCGGGAATGGCTACTGCCGGAAGCGGCGACGTGCTCACGGGAATCATCACTGCACTGCTGGCAAGGGGATACAACCAGACGGAGGCTTGTGCCCTTGGTATGTATCTGCACGGACTTGCCGGTGACTTGGCGGCTGACGAACTCGGACAGGAGAGCCTTATGGCTAGTGATATTATCAATTATCTGCCAAAGGCTTTCAAGAGACTTGAAGACTAAAATAACACACATATAGATTTTGAATATGAGACATTCAGTATTAGCATTACTTCTTATGGCCGGCATTTCGGCAACGGCCCAGACACAAGTGATGGAATATCGCCCAGGAATGACTGCCGAGGGCATAGTGTATTATCTGCCAAAGACAAGTGTGAAGGTGGCAGTGAGGGTGGAAAAGACTACCTATACTCCAGGTGAATTCTGTAAATATGCCGACAAGTATCTACGAATAGCAAATGTCAGCGAGAACAGTTATAGCACTTACAGAATTATTGGCACTGACATCTTCTCATACGGTGAAGCCGACAAAAATAAGGCGTATGCACTAAAGGTTAATTCCAAAACATCGGCATGCAACGTAAAACTGGCTGAAGATGGACGCCTGTTGGCTGTGAATACTGATGCACCAGAGGAAAAACCGCTGCCACAACCCTTCAAACCTGCCGCAAAACCCAAGACTGCCGATCCACGCAGTTTCTTGAATCAGGAAATATTAGCTGCGGGAAGCATAACAAAGATGGCAGAACTTACAGCAACTGAGATTTACGACATACGAGAAAGCCGCAACTCCCTCACTAAGGGTGAGGCTGACTTTATGCCTAAAGATGGGGAGCAGTTACGCATTATGCTCAATAGCCTTGACCAACAAGACAAAGTGCTGTCGAGCATGTTTGTGGGAACAATAAGCAAGGACACTACCGAAACGGTGTTTACTATCACTCCCGACAAGGATATAGAAAAGCATGTGCTTTTCAGAATGTCGGCAAAACTTGGTTTGCTCGACAGCGATGATATGGCTGGCGCACCTTATTATATATATATAAAAGACTTGAAGACTCTGCCAAAGACAGATTTTGTTGACGAGAAAGCACAGAAAGCCAAAGAGAAGGCCGAACTGGCTGCTAAGGAAAAAGGCAACGGATTGTTTGTCAACGTGCCAAGCAAGATGAAGGTAACTATTGCTGAGGGCAACAACAAGGTGGCTGAATATGAAACCACCGCCGGACAGTTCGGAAAAGTGGAACTGCTCAGCGGTGACTTGTTCAATAAGCGCTTCACTACCCGTCTTACTCTCGACCCACAATCAGGGGCCGTTGAAAAGCTGACGGCAGAAGAGCCCAAATAATTATTTATTTAGTTTCCAAACACAGCCGTCCTTGGTGTCCTTCACCTCGAAACCGGCTTCCTTTAGGGCATCGCGTATTTCATCGCAGGTGCCCCAATCTTTGTTTGCCCTTGCCTTGGCACGCAACTGCAACACCATATCAACAACCTTACCATAGGCTGCCTCGCGCTCATCATTGGTGCCCGACTTGTCGGCACGCAATCCAAGAATGTCGAAACTGAACAGGTTCATCACCTGGCGCAACTCGTCGAGGTCGGCTGCGGAGATTGTTGCCTTATGATCGATGAGCACGTTAACAACATGGCATGCCTCAAAGAGATGACTGATAACAATCTGTGTCTGCAGGTCGTCGTTCATTGCGTCATAGCACTTCTGTCGAAGCTCTGCTACAAACTTTGCAGTGGCATCGTCACTCTTCTCGGCAGCTTGAACACGCTCAATGTCAGCCAATCCGTTCATGAGTCGGGTCAATCCCTTCTCACTTGCTATGAGGGCTTCATTTGAGAAATCCACCGTACCACGATAGTGGGCCGAAAGGATGAAGAAACGTATTGTCATTGGCGAGAACGCCTGCTGGAGTGACTCGTGATTGCCTGTGAAGAATTGCCCAAGAGTGATAAAGTTGCCAAGCGACTTGCCCATCTTCTGTCCGTTGATGGTAATCATGTTGTTGTGCATCCAATACTTCACCATAGGGTCGCCCTGACTAGCCACAGCCTGCGCTATCTCGCACTCATGATGGGGGAACACAAGGTCCATACCACCTCCATGAATGTCGAAGTGATTGCCGAGATACTTGCGTCCCATGGCAGTGCACTCGCAGTGCCATCCTGGGAATCCGTCGCTCCATGGACTTGGCCATCGCATGATATGCTCGGGCGAAGCTTTCTTCCACAAGGCAAAGTCCACCTGATTGCGCTTCTCACCCACTCCATCAAGTTCACGGCTATTATTGATGACATCATCAAGATTTCGTCCGGAAAGAATACCATACTTATGGTCTTTGTTGTATTTCTCAATGTCGAAATATACAGAACCGTTGCTCTCGTAGGCATATCCATTTGCCATAATCTCCTTCACGAGTTCTTCCTGCTCGATGATATGTCCAGTGGCATGAGGCTCGATACTCGGCGGAAGCACATTGAGCGCATCCATGGCATGATGATAGCGGTTGGTGTAATACTGTGCTATCTCCATCGGCTCAAGCTGTTCGAGGCGTGCCTTCTTCTCAATTTTGTCATCACCCTCGTCGGCATCATGCTCAAGGTGACCCACATCAGTGATGTTACGCACATAGCGCACCTTATATCCGAGATGCTTGAGATAACGGAAAAGGATATCGAATGTAATAGCCGGACGGGCATGTCCAAGGTGCGGATCGCCATATACTGTTGGTCCGCAGACATACATTCCGACATTTGGAGAATGTATCGGTTCGAAACGCTCCTTCTTTCTGCTGAGCGTGTTATAAATCAAAAGTGTCTGTTCCATTTTTATCCTTGTATTATTAACATTAGACTACAAAAGTACAAACAAATTCTCTTTTTACCAAATATCTACCCGTTTTTTCTATTTTTTTTCGTAAATTCTTTCGTTATTTGACATTTTTAGAGTAACTTTGCGGTAAAAATTAAGGTTTTTGCAATGATTTCTTTTGATAACGACTACAGTAATGGAGCACATCCAAAGGTACTCCAGAAATTGGTTGAAACCAATGACCTACGCACTCAGCCTTATGGGGCTGACGAGTGTAGCATGAGGGCAAAGGAACTGATTAAGAAAGCTTGCGAGGATGATGAAGCTAACATTTTCTTCCTGACAGGCGGAACACAGACCAATGCCACAGTGATTGACTCTATGCTATATCAGTATGAAGGCGTAATAGCAGTGGACACGGGACATATCAATGTTCACGAGGCTGGAGCCATTGAGTTTACGGAACACAAGATTATTGTCATCCCAAGTCATGAAGGCAAGATGCTTGCCACTGACCTTAGAAAATATCTTGACGACTTCATGCACGATGGCAGTAACGCCCATTGCGTATATCCCGGATGCGTGTATATCACGTTCCCCACAGAGTTGGGCACGCTATACAAAGCTTCTGAGATTGCTGAAATATATGAAGTGTGCAAGGAATATGGCATTATGCTATATGTTGACGGTGCCAGAATGGGCTACGGACTCATGTCGGAAGGTAATGACATAACCCTACCTTTCCTTGCCCGCCATTGCGATGTGTTCTATATTGGAGGCACGAAGATTGGAGCGCTTTGTGGAGAGGCTGTCGTGTTTACACACAACAATGCCCACCGTCATTTCTTCAGCATACAAAAACAACATGGAGCTGTTATTGCCAAAGGCCGACTTATCGGGGTGCAATTTGAGGCTCTGTTTACCGACAATCTTTATTTCGAGATATCAAAGCATGCTATTGACATGGCAATGAAGGTGAGGGACTTGTTCCGCTCAAGGGGATATAGATTCTATCTTGATTCACCGTCTAATCAGCAGTTTGTTGTCATGACGAAAGAGCAAGCCGACGCTTTGTCAAAGAACATCCAGTTCACATATTTCGGACAGACCAACAATGGTGATGTTATCGCACGATTCGTCACAAGTTGGTCAACAACAGAAGAGGAATTGGCAGAATTGGCAAAATACATCTAAAATAAACATATTCAGCATTAGATACAAAAAAGAACCCGACTACCAATTTCCTGGTGTCGGGTTCTTTTTTATATAAAACTATTAATATTCTTTATACCGAATAATTAATCTTCGTCCTGTGATACAGTCTCCTCGGAATACTCAATCACGTTCTTGCGATTGGCTTGAATGCGATTGTATTCTTCCTTACTGCCGACAATGAGCTTGTCGAACTCGCGAAGACCGGTTCCTGCAGGAATCAGGTGACCGCAAATCACATTCTCCTTCATACCCTCAAGTTTGTCAACCTTTCCGCGAATAGCAGCTTCGTTGAGCACCTTGGTGGTTTCCTGGAACGATGCGGCCGACATGAAGCTCTTGGTCTGGAGAGCTGCACGGGTGATACCCTGAAGAATCTGGGTAGATGTGGCAGCTACGGCATCGCGCACCTTCACGAGGCGGAGGTCCTTACGCTTGAGCTGTGAGTTCTCGTCGCGCAGACGGCGAACTGTGACAATCTGACCCTTCTGCAGATTCTGACTGTCGCCAGCATCAATAACCACCTTCTTACCCCAGATACGATCGTTCTCGTCAGCAAAGTCGAGCTTGTCAACAATTTCCTGCTCGAGGAATGATGTATCACCTGGATCATTAATCTGAACCTTACGCATCATCTGACGTACGATAATCTCGAAGTGCTTGTCGTTGATCTTCACACCCTGCAGACGATATACGTCCTGAACCTCGTTGACGATATACTCCTGAACGGCAGTAGGACCCTTAATGGCAAGGATGTCATTAGGAGTGATAACACCATCAGAGAGCGGTGTACCGGCACGAACGGCATCGTGCTCCTGTACAAGAATCTGCTTTGACAACGATACGAGATACTTACGCTGCTCGCCAGTCTTGGAAGTGACAATAATCTCACGATTACCACGCTTAACCTTACCCATTGACACCTCACCGTCGATTTCTGAAACGACTGCGGGGTTGGACGGGTTGCGTGCCTCGAAGAGCTCGGTAACACGGGGAAGACCTCCGGTGATGTCACCACCCTTAACGGCTGCACGAGGAATCTTGACAAGAGTCTCACCAGTCTTGACTGTCTGACCGTCCTCAACTACGATGTGACCACCCACAGGGAAGTTGTAAGTACCAATCTTCTCACCATTGGCATCAAGAATATCACAGGTAGGCACCATATTGCGGTCCTTAGACTCGGTGATAATCTTCTCGGTCAAACCAGTTGTATCGTCGGTCTCTGCACGATATGTAAGACCTTCCTTCACATCGTTGAAGCGCAGTGTACCGGCATATTCTGTAACAATAACAGCATTGAACGGGTCCCACTGGGCAATCTTCTCGCCCTTTTCAACTATCTCGCCGTTCTTATGATACAATGAAGAACCATAAGGAACGTTCATTGTAGAAAGAACAATATTTGTATTTGGATCTACGAAGCGCACCTCACCAAGACGGCTGACTACCATCTCACACATCTTTCCGTCCTCATCAAACGGAACAGTGCGGAGCTCCTCGAACTCTATCTTACTTGGGTTCTTGGCGAAGATGGCTGCATTGGCAGCTGCATTGGCAGCCACACCACCGGCGTGGAACGTACGAAGTGTAAGCTGAGTACCCGGCTCACCGATAGCCTGTGCAGCAATCACACCGACAGCCTCACCCTTCTGCACCATCTTACGGGTGGCAAGGTTGCGGCCATAGCACTTCATGCAGACTCCATGCTTGCTCTCACAGGTGAGCACTGAACGAATCTCAACACTCTCAATGGGTGAATCCTCAATCTCCTGTGCCACCTTCTCGGTGATCTCCTCACCGGCAGCAACAATCAGGCGACCTGTTGTAGGATGTATGATGTCATGCACTGACACACGACCGAGAATACGCTCTGACAATGTAGAGATAACCTCGTCGCCATTCTTAAGGGCAGTACATACAAGTCCACGCAATGTACCACAATCCTCTTCATTGATAATCACGTCATGCGATACGTCAACAAGACGACGTGTAAGATAACCAGCGTCGGCAGTCTTCATGGCGGTATCGGCAAGACCCTTACGGGCACCGTGAGTAGAGATGAAGTACTCAAGCACTGACATACCCTCCTTGAAGTTTGACAAGATAGGGTTCTCAATAATCTGAGCACCTTCGGCGCCGGCTTTCTGCGGCTTGGCCATAAGACCACGCATACCCGACAGCTGACGGATCTGGTCCTTAGAACCACGGGCACCAGAGTCGAGCATCATAAACACGGCATTGAATCCCTGGTCGGCCTCGGTCATCTCCTTCATAAGCACATTACCAAGGTCGTTGTTAACGTGTGTCCATGTATCAATAACCTGGTTGTAACGCTCGGTATCGGTGATGAATCCCATATTGTAGTTCTCGGTAATCTGGCGAACCTCCTCATTACCCTTTTCCACTAGTGCTTTCTTTTCCTCTGGAATGATAATATCGTCGAGGTTGAACGAAAGACCGGCAAGATATGCCATACGATAACCCAGATTCTTAATACCATCAAGGAACTCGCATGCCTCGGCGAAACCTACGTTCTTGATTACATCGGCGATGATGTCGCGAAGGCTCTTCTTAGAGATTACCTTGTTAACATATCCCACCTGGTTGGGGATAATGCCATTGACAATCACACGACCGACAGATGTCTCTACCATGTGCTTGTATGGGATACCATTCTCGTCGATATCATCAACAACGACCTTTACTTGAGCATGGAGGTCGCAACGACGTTCGTTATGGGCAATGATAGCTTCCTCGGGACCATAGAAAGTAAGGCCCTCACCCTTTGCACCCGGACGGATCTTGGTGATATAGTAAAGACCGAGCACCATATCCTGAGAAGGCACTGTGATAGGAGCACCGTTGGCAGGATTAAGGATGTTATGGCTCTGAAGCATCAATATCTGAGCCTCAAGCACTGCCTCATTGCTCAATGGAAGGTGAACAGCCATCTGGTCTCCGTCGAAGTCGGCGTTGAACGCAGTACATGCCAACGGATGGAGCTGAATAGCCTTGCCCTCGATAAGTTTTGGCTGGAATGCCTGAATACCAAGACGGTGAAGTGTAGGGGCACGGTTGAGCATTACGGGATGACCCTTCATCACGTTCTCAAGAATATCCCAAATAACGGGCTCGCGGCGGTCAACAATCTTCTTTGCACTCTTGACAGTCTTAACGATACCACGCTCGATGAGCTTGCGAATGATAAATGGCTTGTAGAGCTCAGCTGCCATCAGTTTGGGCAGACCGCACTCACCCATCTTCAATTCAGGACCTACAACGATTACCGAACGAGCAGAATAGTCAACACGCTTACCGAGAAGGTTCTGACGGAAACGTCCTGCCTTACCCTTCAGCGAGTCACTGAGTGACTTGAGCGGACGATTGCTCTCGCTCTTCACTGCACTACTCTTGCGCGAGTTGTCGAAGAGACTATCCACAGCCTCCTGAAGCATACGCTTCTCATTTCGCAGAATAACCTCAGGAGCCTTGATTTCAACAAGTCGCTTCAGTCGGTTGTTACGTATGATGACACGACGATAGAGGTCGTTGAGGTCGGATGTGGCAAATCGTCCACCATCCAGCGGAACAAGCGGACGCAACTCTGGAGGAGTGACAGGAATAATCTTCATGATCATCCATTCAGGACGGTTGACTTCCTTGCTTGAACGGAATGCCTCAACCACCTGCAGACGCTTCAGAGCCTCATTCTTTCTCTGCTGAGAAGAATCGCTGTTGGCACGGTCGCGCAACTCATATGATAGAGAATCAAGGTCAAGACGGATAAGGAGGTCGTATATAGCCTCGGCACCCATCTTGGCGATAAACTTATTTGGGTCGGAATCATCCAGATAATAGTTATCAGGAGAAACATGATTATCCATAAGCTCATTGTACTCATCTTCGGAGAGAAGGTCATACACATTTGAGCCAAGCAGGTCGTTGCCCTCAGCATCTTTCTTTCCGGCAAGAGCTCCTGGCTGGATAACCACATAACGCTCATAGTAAATGATGGCGTCAAGTTTCTTTGTGGGCAATCCGAGCAGATAACCAATCTTGTTTGGCAAAGAACGGAAATACCAGATATGAGCCACTGGCACTACAAGTTCGATGTGACCAGAACGCTCACGACGTACCTTCTTCTCAGTTACCTCAACACCGCATCGGTCGCAGACAATACCCTTGTAACGTATGCGCTTGTATTTACCGCAGGCGCACTCATAGTCCTTCTGCGGACCAAAGATACGCTCGCAGAACAATCCGTCGCGCTCAGGCTTGTAGGTGCGATAGTTGATGGTTTCCGGCTTGGTTACCTCACCGAATGAATTCTCCAGGATCTCCTCGGGCGATGCCAAACTGATGGTGATCTTGGTAAAATTACTCTTTATTTTTGTATCTTTCTTAAAAGCCATATTTATATAATGTTTCTAAAGAGTTAAATATTTTAATCGAGTTTGATGCTGAGTCCAAGACCCTTGAGCTCGTGCAGAAGCACATTGAGCGACTCTGGAATACCTGGTGTTGGCATAGGCTCACCCTTGACGATGGCCTCGTAAGCCTTACTACGTCCGACAACATCATCAGACTTAATGGTAAGTATCTCCTGAAGGACATGGCTTGCACCAAATGCCTCAAGAGCCCAAACCTCCATCTCTCCGAATCGCTGTCCACCAAACTGCGCCTTACCTCCAAGTGGTTGCTGAGTGATAAGAGAGTACGGACCGATAGAACGGGCGTGCATCTTATCCTCAACCATGTGTCCGAGCTTGAGGAAGTAGGTGATACCTACAGTAGCCGGCTGGTCGAAACGCTCTCCTGTCTCGCCGTCATACAGATATGTTGAACATAGGTGGGGCAGTCCGGCCTTGTCAGTCCACTCGGCAAGGTCTTCAAGTTTAGCACCATCGAAGATAGGTGTGGCAAACTTAACACCGAGCTTGCGTCCGGCAGCACCTAGGATAGCCTCGAATATCTGTCCCAGGTTCATACGAGAAGGCACACCAAGTGGGTTGAGCACCAAGTCAACAGGACGACCGTCGTCGAGGAACGGCATGTCCTCCTGACGAACAATCTTCGAAACGATACCCTTGTTACCGTGACGTCCGGCCAACTTATCTCCGACACTGATCTTACGCTTCTTGGCAACATATACCTTAGCCATCTGAAGAATTCCAGAAGGAAGTTCGTCACCAATGGTGATAGCAAACTTCTTGCGCTTCATCTCAGCGTCGAGCAACTTATACTTCTTCATGAAGTTGATAATCAACTGGGCGATGAGCTCATTCTTGTGAGCATCGGCAGTCCAATTGCTGATATGCACATCACCATACTCAAGATTCTTGAGGTTGGTTACTGTGAATGTGCTACCCTTGGTGATTACCTCAGAACCAGTATAGTCCTTCACACCCTGAGAAACCTCACCCTCGGTAAGTTCGAGCAACTTGTCGATGAGAATCTCCTTCAAGTCATCAACCTTTGCCTCGTATTCCTCGTCAATCTTGGCAAGAGTAACCTTATCCTGCA
>SAMEA3663103__coassemble_166_pt1 | contig 71935 bp, 59 predicted proteins | sample SAMEA3663103__metabat2_low_PE_014 | metagenome-assembled genome bin SAMEA3663103 (sample SAMEA3663103) | pig gut metagenome | biome: pig gut; feature: pig-associated habitat; material: faeces | place: France | collected 2012 | reverse complement strand
TACACAGGTTAATCCCCGCCTGTTTTTGTTATGGTGTTATCTTATAGTGCACTTTTTTCTCTCCTTAGAGTTAAGTTGCTTGCGTGCGGTGCGTATGTCGAAATCAACCTTGGTAAGGGTGAAGTCGGGACAGTTGAATGAGTCGAGGTTATCCATGTCAGTTTTCCTCGGATGGCGTTGTGGAAGGAGGAAGGGTTTTGTCACCTTGCCATTGTCGTCTATGGAAGCTATGTAGGCACGCGAGATGGTGCCGTCCTGGCCCTTGGATGAATATACAAACCAATGGCTGTTGCTGCTCCAGTTGTGATAGCTCTCCGACTTGTCGGTGTTTACTTCCGTGAGGGGGCGCGTCTTACCTGTGTTAAGGTCCATGATCCATAGGTCTGACTCGCGCTGACTGACGGGGAAATTGCATCTCAAGGCAGTGCAATACATAAGCCATCTTCCGTCGTAAGAAGGGCGTGCAAGCACATAACTGCGGTCGGTGGCAGGACCATTGAGAAGTGTGTCAACCTTTTCGCCGAATTGTCCCGTCTTGGCATCAAAGGCGATGGCGCACAAACTGCATTTCACTTTTTCGTATTCTGCCGGTACGTTGCAGTTTTTAGATGTACTGAAATAAAGAGTTTTGCCGTCGGCAGAGAATGCGGGGAATATCTCCAAGTCGGCAGTGGAGAGTAGGGGAGAGAGGATAAGTTGACCTGCCTTTGTATCGAGCACCATCACGTCGCTAAACTTATGATACACTTCGAGGTTATGATCCTTGTCGGTAAAGAAACTTTGATGCACCGAGTTGACAGCGTAAGTACAGTATCTTCCCTCAGGATGCCATGAGGCATAGCTACCGGCAGCCTTGGTAGAGTCGGTCTTTGTGTCATACCACGTTTGCTTGCCGTCCTTTTCCACAAGCGTTCCTCCGCCTTCACCTCTCACCTGCGTTGTGAATTGTCGGGGATTGGTGCGATTGGCAGTGTGGCAGTTGAAGCACTTGCCTGGCAATGCCGTTTCGGTCATCATGGGATATTCGTCGAATGAGTGAATATCTCGTTGGTATATACCGATGTTACCGCCCACTTCATATCCTGGTTGTATGCGTCGGTAAGTGATTCCGAAGTCATCAAGTGGATATTGGCTCACGTACATCTTGAATGTGCGGTATTCCTTCCATTGTCCGTCTTCTGTCTTGACCCTAACGGTAATGTCGATACTGCCTCCGATGTTCTGTCGGGTGAGTTCGTGCCATTCGTCAACGTCCCATTCCGCCCATTCGCCTTGTATGTGAATCTCGCCTTGCTTGCTTCCCTTGGCTATGACATCCACCTTCACGCAATCGTTTTCCTCCACGTTGAAGTCCATGGGTGCAATGCCAGCGGGAATAGTCACGCCGATGTAGTCGGGATAGATATCCGGCAATCTTTCAACCTTCTCCGCATTCTTAACGCTCTCTGTACAAGACACAAGAAGCGCCACAATCAATGTCCATATATACCCGTTAATATTCTTCATCCTTCATTTTCATTTAGAACCACTCATCATTTTCTTCACATAGGCAGCATACGCCGACCCCGGCACATTGCCTTGTTGCTGTATGGCTTGATAGGCATCGGCATATCCGTAGGGCATTTGGCTATATCCGCCGTATTGCTGCACCCACTGCATATACCCCATAAAACTATTGAATTCGCCGTCGAGCAGCAACTGTCCCATAAAGTAGCTTAGGGCGAGGCGGTTGTCGGTGTTCTGTTGGAAAAGCAGTCCTAACATCTTGTGCTTCTCGGGATAACTATAAAGAAAACTGTCCTTATAGCGATAGCGTCGCAATTTCCCCCAAGTCTCATGACTGTTCACCTTGGCGTCGTTGTATAGATAAGTCTCGGCATCCTCTGCCCACGACTTGTAGAAAATGGTGTTCTTGAGAATGTTCAGACGCTTTTCAGCTGCCTTGTAGTCGCCGTTGACGATATAACATTCGGCAATGCGCTTTGTGCATCGTCCGCTCTGTCGGGCATTGAGTATCGACTGTTGGATGTCGGTCATATATCTCTTGGCGGAGTTAACCATGCCCAACCGCCAGAATGCCTCTGCCGTGGGGAGGTCGGACATATTGTCGCGTACCATTTGCAGGAGTAGGGCGTCGGTGCCGCTTTGCTTGAATGTGAACATCCTGTCGGCCAACTGCCCCGTCATGCCCAAGGCAAGGTTGACGCAGTTGCTGCTCATGGCAATGTCTGCTTGATGTCTCTCAGCCCTCTTGATGATGTCGTGCCATCGCTCCTGTCTCACCATTGAGTCTTGCCAAAGAATCTCATATACAAAAGGGTCGAAACCTTTGTTTATGGCGAATATACCTACGATGGCCAACGTAGATACCTTTAATGCCAGGTGAAGATATCTGCGTGTACTACTGAAGGTATCTTCATTTTTCCATGGGTAAAACCGTGCCGCCAAAGCTATAACTATAGGTGATAGCAACACCACATATTGCATGACGGGAGCCATAAGAGGAATACGGTAGTAATTGATGCCTCCCACCATCATATTGAGAGGCCATTGATAATCTACTACCCAATATGCCGCCATGATTGATATGGCGAATAGGACTGTATCTTCGATGAATAGTTTCCATCCATATTGCAATCCTCGGATAGCTACATATATCACGGCTGCAGGTCCTGCTGCCCAGTAAAACACGGGGACAGACACTATATCTAATAAATAACCATGTCTGACATACTTGCTCATGGCAACTGTTGCCCCGAGAGCCATAACTATTGCAACAGGCAAAGACAAGAGAGTGTCGATATCGCCTTGGTGCCATAACATCAGCAGTGGCAACAGGAATGTAATCGGGAATGCAGTTTTATCCCATCTCCTTACCGTCATCCACATCAACCATTGCATTGCGGCATATACCACACCTATAAGCAATGCCCCGAGCCATGGCACATAGTAGAACTGCACCAGAAACTCACTGACATAATCTGCCATTCCTCCTGGCACTGCCATGCGTTGAAAAAAATAATCACCGGTAGTCAGCCACAGTTGGTTCTGCTCCTGATAGTTCAGTGCCTCGGGATATCCCAAGAGCCAGAACAAGAATACCGCGATACCGAATAACGTAGTAATTATCGCCCTAAGATTATTCTTCATTCTTCATTGACTTTGTCGATGGCTGGCTTCACCTCAGCATAGCTCGAGCGAGCTCGGCTCTGCGTTCGGTTTGCGCAGCCATTCTTCATTTTTAAAAGAAGTCCACATCATTAATACTTCCGTCCGGCATTTTCTTCTTATATGTCTTTGGGAACTGCTTGAGCAGGAAGTCACCAAGGCTTGTGCCCTTCATGCTTTCGCCCATAGCATTTGAGGCTCTGCGGTAGTCGCGGCGCATACTTTCGAGTTTGGCTTTCATTGCCTCGGCAGTGGTAATGTCGCCCTTCTTCTCGGCATTGCGTCCGTCAATCATGAATGGCTGACATTCCATATTGAATCTCTCTGTCCTCTCCTTCCATGCCTGCAGGGAGTCGTTCTGCGGAGTGCCCTTGCAGGAACTGATACTGTCGATAATCACCTGAACATCGCCCGGCTCTGTCACTATGAGCAGGTCTTGCACTCCTGCGCGGAAATGATAGTCAACTCGTATCACTCTCAAGTCGCAAGTATCGGCAGTAAACTCAAACTTTCCGTCTGCCACCACCATCGAGTCAACAGTCTCCATAGTGGCCGGTCGGGTCATTGGAACGAGAAAGATTTTCTTTCCGTTGAATTTAGGGTTAATGGTTCCCATGATATGGCACTTGCCGGTTACTGGTTTTGTGGTGGATTTACATCCTGCCATTGTCAAAGCCATCAATGCAATGGCACATACAAATAATATTTTCTTCATCATTATTCTTTTTCAGTAAAAAACGCTGCAAAGTTACGATTTCTTTTCCAAACTGCCAAATGTTTTGGGAATTATTAGCAAGAGACAGAAAGAAAAACCCCGCCCACCTCATGGAGAGGCAAGCGGGGACGAACAGTAATTTAACTACTAAAACCAAAATTACTTTTTCTTGAATGCCCACCAAGTGGCTTCACCCCAACCGGCTGTGCCAGGAGCTGCGTAGATGAGCTGCAGTTGGTCTTCGGTAGCCTTAAGAATTTCGAATTCTGTAGGCTTGGTTCCGCCACCATTAATCTGGAATGGGAAGAGAATAGAACCTGGGTCTGTTACGAGAGTTCCGTATGCCCATGTTGCCTGTGAGCCATCGATAGAAGCCTGGGTGCGCTTACCCATCTGCCAGTTCTTAATCTCGAACTTGCCACTGCGGATTTCGCTTCCAGCACCGTCGTACGACTTAACGGTACCAGTCTTCCAGTCGAATGTCATGTAAGCGTCTGCGCTTTCCTCGCCTGTAGCAACGCCAGTGTCAGAGTGCTGGAGCTGACCAGTGAGTTCCTCAGGAGTTGCACCCCACCAGATACCGCTTGTCCAGTCTTCACCAGGAGCATATCCAAGGTTACCCCAAACAAGACCGCCACGGAGTTCTGTATCCCATGTCCATGCCTTTGTACCGAAGTCGGTGAGAGCACACTCTGCGTCAGAAGAACTCTTGAATGCCCACCATGTGGCCTCGCCCCAACCGGCTGTGCCAGGAGCTGCATATATAAGCTGGAGATGGCTTGCATCAAGTTTGACAATTTCGAATGATGTTGGTTTCTCACCACCACCATTTATCTTGAATGGGAAGAGAATTGCACCTTCTGTAGTCTTCAGAGTACCATAAGACCAGTTTGCAACAGAACCATCAATTGAAGGTACGTTCTTCTCGCCTGTGTAACCCTCTACAGAGTATTTACCGCTACGAATCTGGTTGCCAGCAGCGTCGTAGGTCTTTATGTTACCATCGTCGTAGAACTCCATATATGCACCAGCTGCCTCCTCACCTGTAGCAACGCCAGTGTCAGAGTGGTTCAACTGTGTCAGAAGACCTGCAGGGTCAGAACCCCACCAGATACCGCTAGTCCAGTCTTCGCCGGGAGCATAACCGAGGTTACCCCATACAGCACCATCTGCACGTAACTCAGTATCCCACTCCCAAACCTTATATCCGTAAGCGTCAGAAGCGAGGACACGCATTTCAGGTGTTAACTCCAATGGTACAAATACATTACAGGTCTTTTCTGCAATAACCTTTGAACCGTCGAAGTTCATTGTTTCTACATAGAATGTCTGTTCGTTTGGATTGCCACGCTTCGGTACAATTTTGAACTTGCCGTTGGCAACACCAGAAACGAGAACATTCTCTACTCCATCTGCATCCTTCTGATAGATGCGAACAACTCGTGACGGAGATGTCGTGAAGGTGAAGTAGTTACCATCTTCTTTCTCCTGAGTGTAGGTTTCGTCATACTGTTTGAATGAGAAACCGTCAGAAAGCTGCTGCTCAGACAAGCTGCTGCTTGGCATACTGATGTCGTCCTTTGAGGGATCGCAGGCAGTTAGCAAGCCCACGGCAGCCATCATGAATATAATTGATTTTTTCATTGCTTTTTCAATTTGATTAATGATTATACATCTCTTTTATTACCAGCCTCCGTATTCAGAGTCAGCACCTGTCCAACCCTCGTTCTGTACAACAGTACCGAGTGCCACCTGGGTGTCAGGCATCTTTTGGAATCCGGCAGTTGCGTTGTAACGTACGCTGTAGCCTCCGTTGTGGCTGGCAGCCTCGTTCTTTGCAGGCGAACCGCAGTAATAGATGTCCTGACCTTCTTGTTTGTCAAGAGCTACAGAGGCAATGTGCCAACGGCGGATGTCGTTCCAACGGATACCCTCGCAAGCAAACTCCCAGCGACGCTCATCCTGGAGAGCCTTGAGTGTATAGGTTGAAATTGGGTCAAGTCCAGCACGGGCACGCACCTTGTTGATACCAGTCACGTCTTCCTTCAACTCCGACTGCATAAGCAGTACGTCAGCGAAGCGGATAAGAACCTGGTCGTGGATGTTGTCGAGCTGGAAGTTGTTACCATAACCACCCTGCTGACCGCCAGTCATACCATACATACATGTCTCGAAGCAGAATGCATATTCAGGAGCGGGGTTGCCGTCAGAACCAGGGATTGTACCATCGTTCTTGCATGCGATAGGCGACCACTTCTTTGCATAATAGTCGGTCTCCTGCACGAAGTCAGCCCAACCGCCACGTCCGTAGTTTGGCATTTCCTTAGTATCGTTAACGTCGCAGATGGTAGCCTTCAGACGAATGTCGTTAGGCTCGGCAACCTTCCAGTCCTTCACGAGGTTGGGAGCAACAGGACCTGCGCCCCATCCCTGACCGAACGGGAATGTATTTTTTATGTCCTGACCGCCACGAACACCGAAGTGAAGGGCAAAGCCGTTAGAGTATCCGATAGTGGTGTTCCAAGAAGCCTGCTTGTTAAACTTGATGGCGAACATAGACTCCGGGTTAATGCCATTGTCGTTTTCCACCCAAGCGAGTCCCTGACCAGAAACGTAAGGATAGTCGTTGATGGTCTTCTTGTTGGTGTAAGCCCAAATATTACGGAAGTCATCTACAAGAGAGTAACCGGAATTGTTAACACAGTCGTCGATATATCCGATAACATCCTGCTTTGTCAGAGTTGTTCCGTCTGGAAGCTCTACTGATGTAAGAGGGTTGTAGGTCGTGCTAACCATGTCTGCCACGGTAGTACCATTGCAGTACATACCAGTGTAGAACAACCATGCACGTCCGAGCATAGCCTCTGCGGTGTATTTGTCAACATGACCAACGCGAGATGAGTTGAGACTGTTCTCTGCAGGCATTGATGACGCTGCATCACGGAGGTCCTGGAGAATCTGTCCCCAGAGCACCTTTACGTCGCCCTGCTTGTTGTCGGCCTCGGCAGCATTTCTTACCAAAGGTACGTTGCCGTACATTGAGGCAAGCTCATAGTAGTAGAAAGCGCGGAGGAACTTTGCCTCACCGATAGCCTGGTTCTTAACGTCCTCAGACATGCTTTCTGAACCTTCGAGCACTTCGAGAAGGGTGTTGGCACGTGAGATACCCTTGAAACGGTCGGCATAGAACTGGTTGGTCATGTCGGCGTTGTAGTTCATGAGCAAGTCCTCAGCCTGCATCAGCTTGTCGTTGGTACCGCCACCGCCGAGCTGGTCGTCAGAGGCCAGACAGGCATTGTAGAGGAACGACATCTGAGGATTGGCATGTATTTCGTTCAGGTTCTGATATACACCTGCAAGTACAGCCTCTGCGTCGGCATCAGTCTTAGGGAACTGGCTAGATGACATTTCACCAATGTTCTCCACATTGTCGATGTCGCAAGATGCAAGTCCCATTGTGCAAAGGGCTGTTGCTATATAAAATATCTTTTTCATTGTACGTTCAATTTTTAATAATTAGAATTTAACGTTTACACCTACCATGTATGTGCGTGGCTGTGGATAGTTACCTACGTCAACGCCGGTTACCCAAGACTCAGAGGCGATAGACTTACCGTTTTCAGGATCCATACCCTTGTAGCCTGTGATGGTGAAGAGGTTCTGTGCTGCCACGTAGAGACGAAGCTGCTGGAATGGGCAATTCTTCCAGATGGTCTTGAAGTCGTAGCCCAAGGTGAGGTTCTGCAGACGGAAGTAGTCGGCATTCTCGATATAAATGTCAGAGATAGACTGCCAGTTTACACCAGAGTTCATCTTGGCAAACTGAGGATATCTGTTGCTTGTGCCCTCGCCGTTCCAGTAAGAATAAACTTCAGATGTGAAGTTCTCGTATTCACCGTCGGTGAACTTACGATAAGAACGAGCTACCTGCTGACCGAGTGCTGCATAACCAGTCACGTTAATGTCGAAGCCCTTGTAGCTTGCACCGAGGGTGATACCCATTGTCACGTCTGGTGTAGGATTACCGAGGTCGGTCTTGTCGTCGTCGTTAACAATACCGTCACCATTTACGTCAACGAACTTCAGGTCGCCCACCTTAAGGCTTGAACCCTGGTGAGAGTTGGCGGGATCGCCGTCCTTCAGAGTAGCTGTGTAAGCAGCGAGATCCTCTGCGTTCTGGATAACGCCGTCGGTCTTGTAGCCCCAGAAGTAACCGATTGGGTGTCCTTCCTCGAAGCGTGCCATGTAGCCAGTGCCCTGTGCGAGCAGGTCGCTACCGCCGTTGTTGTATTTCTGTGGAGAGTTAACCTCAGTAACCTCGTTCTTGTTGTATGCGATGTTATAACCGATGTTGTACTTGAAGTCCTTTCCAATCTGGTCCTGCCAGTTGAGGGCAACCTCGACACCAGTGTTTTCAACAGTACCGGCATTCTTCAACTGAGAAGAGAAACCTGTTGTAGGTGATACAGGCACTGCCACGAGCAGGTCCTTGGTCTTCTTCTTATACCAGTCGGCATTTAAGCTCAGCTTGCCACCGAAGAAACGGGCGTCAAGACCGATGTTCAGCTGCTCTGATGTCTCCCAAGTAAGGTCGGCATTGGCAAGACGTGAGAGAGAAGCACCACGTACAGGAGTGTCCTTGGTATTGCCGAATGAGTAGTTGCTGTGTGCGTCGTAAGCGAAAGCAGCCTCATACTGGAATGCAGAGATATTCTTGTTACCGTTCTGACCCCAACCGGCGCGCAGTTTCAAGAAGTCGAGAGTTCCGGCAAGAGATTCCATGAATTTCTCGTTGCTGATAACCCAACCAGCAGAGAATGATGGGAAGTAACCCCAGCGCTTGCCAGGAGCGAACATTGAAGAACCGTCGGCACGGATGATAGCAGAGAACATATACTTCTCGGCGAAGTCATAGTTCAGACGTCCGAAGTATGACATACCGCGTGAGTCGGTGCTTGGCAGACCAGATACAGTGGCTGATGTGTTGTTCTTCATCAGTGTCATGTAAGCATGGTCGAAGTCGGAAATGATAGCGCTTGTAGCAGTTGCGCTGAGTTGGAATCCAAAGTCAGGACGGCTCTCGCCATACTCGGTACCAACGAGCACGTCGAAGTGGTTATCCTTGGCAATGTCGAACTTATAATTCAGGGTATTTGTTGTTCCCCAGCTCCAACCTGTACCAATCTGGTTTGTGGCAGACTCGTTGGTGCGCTGGTCACCCTGGTCGTTGAGGTGATATGTACCGAGGAAGTTACGCCATGTCCATGTGTTCTGCTTGTAGCTCACCTGTCCACGATAGATAAGACCCTTGATAGGCTGGATTTCAACATAGCCCACAACATCGAGGTTTTGATTTACGCTCTTGTTGTTTGCACTCTGATTCTTTACCAAAGATGCGAGCGGGTTGGTAGCGTAAGATGTATAGTTGAAGAAACCTGAGCTCTTCAGGTCATCATAACCGAAGAATTCGCCATCATTATTATAAATAGGTATAAGCGGGTTGGCACGGAGCATGGTAGAAAGCTGGTTGGAATACTGGCCGCCATCGTCGAGACCCTGCTTCTGGCGGTGCCCATAGTAGAGGTTCTCACCCACCTTGATTACGTCCATACCCTTGGAGTTACGCAGGATAACGTGCTCAGAGTTCAGACGCAGTGTGAAGCGGCGGAAGTCAGACTTTGCATAGTCGCCACCGAATACACCATCCTGATACTGATAGCCAAGACCCATTGAGAACTTCGAGAGGTCGGAACCACCGGTAATGTTCAGAGAGTGGCTGGTAGTAACGGCGTTCTTGTTGCGCAGTGCCTCAACCCAGTTGGTTCCGGGGTTAGCTCCACTCTGATAGTCGGCGAGGAGCTGCTCGTTGCCCTGGAAAAAGTCTGCCCAGTTATAAGGAGTCTCACCAGAGTTGTACTTGGCGAGGTCCATCACCTTCATATATTCGCCAGCGGTAAGCATCTGCGGCAGGCGATAGATGTTTGACCATCCCATATAACCGTCGTAAGAAACCTGTACTTTTCCTGCCTTACCCTGCTTTGTGGTAACGAGGATAACACCGTTGGCAGCAGCCGAACCATAGATGGCACAAGAGGCGGCATCCTTCAGCACGTCGATACGCTCGATGTCGGCAGGGTTGATGTTATTGATATCACCACCTGATACACCATCAATAACGTAAAGAGGTGCTGTGTTGCCGTTGGTACCGGCACCACGGATGGTAACCTTAAATCCGTCACCTGGCTGACCTGATGAGGCCTGAATGTTTACACCAGGAGTCTGGCTCTGCAATGCACCGAGAGCCTGGGTAGTGTTAAGCTTTGCGATGTTCTCGCCCTTCACCTCAACTGTGGCACCGGTGACGAGCTTCTTCTTCTGAACACCATAACCTACTACTACTACTTCCTCCAATTCTTGGCTGTTGCTTTCGAGCTTAACGTTGTAGGTAGTAGCATTGCCCACTTTTACTTCCTGCGGCTTTGCGCCCACGAAGGTGATGACGAGCACGTCACCGGGCTTTGCGTTGATAGCGTATTTACCGTCGAAATCGGTAATCACACCATTGTTGGTACCCTTGATTTTCACGGTAGCTCCGATCACCGGACCCATGTCGTCAGTAACGGTACCCTGCACTTTCTTTGCTTGCTGAACGGCAGCTACTGGAGATTCCTTCGCGCCTGCGTATGCGTCAGATGGCAAGGCTGCGCCGAGCACCGAGCAAACGCCCATCAGCATGACTGATTTTTTGAATTTCAAATCCATACTTAAGTACTTTTCTTTAGATTTTAATTTCTCATTGTTGTTAATTACTAAATTAGTGAGGACACATCCACCTGGTGGACACGTCCTGGAATGATTTTGGTTTCTTTGTTACGTACTGTTTCTTTTTAACATGTTAGTTCAAATTTATTTACGATAAATATTATGTTTCGAATAGGTTTTGGCCTCATAAAAATGGGCTTTTTTGATTGTTCACTTTTCGGTTGCAAAGATAGGTCTTTTTTCTGAAATAGAATGATACTTTTTTGCTAAGTATTAATACTATTTTGTAAAATTGTGTCTTTTTATGCCATTTTTCTATTAATTTGAGAGAAAAACGGGTATTTTTGCTTAATTTGTGTAAATAATACACTTAAAATTAAAGGTATTCCTAATAAATAGTTAAAACCTGTAATTAGGTCGTTAATTTATATATACTTACTTCTATCTGATATACTATACATGTCTTTCTATAAATATATATATTAATGTACGCGAGATGCGATACTATATCATCAATGACAGTTAAGTGATGTATATCTTGTTGTCCCGTCGTTGTCTTTTCATAATAACGATTGGAACAGTTGTTCCATCGCTGTTGTCACAAGTGTTCCATAACTGTTGTCACAAGTGTACCATAGCTACTGGTACAATCGTGACAATCGAAGTGGTACGACTGTGACAATAACTGTGGTACGACTGTGATAACAGGTATCTGTCTTGTTCATCAAACAGGTTGACTAGTTTTTTTGTTATTTGTATTTCTCGTTGACTCTTCTTGTCATTGTTCACTCTGAAAGTTGACTATTATATATGAACAAGAATATGGATAATAATTGCTGAATTTACCCTAGAAATTGCGTTTTATGGCTTATTCTTAATATGTAGAAACAAGTAATTATCCGATAATATTTAAATAAAATCCCCACCTGTCTCTTTCATGGAGAAGGTGGGGATTTTTATGTCAAATTTACAATAAATATTAATCTATTCTTTTTTTCGGGTGCAAAGGTACGGCGGTTAGAACAGTTAATTATTTTTAATAAACTGAGGAATTTCTTGGTCGTAATGAAAATAATGCTTACATTTGCAGAAAAAAAGAAGATGCCAATAATTAAGAATAATAATGAAGCAGTCGTCAGATGGGCACTCACTGCCGTGCTTGGAGTGGCTGCCTATCTGTTTTGGTTTAAGGGATATCCCTATGCCATGGGGTATCAAGAGCAGTTTCAGCTCTTTCTCTTTGATTCTTCTTATTTTGCAGAGCGCATTGCTGTCCCCGGTGGATTAGGAACATACGTTGCGGAGTTCCTGACACAATTTTATAATAGTCCAGCTATTGGTGCGATAGTCATTGCGGCAGTTTATGTGTTGCTGCAAAGGTTGGTGTGGATGATAGCCAAGAATAATATGCGCAAGGATGACAACCCATGGTTGGCATACATACTGTCGTTTGTTCCGTCGCTGATGATATGGTATCAGATGGGAGATGAGAGTACGATGTTGGCATATTCCGTATCGCTGATTTTTGCGTTGGTGTTTATGTTGTTGCTTCCCCGTGGATGTATTACCGGTGTCTGTAGCTCACTGGTGGCAATTCCCGTGGTATATTGGCTTATAGGTCCGGTTGTCTTTGTGTTTGCCATATATTCAGGAGTAAAGATTGCAGGACAATTCAAGACACGCTTGTCGGCAGTTGCCATTGTCATTTTGTCGTTATTATATGCTTTGGTGTGGATACTGGTGAGTGCATCGTTTGTGCCATATCCATTATACAGACTATTTGTTGGAATATACTATTATCGTTTTATTGAGGTTATACCATATACTTTAATTATAATAACTATTATTACATTGCTGTTGGCAATTATCCCTATCCATTTGTCGATAAAGAACACCAAGATACTTATTCCCGTGTCGGGCATAGCAGTGGCAGGATTGGCAATGATAATGATTCCAAAGGCATACGACGATCTGAAATACGACTTGGTGGAATATGATTGGCTTGTGCGTCAGCAGAGATGGAATGATGTTATCGCCAAGTCGGAGCGCAAGCAACCTTCACTACCGATGAGTGTATGTGCCACCAACCTTGCACTCGGTATGACGGGACAGTTGGGCGACCGTTGCTTCGACTTCTTCCAGCATGGCACAGAAGGCTTGTTGCCGGAGTTTGAGCGCAATTTCTCTACCACGATGCTTACTGGCGATGTGTATTTCCTGCTCGGACTGGTCAATACTTCACAACGTTATGCGTTTGAGGCAATGGAATCCGTTCCGAATTACAACAAGAGTGCGAGGGCGATAAAGCGTCTTGCCGAAACCAACCTAATCAACGGGCAGTATGCCGTGGCAAGGAAGTATCTCGCTATGCTCAAGAAAACCATCTATTATCGGCTATGGGCAGAGCGACGTTTGGAGATGATAGACAATCCGAGACTTATCGACGAGAACAACGTGTATGGTTATCTGCGCAAGGTGCGCCTTGCTGATGATTTCCTCTTTAGCGACAAGGAGGTGGATAAGATATGCGGACAATTGCTTATGCGCAACAAGGAGAATATGATGGCAATGCAGTATCTGCTTGTATATCCGCTGCTCAACCGCGACTTCCATACCTTTATGGAGTATTATACTTATATTAAGACATTGAAGAATTATACTCCTCGTGCAGCTGTTGAGGCTGTGGCATTGGCATACGCACAACAACGGAAGTTGCCACAGGCAGAGATTCAGAGATACCAGGGATGCTCAACGTGGAGGTACTTGTTGGGGAATTAGGAATCGTTTAAATAAAGAGTGAAGAATGAAGAATGAAGAAATAAGGTTTAGCGACCGAAGGGAAAGCCAATGGCTACGCGAACTAATTAATGAAAAATGGTTCGCATATATTGGGGTATTGATTGTTTCGTTTCTTGTATCTTGTACGGAGACGGTGGATAATGCGGTGCCTTCTGATAAGATGCCGACGATATTTCCAGACTATGTGGGAGTTACGATACCTGCAACGATTGCTCCTATGAATTTCAGTGTTGAGGGCGATGTCGATAAGGTGGATGTTGTCGTCAAGGGCAGTAAAGGGGGCGAAATGCATGTACAGGGTGAATATGCCGACTTCGACCTTGACGAATGGCATAATCTTGTGGCAAGCAATAAGGGCGGAAAACTTACTTTCACAGTATGTGCCAAGAGTGATGGTAGGTGGACACGCTATCGCGACTTTGATATGCATGTGAGCAATTACGATATGAAAGACTATGGACTGACCTATCGACGCATTGCTCCTGGATATGAGGTGTATAGTCACATGGGATTGTATGAGCGGCGACTTGACAATTTCGATGAGCGTGCAATTATTGAGAATACTCAGGTGCCGGGAATGTGCGTCAACTGCCATACGTCGTGCAAGACCAATCCCGACAACTTCGTTTTCCATATCCGTGGCGACCATGGGGCAACACTCGTGAAGTCAGGGGGGAAATGTGAACTACTCAAGGCAAAGAACGATTCCATCAAGGGCTCTATGGTTTATCCCTATTGGCATCCATCGGGAAAATATTGCGCTTTCTCCACCAATATGACTCGACAGGGATTCCATATAGTGAAGGACGAGAGGGTGGAGGTGTTCGACCTATCTTCGGATGTTTTTGTATATGACATAGAGAAGCACCAGCTGATACTCGACACTCTTCTCTCGACAAAGCTCTATTCAGAGAATTCTCCCGTCTTTTCAGCCGATGGACGCACTTTATACTATCTCACCAGCTTACAGAAGGAATATCCATTGCAATTCAAGGACCAGAAATATAATCTATGCAGTATAGCCTTCGACCCCGAAAAAGGTGCTTTCGGCAATAAGGTTGACACCGTTTATAATGCTGTAAGTATGGGAAAAACAGTAACATGGCCTCGACCCTCATACGACGGGCGTTATCTAATGTTTACGCAGATGGATTACGGATATTTCTCAATTTGGCATAAGGAGAGCGACCTATGGTTGCTCGACCTGCGCACTATGAAAGCCCAACCTCTGAAGGCTGCTAACAGTGACGATGCCGACAGTTTCCACAATTGGAGCATCGGGTCGCATTGGTTTGTCTTCACCTCCCGACGTATAGACGGGCTCTACACTCATCTTTACCTGTCGTGTATCGACGAGAAGGGACAACCTACCAAGGCATTCCTTCTGCCACAAAAGAATCCTAAGGATTATTACTCCAAATCATTATATTCATTCAACACTCCCGACTTCACATCCCATCCCGTGGATTTAGATAGCAGGGAAGTGGCGAGACAAATTATTTCGGACAAGAGAATAGAAACTAATATTAAATAACATGAAACAAATTAAGACACTATTATTGATTTTCGCCGCTTTCTTGTGTGCGGCCTGTGAGAAGTATGTTGCCGAAGAGGGAACGCAGTCTGAATCCAAGGTGATTGATGGCAACCTCGTTGTTAAGGCGGAGTGTGTTGTGACCAGGGCTGGTGAAACGGAAGAGAACCAAGAGTCATTACCTCTTAAAGACCGATTTACTCGAATGACTATGGTGCTTTATCAGGACGACGTAAGAGTGGATTATGTCAACCAGGAAAATTCTGACCCGGGATTCGGAACCATGTCCGTTGACTTGGATCCTGGTACGTATCAACTCGTAGTATTGGCACACTCTGGACAGCGTACGCCCACTACAACCAATTGCCACAAGATTAGTTTCTCAGCTCCACTGACTGATGTCTTTTCTTATTATGGAGATGTAGTAGTAGGGAAAGAGGCCAGCAAGATAACCGTTCAACTTACACGTGCCGTGGCAAAGATTGAATTGACCGTCGCCGATGAAATTCCTAAGGAGGTGTCTTTCTATAATTATATTTATAAGGGGGCTTCGGTTACGTTTGACCCAGCCACACAGACAGGTGTGGCTTCCACTACCCGCCGCAATGTGGAGATAGAGAAGGTGGATGGGGTCAAGACATTTGAACTATATACTTTCGTCTCAAGTGACGCCCAGACGGTGGATTGGGATTTCGCAGGCTATTCGTCAGAGAAGGAAGTCATTGGATCGAAGAAATTCCCAACTATCCCAGTGTCATTACGTAATGTGACAAAGATTAACAGCCCGGTGTTTGACGGGGTTATCGAGGGGCCTACCGACATATCGGTTACTGTTGATGACACTTGGGATGGTGTAATCGATTATGATATAAATAATTAAAGTTAGTATATGAATATTATAAACACAGAGACATAAAAAACTCTGTTACTCTGTGTCTCTGTGTTCAATATCAGACTCGGGTTATTTGTAGGTAAATGGCAGGGGAGGTGAGTCAAAGAGTCTGCCCACATCCTCTGCATTGAAGGGTAGAGGTCCTTTGCCTAATTCTGGAGCGTTGTATGACTTTAGGAAGTTGTCATAGAACGACGGGTATTTCTGTGGCATAACGAATGGTTTGTGTGCCTTACCTTGGCGGTCTATATAACAGAAATAGGGTTTGCCGTATAGACCGTCGTCGCGTTTGCTGGCAAAGACAAACCATCTGCTGTTACTGCTCCAAGAGTGATAGGTGTCCGATAGGTTACTATTGACAATGTCAAGAGAATCCACCTCCCTCGTTTCGAGATTAATCATCCTTAGGTCGGCTTCGCGGTGCCATATCGGGAATGTGCCGTAGGCCTGTTGGGTATAGAGCAGGCGTTTGCCGTCGGGCGACACCCTGGGGTGGCATACCGACGATGGTGCCTCTGTGAGTGTGTCGGCCTTTGTGCCGAAAGTCTCTGTCGTGGCATCAAACGGGATACGGCAGAGCACATATTGTAATTCTCTGACAGTTGCTCCGATATCTGCAGAGTCGCGTCTCAACAGATTGTTGCTTGCCGTGCAATAATATATGTATTTACCATCGGGCGAGAATGTGGGGAAAGTTTCAAGCCAGAGACTGTCGGCAAGTAAGGGGGTGCGGATAATCTTTTGTTGGTCGAGATCGGCAACATATACATCTGAAGCTGAATCAAATACCTCCAGTCGCTTGCTTCCGGCAGCATGGAAAGCAGGTATGATCTTGTTGGCAGAGAATACTATATGTTTGCCGTCGGGATGAAATCCGAAATACACGCTTCCGCCCACCATTCCTTCGGCCTTGATGTCGAGTAGCGAGAGTTTTCCATCGCGGTTGAGTACTGCTCCGCCGCCTTCGCCTCTTACGTACATCATTGACAATTCGGGCGATTGTTTACTGTATGTATGGCAGTTCATGCAACGGTTGCCTACACGCTCATAGTCGCAGAAATTGCGTGTGGTGAAATCCTCAAGGCAACGCTCCTGCAGCTGAAGGCGGCTAAAAACTTCATAGTCGGGCTCTATCAGTCGGTAGGTGAGCCATGGGTCAATACTGTCGCCTACTATATTCCATGTGAACGGTCGGTATTCCACCCATTCGTTTTCCTGTCCTACACTTACGCTAACAGTGATTTTCTTTCCTACGTTGTCTGCAAGCAACTTGTGCCAGTCGTCGATGTCGAATGTCACCTCGTTTCCACTTTCGTTGCATATTATCTCACCATTTACCGATACCTTTACATCTTGGCATAGAGAGTCGCGCACTAGAAAGTTAAGTGGTGCGATATTTACGGGTATGGTCACATCACGATAGTCGGGATAGATAGGTGCATCCATATCGGCTGTTACCTCCATCCTATTGTCGCATCCTGTTGCTACAATCAGCAACATCATCCAATATATTATTCTTTTCATTAGCCCTTTAATTTTTCAATTTTTCAATATTTCAATTTTTCAATCCTTAAACAATTCCCTGTACATTGGTTCCGTGGGTTGTCCATAGACAGGGATATAATATTTCTTCATATCATCCATAAACATATCCTTTGCCCCGACTATATAGTCAGTGCAGAGCAGATAGTCGAGTGCCACACGGTTGTGGGGATTGGCTGCCAGTAGTGTAGTCAGCACATCGCGACAGTTGGCATTGGTGCGCAGTGTGTCGTTCTTGATGGCATATTCCCGTTTGTTGTTAAGTGAGAGAGAGCGTAGTTTGCCATCGTGAGTGGGACGGTTGAGTTTTGCCCATCTGTTATAGGCGAGGGTATTGTCGAGAATGCGCAAGTATTTCATTGCCGCCGGGTAGTCGCCTGCCACGAGATTGGCTTCTGCCAGTCGTTTCACCATCCTCACGTTGCGGTTGTCGGGAGCGAAGACACATGCCAACAATGCCTCTCGTTCGGCAAGTGTCATGTCACCAAGTGCAAAATAGAGTTCACCCACCATCTTTATCTCTACGGGTGTGGATTTTGGTCCGATATTGTAGAGAGTACCTAAGTTTACCGGTTTAACCTTGTTGATAACCTCAGGCAGTTGGCGGCGTTGGGCCATAACGAGATAGTAATAGAAGGCTGCCTCCGGGGTGGGGTTTTGCATTTCCCTCACCTTGGTCAACATCTCGTCATGCCTCCCGAAATAATAAAGACTCTCAATTTCAAGGTATTTCTCAACAGCCATATTGGGCTTTTGCAGTTTGCCGAGATTTGGTTGCCAGAACATCCATATTCCCAATGGCAGGCATAATATTGCGGCAATTGCTCCTATGGCGGCAGGCCATGGCTGTTTTCGAAGTTGCTTCCATTTGGGTGTGGCGAGTATTATCAGTGTGAGTAATAATCCTGTAAGTGACAAGAACTGTCCCAACCGGTATTCCACGTCAAAGTTGAGTGCTGCTGCAAGTATCATCATAGCAATTCCTCCCAAGAAAGCAAGGGGGCGCTTCACTCCTGTCTTGCGTAGAAGGCATGTAAACATAAGTCCTGTGATAGTGATTGCGGCAGTGAGTATTGCCGCTCCGGCATAGGTGTAGTAATACAGTTGCGTGAGGAAGTCGCCCGCCATGTTGGCTGCCCATGCCTTGCGGTCGAAGTAGGTGGCAAGGTAGTCAGCCGACATCAGGAATAGCTGGTTCTGCTCCTTATAGTAGAACGAGTATTCGTAGGCAAATTGAAAAAAACTCCAGATGCCCAATGAGGTTATTAACACTGCTATGTATGGTGCGATATTCTTTATCTTCATATTGTTTGTAGTTATTAATCGGGTGCAAAAATACTAAAACTTTTCCACAAATATCGAAAATATAATATGTTTTTTACATTTTTCTTTTCAGATAGTATAAAAAGTGTAATTTGATTTGGTCGCTTGGTCAAAATAATGTAACTTTGCAGTCGTTAGACATAAATAAATATATATCAATGAAACTATACAGAACTATAATGCTTGCCATTATGCCGATGGCATTGGCAACGACAGTGAGCGCTACCGACTATCAGGTGGAGAAGGTGCGCCATGCAGGACCCTTTAATGTTGCGCAACCTCTTGTGCTCGATAGTATCGACAACAATCAGACGCGCTATTCAGCCGACAATGCATTAGCTACCAAGTTGTCGCTCGAACTGACAAAGGATAATCCCCTTGTTCCCCTCTCTTCACTCCAACTGGATTCCGCCACCCTAAATGTGGTGAGTTTCGATGTTATGTCATCCACCTATCTCAAAGATTTGAAGGTAGATGTAAAGGGTGCAAAGAAGTATAAACTGTATGCCGACGGAGTGGAGCAAGGCGAATCGTTTGTGCTCCAACCAGGTTATCATACCTTGAGCCTTAAGTTTGTGGCCGACAGTACGGGCTTGGCTGTATCCCTGCCTTCTGAGGCTCTGTCTCCCGTTGAAGGCAACAAGCATGCACTTATGTTGGCAGATGTTTTGGCTACACGCATAACAACCGAGGCATCGCTATCACCTTCTGGCAGGTGGGCACTTGTAGGATGGCGTTGGCTTGATGCTACCAACAAGACTCGCTCTAAAAATCAGCTCATCGATTTAAAGACGGGAATGAGGAGAAATGTGAATGACCGACTGTCGTGGATGCCGTCGTCCGACCGCTATTACTATGTGGCAGAGGAGGGAAGCAAGAAAGTGCTGAAAACGGTTGACCCGGCTACTGGAGAGGAGACTGTGCTCACTACGGATATGCCGACTTATTACTATTTTATATCCCCCACAGAGACATTTGCTATAATCATGCAATCTCAGGACGGACCCAAGAAAGAGGACGGAGTGTTCGAGATAGTGCATCCCGATGACCGCCAGCCAGGATGGCGCACAAGATACTCGCTCGCCCGTCTTGACTTTGCCACCGGTATGGTGCAACCGCTAACATATACCTATCACCCGGTTTCAGTTAGCGACATCACTCCTGATGGCAGGCATTTATTGTTCTCTGTAGCTACCGACTCGCTCACTCATCGCCCCACCACTCGACAGACATTCTATGACCTCGACTTGCAGACTATGCAGAGCAAGATGCTGGTGGAGAAGGACGGATTCATAGGCAATGCTATCTATGGAGGCGGTGCCGATAAGGTGTTCTTTGTGGCAAGTACCGAGGCTTTCGACGGTATTGGTAAGCGAGTGCCTGAAGGTGCAACACCAAATATGTATGACTATCATCTATATTTGATGGACACTGCCTCGCGCAAGGTCACTCCACTTACTGCAGATGATGCAACAAGTATTGAGGATGTGGTATATTCATTGGCAGACAAGTGTCTTTATTATACAGCGCAGAACGGGGATAGCGTAAGTCTTTATCGTCTCGACCCCAAGACATTGCGCTCCAAGATGGTGAGACAACCGCTTGAGGTGCTTGGTGGTTTTAGTATTGCCGACAAGTCTGGAAATATAATGGTGCATGGTTCATCGGCCGATGTGCCATACGAGATATACACTATTTCATCTCCCTCTACCAAACCGAAGGTGGCGCTTGTGGTAGATCCCAATGCCGACATCAAGGCTACACTGGATATCAGTGATGTCAAGCCTTGGAGCTTTGAGTCATCACGAGGCGATAGGGTCACAGGATTCTACAGCTTGCCAGTTAATTTCGACCCATCGAAGAAATATCCTGTTATTGTGCATTACTACGGAGGTTGCTCACCCACATCGCGCCGTTATGGTAATGGTTCGCATTATCCTATGTTCTATTGGAATGCCCTCGGATATATCGTCTTCAATGTGAATCCTTCCGGTGCATCGGGTTTTGGACAGGAATGGGCATCACGCCATGTGAACACTATGGGCGAAGGGCCTGCACAGGACATTATCGATGCCACCCGCCAATTCGTAAAGGATGTACCCCAGTGTGATGCCGACCATATCGGTTGTGTGTCAGCCAGCTATGGTGGATTTATGACTCAGTATATGATGACCAAGGACAATCCTTTTGCCTGCGGAGTGTCGCATGCTGGCATATCCAGTCATACCAGCTATTGGGGTGAGGGATATTGGGGATATTCATACAGCGAGGCATCTGCAGCCAACAGTTATCCTTGGACCCGCAAGGATCTTTTCGTGGATCGTTCACCGCTTTATAATGCCGACAAGATTAAGAAACCCATCCTCTTCACTCATGGAACAGCCGACACAAATGTACCCGTTGGAGAGAGTATTCAGATGTACACAGCGCTTCGTCTGCTCGGTGTGCCAACGGCATTTGTAGAGGTGGAAGGTGAGAATCATGGCATAATGGATCCTACCAAACGAATAAAATGGATTAACTCAATCATGGCATGGTTCCAACGCTGGCTTAAGGACGATTCGTCATGGTGGGATGCCATATATACCCCAAAGAAACTATAATGTGTTGATTTAAATCAATAATATTACATATTATAAGAAAAATATGGTGTAAAAGTTGGAAATTGAAACATTTTTAGCTAATTTTGCATTGTGTTTTTCATAGTATTAGATTTAAGGTTAACAAAGGTTTAGGGGTCGCAGCGGCGACCCTTTTTTTAATAACATAAAACAATTTATTAATTATGAGTAAATTTAAAACAACTATCGCAGCGGCTATGTTTGCCCTAACGGCAATGGCTCAAAACGTAAATCCCGTGATACCCGGCTTTCATCCCGACCCTTCGGTATGCAGGGTAGGGGATAAGTTCTATCTTGTCAATTCATCATTCCAGTATTTCCCTGGTGTACCAATCTTTGAGAGTACCGATATGCAGCATTGGACTCAAATTGGCAATGTGCTCGACCGACAGTCGCAGTTGCCGCTTAAGGGGGCAACGTCATGGCAGGGTATCTATGCTCCTACTATCAGATACAACGACGGTGTCTATTATATGATTACCACCAATGTGGGCAATGGCGGCAACTTTATGGTGACGGCATCAGATCCCCGTGGTCCATGGAGCGAACCGATGTGGCTCGAACAGCAAGGTATCGACCCTTCACTTTATTTCGAGAACGACGTGTGCTATATGGTGAGCAATCCCGACAATACGATAATGCTCTGCGAGATTGACCCTCGCACGGGTGGACAACTGACGGAGTCAAAACCGATATGGAGAGGTACGGGAGGGCGCTATCCCGAAGGACCACATATATATAAAAAGGATGGCTATTACTATCTGCTTATTTCCGAAGGAGGCACTGAGATTGCCCATAAACTGACAATTGCCCGCAGTAAGAATATCTATGGCCCGTATGAGGGCTGTCCTGATAATCCTATCTTCACTCATTGCTGTATGGCAGCACAGACATCGCAGATACAGGGCACCGGTCATGGCGACTTTGTGCAGGGTGCCGACGGCAGATGGTGGTTGTCGTTCCTTGCCTTCCGTTTCATTGGTGGTAGCTATCATCATCTCGGACGTGAGACTTTTGTGTTGCCTGTGGAATGGCCTGAAGGCGGTTGGCCTGTGGTTAATGGCGGAAGACCGGCGGAAGTGACAGGTCAATCCACTGCCATTGCAAACAGTTGTTCGACCACATTCCAGAATATCGGTCCGGAGTTTATTCATATCCAGCAACCAGTGGAGGAGAGATACGAACATGTGGGCACGGCTTTGCGACTGCATTGCTCACCATCATCTCTCACTGCCAACAACCAACCGACATTCATAGGCCGACGAATGCAGAATGCTAACATGGCTGCCACAACATTCATGGATGCCACGGGATTGCAGTCGGGTGATGAGGCTGGATTCACTCTGTATCAAATACACGACGGACACAGTGACATTGTTGTAGGCCGTGAGACGGACGGACGACTATATGTCACGTTGCGCCACACCATCAAGTCGCTTGTGAAGGAAGAGCCGCGCCGATATGTTGACAATCCCAAGATGTTCATGAGAATACAGACCACCACACCCGAAATTGTCACTTTCCTTGTGGGTGAGACACTCTACAACATGCAGCCTCTCGGCACTATCGACGCACCTCTACTCTCTACCGAGGTGGTGGGCGGATTCACAGGTGCCATTCTCGGATTGTATGCCACAGGTAAGGGCTATGCCGACTTTTTCCACCTCGATTACCGATAATTTTTGTAAAGTCCACATATCAAAATTAACAAAATAACAACTTTTATCATAAAAAAACGTCAAAATGCTTGTAAGTGAGAAATAAAATGAGTAATTTTGCGGTCGATAACAGAAAGATTATTTTTAGTAACATAAATAAAACACTAAAGAAAATGGTTAGTTACAAGGAATTGGGTCTCGTGAATACTCGCGAGATGTTTAAGAGAGCAGTAGCCGGTGGCTATGCTATCCCAGCTTTCAACTTTAACACAATGGAGCAGATGCAGGCTATCGTGCAGGCTGCAGTAGAAACAAAGTCACCTGTCATCATGCAGGTATCAAAGGGCGCTCGCAACTATGCCAACGCCACTATCCTCCGCTATATGGCTCAGGGTGCAGTAGAGTATGCTAAGGAGCTCGGTTGCGAGCATCCTGAAATAGTGCTCCACCTCGACCACGGAGATAGCTTCGAGCTTTGCAAGGATTGCATCGACATGGGCTTCTCTTCAGTGATGATCGACGGTTCACACCTCCCCTACGAGGAGAACGTTGCTCTCGCTAAGAAGGTTGTTGACTATGCTCATCAGTTTGACGTAACTGTTGAGGCTGAGCTCGGTGTCCTCGCTGGTGTTGAGGATGAGGTTTCGGCTGCTGAGTCACACTACACAAAGCCTGAGGAGGTTATCGACTTCGCTACTCGTACAGGTTGCGATTCACTCGCTATCTCTATCGGTACTTCTCATGGTGCATACAAGTTCACTCCTGAGCAGTGCACACGCGATCCGAAGACTGGTCTTCTCGTTCCTCCTCCATTGGCATTCGATATCCTCGCCGAGATCGAGCAGAAGTTGCCTGGATTCCCTATCGTGCTCCACGGTTCTTCTTCAGTTCCTCAGGACGAGGTTGCAACTATCAACAAGTTCGGTGGCAAGTTGCCCGATGCTATCGGTATCCCCGAGGATCAGCTCCGTCAGGCAGCAAAGAGCGCTGTTTGCAAGATCAACATCGACTCTGACTCTCGTCTCGCCATGACTGCTGCTATTCGTCAGCACCTTGCTGAGCATCCTGGAGACTTCGACCCACGTCAGTATCTGAAGCCTGCTCGTGAGAACATGAAGAAGATGTACATCCACAAGATTGTGAACGTACTCGGTTCTGACGGCAAGCTCGCTCAGTAATTGAATAACTACAAAATAAAAAGGGCAACCATTGCGGTTGTCCTTTTTTATTTTATTTATGTCGGTTGGCCCTTTGTTCGCGGTACTTGGCCTTCTGTCGGGCTGAACCGCTGCCGTGGGCTCCTGTGATGTATTTCTTTTTCTTGGCCTTGGTCTTCACCTTGTCCTTATTGGGATCGCCCTTTGTCATTCCCTTGAACACCATCCCGCCGCCGGCAATAATATCGTCAATATCAGCCATATCAATGGTGGAAAAGTCTTACGCCAGTGAATGCCATGGCAATGCCATACTTGTCGCAGGTGTCGATAACATGGTCGTCGCGCACGCTGCCTCCGGCTTGTGCGATGTATTCAACTCCACTCTTATGAGCACGCTCGATATTGTCTCCAAAGGGGAAGAAAGCGTCGCTGCCAAGGGCAACACCCGTGTTCTTGGCTATCCATTCCTTCTTCTCTTCGCGAGTGAGCACCTCAGGCTTCTCCTTGAAGAACTGCTGCCATGTGCCTTCGCGCAATACATCATCATGGTCGTCGGAGATATACACGTCGATGGTGTTGTCGCGATCGGCGCGGCGGATGTTGTCAACAAACGGCAACGACATTACCTTTGGATGCTGGCGCAGCCACCAGATGTCGGCCTTGTTACCGGCGAGACGTGTACAGTGGATGCGGCTCTGCTGACCGGCTCCAATACCGATGGCCTGTCCGTCCTTGACATAGCATACTGAGTTGCTCTGAGTGTATTTCAGTGTGATAAGTGCGATGATAAGGTCGCGCTTAGCTGCATCGCTGAATGTCTTGTTCTGTGTGGGGATGTTCTCGAAGAGAGCGGGATCGTCGAGCTTCACTTCGTTGCGACCCTGTTCGAATGTGATACCGAACACCTGTTTACGTTCGATAGGTGCAGGCACGTAGTTGGGATCAATCTTGATGACATTATATGTTCCCTTGCGCTTGGCTTTGAGAATCTCAATAGCCTCGGGAGTATAGTCGGGGGCGATGACACCGTCGCTCACCTCACGCTTGATGAGAAGGGCTGTGGCCTCGTCGCAGGTGTCGCTAAGTGCCACGAAATCACCGTATGAGCTCATGCGGTCGGCACCGCGGGCACGGGCGTAGGCACAGGCAATGGGTGATAGTTCCACCTTGAGATCGTCAACGAAATAGATTTTGCGGAGTGTATCATCAAGAGGCAGACCGACAGCGGCTCCTGCCGGTGAGACATGCTTGAATGAGGCTGCAGCAGGCATACCTGTGGCTGCCTTCAGCTCCTTGACAAGTTGCCATGAATTGAATGCGTCCAGGAAATTGATATAACCAGGGCGACCGTTGATTACCTCAATAGGCAACTCTCCCTCTTCCATATATATGCGTGAGGGCTTTTGATTCGGATTACATCCGTACTTTAATGCTAATTCTTTCATTTTCTTAGACGTTAATGAAGTTAAGGAATTTAAAGAAGTTAAGGACGTTAAGGAATTAACCAAAAAAGAGACAATCCCCATAGTCCTATGCGGCTTGTCTCTTTTTTATTCCTTGTAGAGTCGAATGTGGTGATTTTACTCGCCAACGTTGACTCTTCTCTCCTTGATACGGGCCTTCTTACCGGTGAGTGCACGCAGATAATAAAGCTTAGCGCGACGTACCTTACCATGCTTGTTGATCTCGATGCTCTCGATGTTCGGAGACTCGATTGGGAAGATACGCTCAACACCTACGGTACCTGACATCTTGCGCACGGTGAAGCGCTTCTTGTCGCCATGACCGGAAATCTTGATAACTACACCACGGTAGAGCTGGATACGCTCCTTGCTACCCTCGATAATTTTGTAAGCGACAGTGATAGTGTCACCTGAACGGAACTCAGGGAACTTCTTGCCGGTTGCAAATGCTTCTTCAGCAACTTTAATTAAATCCATTTTCTTGTATAAAATTAAATTTGTTTATCGTTCCAACGCAACATAACAGGCAACACGTTACTTCCTGCCAGCGATTACGCCGAAAAGCGGGTGCAAAGGTAATACTTTTTATTGGATTATGCAATTTTCTTCGTGTTTTTTTTTGTGTTTTCATTGGAAATTTGTAATTTTGCACAGTAATTTTGATTATTATGAGGAAAAATTTGCTTCTCACGTTGACTATCTGTATGATAGCTGCTGCTGCCTCCGCACAAAAATATCGTGTTTCGGGGGTGGAAAGAACGAGACTGACTGTGGATTCCACTTACGATGCCTGTAAGGATAATGCCACTGCTGTGTTTCTCGTTCCGTATAAAAGTATCATCGACAGTATTATGTCGCCCGTTGTTGGCCGGTTGGAATGTGCTGCCGAGATTGACAAACCCGAGAGTAGAATGACCAATCTTATGGCAGACATTATGCTATGGTCGGGGGTGTTATGTGGAGAGAAAATTGACGTGGGCGTGTATAACATCGGAGGGATACGCTCGCCCATGGCTGCTGGCGACGTCACTTATGGCGATGTGTTGTCAGTGGCTCCTTTTGAGAATAAGGTTTGTTTTCTTTCTCTCACTGGTGATGCTCTAATTGAGTTGTTTTCACAGATGGCATTCACTGGTGGCGAATGTGTGAGCAAAGGGGTGAACTTAGTGTTCACAAAGGATGCCAAACTGAAGTCGGCTAAGCTCAACGGGCAGGATATCCTACCCGAAAGGAAATATCGCATAGCTACCAACGATTTCCTCGCACAGGGCAATGACAAGATGCTCGCTTTCAAGAAGAAAACGGATTTCGTCGTCTTAGACGACAAGGCCTACAATGCCCGTGAGGTGATGGTGAAATACTTCTCATATATGAAGGAGCATGGCCTTAAGGTGAATCCACAAGTTGAGGGTAGAGTTGTGGTGGAATGAGGGATTATGAATTAGGAAACGTAGTTCGACGAAGTCAATTAGGAATGAAAAGGTTATCGATGATTTTTGCTTTCTTGCTTGTAGTATTGGCAGGAAATGCACAGGAGAAAAAGCAATTGGTGATATTGCATACCAATGACACTCACAGCACGATTCTGCCATTGAAGAGTACCTTTGAGGACTCTATTATGGCAGGTAAGGGAGGAGTGGTCAGGCGTACCAATCTTATTAATGAGGAAAGGCGCAAGACTCCCGACTTGCTCTTGTTCGATAGTGGTGATTTCTCACAGGGGTCGCCTTTCTACACTATGTTCAAGGGTGATGTAGAGGTGGGAGTGATGAATGCCATGGGATATGATGCCACTACTCTTGGCAATCATGAGTTTGACAACGGCTTGGATAATTTGGCACGCCTTGCACGAATGGCAAAGTTCCCGATGGTGTGCTCCAATTATGATTTCACGGGTTCTGTACTTGAAGGTCTTATCAAGCCATGGATTATTCTTGAGAGAAATGGAGTGAAAATTGGTGTGTTCGGTCTTACTCCCAAACTTGAGGGTATAGTGATGGAAAACGCCATCAATGGTGTTCGCTATATCGACCCGATAAAGGCAACACAGCAGACGGCTGACTATCTGCGCAATGTGGAGAAATGCGACCTCATCATCTGCCTCTCGCACACGGGATGGGACTTGTGGCCTAAGTATATCGACGATAACCATGTCTTTGCCGCCACAAGAAATGTTGACCTCATCCTCGGTGGACACTCGCATACATTCATGGAGCACCTTGAATATGTCACTGACATTGATAGTAATAAGGTGCCCGTTGACCAAAACGGCAACCTTGGCGTATATGTTGGAAAACTTACATTGAACCTCGAACAGATTTACTCGAAATAAAACGATAGGACAATCATCTTGGAATGGCCGGCACGCACACTGCCGGCCATTTCCTTTAGTGTGTCGTCCTTCAGCTGTGAGGCCTGACCGTTGTCGAGAGCATTCGACAAGCTATAGCAGAACTTCAGCTCTGGTATTAGTTTGAAGAAGGGCAGATAGAGGTCGCAGCCCAGTCCAATCTCAATCATCGTGTCGAAGCGTTTCAACTTTATGATGTCATGCTCCTTAGATGTGAGGTTGATCATGGGGTTTATGCCCGCCATGAGGTAGGGGCGATAGTTGTTATGGCGCTTGCTACTGAACTTTAAGTCGATGGGGAAACTTACGTAGGTGTTTTTCAGTTCCTGAGTCTCAGTGCGGGCCTTGCCGCTCTCGTCAAGATTGTCGAGATCGCGGAAGGTGAGATACTTCGAACCGAAATGCATGGTTGGAGTGATGCGCAGATTAAGATAATCACTCAAGCGCATGTCGGCAAGAACACCGACGGAGATGCCGGGATTCCATTTGCTCGCGTCGCATACGATGGAGCGAGTCACCTGGCTGCCGTCTTCACGTATGTATGTCTGCGGACCGACGTTCTCGAGTTCTATGTCCTGGGTGTTGAATCCTATTACTATACCCAAATGCATCGGTCGCAGGTCTATATACGGTTTGTTTTCCACTCGCCGTTCCTGTGCCGTTGCCATTATTGTTATTACTGCCAATAACAGTGTTATTATTGCTTTTTTCATTGTTATTTAGTGCTTTTATTATATAAAACGCACATCTTACAACTATATTGTATTAAATTAAGCAAAAAGAATACCTAAAATGTGGTATTTCTCAAATCTTTTTTGTACTTTTGCATCATAATTTTATAGTAAACACATTTATTAATTTAAAAAAGAAAGTAATATGGCTTACGTAATTGGAGACGATTGTATCGCATGCGGTACATGTATTGATGAGTGTCCTTCAGGAGCTATCTCTGAGGGCGAGAAGTATTCAATTGACCCTGATACCTGCACTGAGTGCGGTACTTGCGCAGATGTTTGTCCTTCTGAGGCAATCAGTCTTCCCGCATAAATTGATGCTTTAAGACACAAAAATAGGGCTGACATCTTTTGATGCCAGCCCTTATTATTTCTATTTGTTTATTAATTACATTCCAAGTTCTTGCAGCTTGAAAATTACATTCCGAGTACCTGCTTGGCAACTGCATTCTCAGGATCAATCTGAATAAGTTTCTCTGAGAGAGTCTTTGCTGCAGCCATGTTGTCAGCGATACGTGCCTCGTAAGAGATGAGGTAGAGGTAAGCCTCCTTCAGACGGCTCTTGTCTGAGTTGTTAAGCTCTGTGCGAGTGTTGTAGAGCTCAATAAGCTTCTTGTAGTGAGGCTTGGCATAACCGTTCTTCTGGTCGTTGTCCATTGCGTTGTTAACGCGTGCGCGCCAGAATGTGGCATACTCAATAGCATCTGCATATTTCTCACCAAGATTCTTGTAAAGTTCATCTGACTTCTTCAGCGATGCTACCATCTCGCCATCGGTGAGTTTGCTTGCCTGATAGTAGTAGAGCTGTGCAAGTCCGGCATGGTCGGTGGCAGTTGGAGTAGAATACTCTGCAAGATACCGCTCGTAGTACTTGATAGCTGATGCGTAGTCTTCAATCTCACTATATGTGTCAGAAAGGGTCTTTATCACACCAGCCTTCTTGTCCTTTGAGTCAAACTCCTGCTCGATGGCCTTCTTATAGCTTTCGATAGCCTCGTCATACTTCTTTACTCCCTTCAGGGCATTGCCATAATAGGTATAGTCGAAGTATGAGAACTTGGCACTGTCGCTCTTGTTGAAGAGGGCGTCAGCATACTGCAAGGCCTGCTCATACTGCTTGGTATCTGTAGATGTGAAGAATGCCAAACGGTTGAAGGCTGCATCGCGGGGAGCCTTTGTCAATCCGAACTTTGCCACCTCAAGGGCGTTAGCTGCCTTACCTGTGAGATAATAAGCCATAGCGAAGTCGCGGATGTCGCGCTCTTCCATCTTGTCCTTGTCTGCCCATGCCTTGTTGTAGCAGTCGATGGCGTTGCTGAACTTGTTTGAGGTGTAGTAGATACGTCCAGCAAGGGCGTCAACGGCGATGTCCGGACGCTGAGAACGGAGCTCTTCCAACTTGGCTACCGCCTCTGTCGGGCTCACCTTCTTATATACGTTGGCATACTTGTAGTAACCTTCGGGATCCTTCGGGTCGAAATAGATGGCCTGCTGATACTGCTGTGCTGCTGCACCACCGTCGTCGCTAAGAGCCTGGATGTCGCCGAGGATGATGAATGCCTTGGCACACTTCTTGTTGGCCTTCAGGGCATTCTCTGCCATAATGCGTGCATTGGCTGTGTCCTTCACTTCATAATAGGCCTTTGACATAGCAAGAAGCACATCGGTGTTCTTCTTGTACTTCTTGGCATACTTCTTTGACTGCTCAGCTAAATCACCAGCCTTATTCTTGATCATCTTGGTGATTGCCTCTGTGTCTGCCTTTGGATCGCCTGTTTGGGCGAAAGCTGGAGTACCGATGCCTAGCATCAATGCTCCCATCATTACGTATTTAATTGCTTTCATAATCTATATTTAATATTTTAATATTTTAATTCTTACTCACCACCACTTCTCTCACCGCCATATTGCCTCGTGCAGGCAGAAGTCCTGACTTGAAGATAATCTTCTGACCGATGGGCGACTGCAAGAAATTGGAGAATCCCCATGGGAGTCCCTGTCTTGGGTCGGTGAGCAGTGCATAAATCGTGCGCACCAAGGGGTAGTTGCCATTATATATATAATATTGGTAGGGCTTCCAACTGTTCATAGGCGTAGCCTCGTCCAGTCTTGAAACCGATACCACTCGTATGTTCTTCTTGAAAGTAACGTTCGTGGTGTCACGAGCGTCGTTGAGCCAGTTGCTACCAATTATACCTATTGCATCCTTGTGGGTGGAAACATAATTGATAACCTCTTCGCTCTTTTTCACAGCCTCGATATTCGGACTATTGATAGGTTTGCCGCCCAAGATACTGTCAACACAGAAGTGGACAGTGCTCGACTTTGCATTGTCGAATACAACGTCAAATGTGCCGAGCTTGCTCTGCGGGAATACCTCTTTCCATTTCGTCACCTCGCCGCCAAGGATTCTCTTGATGTCCTTGATGGATATACAGGTGTCGGGATTAGCATTGTTGACAATGAGAGCCAAACCATCGTAGGCAATGGGAATGCTACGTGCGATTAATTTGCGGTCGGCGAAGTTCTTCACCTCGCTGTCTCTCAGTCGTCGTGAGGCAACGGTCAGCCACACCTTCGTCTTCATCAGCATGTTGATGCCATCGAGCTCATTGGTGTAAATGGGCTTTATCGTCGCCTGCGGGTAAGTATGTTCAAACACTTCCCTCATTTCTTCAATTATTGGACTGAAACTCTCGTCGGAAGCAAATGACATAGTGCCCGATGAGTAGGTATCAGTTCTACCATTTTTAGGTTTGTTGTGGCATGACCACAACAAACCTAAAATGAGAGTTAATCCAACTAATATGTTGAATGTACGTTTTGTCATAAATTACTGAAGTCTAAATGTTACAGGTACGGTGAACTTCACACGTACAGCACTACCATTCTGCTTACCGGGAATCCAGTGGGGCATTGCCTTAACCACGCGCACGGCTTCCTTGTCGAGTGACGGGTCAACCGACTTAACAACCTGTACGTCGGTGATAGAACCGTTACGCTCTACCACGAAGGTCACGATAACGCGGCCCTGTACTCCATTCTCCTCAGCTACAACAGGATACTTGATGTTCTTGCTAAGCCACTCGAAGAGTGCGGCCTGACCACCGGGGAACGATGGCATCACCTCTACCACGTCGAAGACTTTTGTCTCTTCTTCCTTTGGAGGCTCTGGCTGGGCAATAACTTCCTTGGCCTTGAGCACCTCACCGCCAGCCTCGTCGTTACCCTTTACGTCGAACGAACCGATGGCAGTCTTGGTCTTGTTGAGGTCTTCCTGGCTCTTGAGCTCCTCTTCGGGCTTAACCTCAGAGTCCTTCTTGATGACAGGCGGTGTGAACTTCACTGAGCTCTTAACCTTCTCAACCACTTTCTGCTCTTCAACCTTAACGGGTGCCTTCTTCTCCACCTTGGCTTCCTTCTTCTGGGCCAACTTGGAGAGCTCGACATCAGTTTCCATAGCTACCTTCTTGGGGAAAGCGTTCTCGATGGCTACCTTGGCTGCCACTGCTGCCATGATTGCAATGATTACTGCAAATACAATCAACATTGACTTAAGGTTACGTTTGCCAGTGTCCTTGCGGAGCACGTATGCACCGTATTCCTTGTTGCGGCCTTCGAATACGAGATCGACCCAATTATTATCTATAAGATCTACTTTTGACATTGTTCTTTACGTTTTTAATTGTTGTTACTTTACACCCTTCAAATTGAGCAGCTTCTGGTCGTCTTCACTGATCTTGTCGATCACGTAAGTACCGATACTGCAGATCTGCATTTCATCGAGAGCGTCAACCATGTTCTTATAAGAAGCAGTGTCAAGAGGCTTGATGATGATTGTAAGCTTGGGCACCTTCTCACCGTCCAGGTTACCGTTCTTGATCTCTGCGAGCTCCTTCTGGTAAGTGCTGTCGGGCATATTGTACTTGATCTTCTTCTCATCCAGTTTCTGCTTTGCCAGCATGATCTTTGCTACCGGTGCAATGCCTTCCTCGGTCATGTGGCTTATCAGCACCTTGCGGATACCATCCTTGCCCCATGTTGTTTCCTTTAGGCATGTCGGGTCGTCATACTTTGGCAAACCATCGATGTGGTAAATCTTATCATTGCCTGCAAGAATGAGCGTGATGGTGTGGGAAGCCTTTGTTGCTGACTTGTCCTGTTCCTGCACGTTCTTGTCATTGCTCGGCATCGTCAACTGCATAGCCTGAGGCTTGCTCAGAGTGGTACACAGCATGAAGAACGTGATAAGAAGCATCATCATGTCCACCATCGGCGTGAAGTCCACGCGGGTGTTCATCTTTTTCTGCTTGCTTTCTTTTTTCTTTGCCATGTTTATTCCTCCGATGACGTTTTAAGATTTGTAATCAGTTGGTAACGGTTCTCTTCCATGTCCTGAAGCTCTGACATAAGTGCCTTGACTGCTTTGTAAGGAGTCTTGCTATCGCACTTGATGGCGATACGAATGTCAGGGTTGGCATCACGAGCTGCCTTTACCCACTCTTGAAATTCACTCATTCCCCCCTCGATACTATCGGTGGGAACTCCAAGCGTCTTGATGACTTCTGCCATCTTCTCGGGCTCAAGGTTGAGGTAGTCGGGAAGCTTGGTGACGGGTACACCAATCATCGACTCTTCCTTGAACTTCTTGATCTGCGCACCGTTCAGCGTTACGCCGAATTTGTCGGTGACAGTCTGCATGATGGCCAACATGTCGTTCTTATTGTCGGTTCCGACGAAGATTTTGCCGTCCGAGCCAACAAGAATGTTCAGCACATTCTTCTCGGGCACCTTAACCTCCGACACTGAACTTGGCGTAACAACCTGAATAGGTTCTGGCTGCAAGAATGTTGATGTCAACATAAAGAAGCACAGAAGAAGGGTCATCACGTCCGACATAGGAGTCATGTCAATCCAGACGTCTTTTTTCTGTATCTTTATTTTACCCATTATTATTCGCTAATTAAAAGGTAAAACAATTAAGCCTCTTCTGTGTGGTTAACGTCGTATGTAGATGCAATTGTGTAACCAACCTCGTCGAGGGCGTATGTCAACTTGTCGATCTTGTTTGTGAAGAAGTTGTAGATAACTACTGCGAACCAAGATGTCAAAATACCTGATGCTGTGTTCACAAGGGCCTCAGAAATACCGGCAGACAGTGCCATAGAGTCAGCACCACCACCTGCAGACAGAGCCTGGAATGAACGGATCATACCGAGCACAGTACCGAACAGAGCGGTAAGTGTACCGAGGGTAACGATGGTTGCTACGATAGGCAAGTTCATCTGGAGAGTAGGCATCTCAAGCTGAGTAGCCTCCTCGTGAGCCTGCTGGATCTTGGCGATCTTCTGAGCCTTCTTCAGAGTGGTGTTGCCTTCAGCATCCTTGTAGGCGTTGATTGAAGCTAGAACCACGTTAGCTACTGAACCCTTCATCTTGTTGCAAAGAGCTGTAGCCTCGTCGAACTTACCAGTCTTGATGAGTTCCTTAACCTGGGTTGTGAACTTGCCAAGGCTCATTGTACCGAATGCACTTCTAAGAGCGAAGAAACGCTCAACACCGAGGCAGATAACAGAGAGAAGGAGAGTCAAGATAAGACCTACTACGAAACCTCCCTTATACACGGTACCCATAAGGTTTACTGGGTGTCCTGTGGGATCGCCACCTGCGAAGTTGTCAGGTGCACCGAGTACCTGGAAATAGAATGCGTAAGCGGCTACACAGCAGATTACAAGAATCCAGATAGCGTTCTTTACTCCCTTAAAGCCCGATGATTTCTTAGCTGGGGCTGCAGCATTTGTTTTTGTTGCCATAATACTTTTAATTTTTTTAGTTATTTAATGAATTAAAATGATATTCGCTTGATTGTTTTTTTAATGTTCAACAAGTGTCTTGACGGAGTTGCCTCCTTACGAGCGACAAAGTTAATAAATAAGTGCCAAAATCGCAATGAATTAATAAGTTTTAACTACATTTTTTTGATTTCTTCATTGATTATGGCACTTATTCCTCGCTTTTTATGCTAATTTTGACAATGCTTCTTTGATTCTGCGCATTGCCTCAATGATATTCTCGTCGCTGGTGGCATAACTCATACGGAAACATTCGGGGTCTCCAAAGGCATCGCCACCCACTGTTGCCACGTGTGCATTCTCAAGAAGATACATGGCGAAATCTGAGGATGTGTTGATGACGGTGTCGCCGCATTTCTTGCCGAAGAAACTGCTGCACTTCGGGAAGAGATAGAAGGCGCCCTCGGGCACATTCACCTCAAGACCGGGGATGTCTTTTGTCAGTTTCACAATCAGGTCGCGACGACGCTCAAAAGCCTGGCGCATCTGTTCTACACATTCCTGTGATGATATATATGCGAACTCGGCAGCCTTCTGGCTCACTGAGCACGGACCGCTGGTGTATTGTCCCTGCAGTTTGTTGCATCCCTTGACTATCCATTCCGGGGCGGCAATGTATCCAATGCGCCATCCTGTCATGGCATAGGCCTTCGACACTCCGTTCACTATGATTGAGCGCTCCTTCATCCCGGGGAACTGGGCAATGCTCTCGTGGTGACCTATATAGTTGATGTGCTCGTATATTTCGTCGGCAAGAACGAAGAGATCATCGTGTTTCTTGATTACTTCGGCTAATGCTTCTAGCTCGCTCTTTGAATATACGCTTCCCGTAGGGTTGCTTGGTGAGCAGAGGATGATCATGCGTGTCTTCGGAGTGATAGCTGCCTCGAGCTGCTCGGGTGTCATCTTGAAGTTCTGGCAGAATCCTGCCTCCACAATCACTGGTACACCGCCTGCCAACTTCACCATCTGGGGATATGACACCCAATATGGGGCGGGGATGATCACTTCCTCACCGTCGTTCACCAATGCCATAACGGTATTGCACACGCTCTGCTTGGCTCCGTTCGACACGAGCACCTCGTTGACCGTGTAGTCAAGACCGTTCTCGTTCTTGAGCTTTGCCACGATAGCCTTTCTCAGGTCGGGGTAGCCCGGCACTGGTGAGTATCTTGAGAAATTATCGTCAACAGCCTTTTTGGCGGCTTCCTTTATGTGGTCAGGAGTGTTGAAGTCGGGCTCTCCCACACTCATGTTGATAACGTCGATACCCTGTGCTTTCATCTCCGAACTCTTCTGCGACATGGCTAGTGTAGCCGATGGCGCAAGTCTTTGCAATCTATCTGATAGTTGTGCCATTTTTATTATAGTGGAATTTATTCAGCTGCAAAATTAATCAAATTATTCTTTAAACAAAAAGATTTATTGCTTTTTTTTAATTTTTCAATGAAAAAAGTGCGCGTTGGTATTTATTTTAGGTGCAATTCGTGCCCCATACGCTCCTTTTTGGTCTTCAAGTAGCGATAGTCATATTCATTTGGCGACACCTCGATGGGCACATTTTCCACGATTTCCAACCCATAGGCCTCGAGTCCCACGCGCTTTGTTGGGTTGTTTGTCATGAGTCTCATCTTGTGCACGCCGAGGTGGCGCAACATCTGTGCACCGCAGCCATAGTCGCGTTCGTCGGGTTTGAATCCCAAGTGGATATTGGCATCCACGGTGTCCATGCCTTCCTCCTGCAACTTATATGCCGCAATCTTGTTCATGAGTCCTATGCCTCGGCCTTCCTGCTGCATATAGATAATCACTCCCTTGCCTTCCTTCTCTATCATCTCCATGGCTTTGTGCAACTGTTCGCCGCAGTCGCAACGCTTGCTGCCAAGGATATCGCCCGTGGCGCATGATGAATGTACTCTCACGAGGATGGGTTCATCCTCATTCCATTCGCCCTTGATGAGAGCCATGTGCTCCAGTCCGGTGGCTGTCTGGCGGAATGGTATCAGGCGGAAATGACCATATCGGGTAGGCATGTCGGCCTCGTTGCCCACTTCTATCAGTGATTCCTTCTTCAGTCTGTAGGCGATGAGGTCTTTTATTGAGATGATATGCATGTCGTGCTCCTCGGCAAACTTCATAAGGTCGGGCATGCGTGCCATCGTTCCGTCGTCGTTCATGATTTCCATCAGGGCTCCCGCTGGATATAGTCCTGACAGTTTGCAGAGGTCGATGGCTGCTTCGGTATGTCCTGAGCGGCGCAACACTCCCATATCTTGTGCATACAGGGGGTTGATATGTCCTGGGCGTCCGAATGTTTCGGGGCGCGATGAGGGGTCGGCGAGTGCCTTGATGGTTGCGGCACGGTCGTGGGCCGACACACCGGTGGTGCAGCCTTCCAGTTTGTCTATTGTCACCGTAAACGGAGTTCCGAGCATTGATGTGTTGTCTGCCACCTGATGGGGCAGGTCGAGTTCCTCACTGCGACTTATTGTTATTGGTGCGCACAGCACACCCCTGGCGTATTTCAGCATGAAATTCACCTTTTCTGCCGTAATCTTCTCGGCGGCGATAATCAGGTCGCCTTCGTTCTCACGGTCTTCGTCATCCACCACAATGACAAATTTGCCCTCCCTGAAGTCGTCGAGGGCTTCTTCTATGGTGCTAAGTCCAAATCTTGCCATATATTATTTATATTTTCAATTTCTAATTCCAAATCCTTAATTATATATATAATAAGGTGTAAGCATCTTAATCGACACTGATAGTAACCTGCTTTCCCTCTTCCACTCGTCGTATGATATTCTCGCTTGCTGCGACGATATTGCGCAGGTCGCGCAGCAGACGCAGTCTGAATCTCCACATTCTGAGATAGAAGAACAAGCCCAAGGGCAGGATTACTCCCGTCGTCACATTCATCCATTTACGCACAAATGGACGGGTGTGGGCATGGGTGGCAATGATGGGCAGTGCGTTCAGTTCGTTGAGGATAGTCTTGTCCTTCGTGTTCGAAAGGTCCTCGATAACAGTCTCAAGTCTCTCGTTGATACCCTCTATCACCTGGTCGTCGCCAGGGCGGAAGAACACCTTTATAGGGTTGGGAGCCTTTAGCAGACTATGCTCTTGTGAGTATTGCTTGATATCACGGCATATCCTCATCAGCTCCTCCGCGTCCTTGATATAGTCGGGGTCGTTGATGATCACTTCTTTCTTGTATATATGTCGCTTGGTGCGTATGCCCAACATCTTGAAGAGGATATTCTTGTACATGTCGATATTGAACACGGTGGAGTCGCTGTTGGCTTTGAATGTGAAGAACACCGCCAAAGGCGCCAGTACTGCTGTGGATATCATTTTGCCGAAGAGCACTGTCCAGTTGCCGTCGCGTGCCATCTTCATTCCCGAGTTCTCGAAGATGTAATATACGATGAACACAAGCACCGAGATAATCACCGGCACTCCAAGTCCTCCTTTGCGGATGATGGCACCCAACGGGGCACCGATGAAGAAGAAGATAATACATGCCAGCGACAATGTTATCTTTCCGATAGCCTCAATCTGATGGGTTCTCATCTGGCGGTTGAGCGAATAGGAATAGTCGCCCTTCATACTCATTATGGTAGCTTGCGAACTTATTGTGCTTAATGCGCTCCTTACTATATCCTGTTTGGCCTCAAGCGGTTGTTTGGCGAAGATGGTGTCGATGTCAATATTGTCGGCCATTGCCCTTTTCACCGCTTTTAGCGAGTCGTCCTTGCTGATAGAGGGCTGATAGAATGTGGAATATTTGCTTTCGTTGTAATATTCATGCGCCACACTATCATTGAACTCATATATTGAGTCGAGGTCGTGCAGGATTTTATTCATACTCTTTGATTTGGCACTGGATGATATTCCCGTCACATCTGCCATATTGAATCCTCCGTCGAAGTCGAGCACAATCCTTTTGGTTGAGAATGTCTCGCGGCGATAGGGGATGCTTGCGCTTCCGGCGATGTCCTGTGAGCGCATGTTCTCAAACCACTCTCCGCTGTAGAGCGTCAGCAGCAAATGCTTCTTTTCTGCCGTGGATTGCAACATTCCCGAGTCGGCAAGGATGATGGCGGCATCCTCATATCCGCCCGTCATCTTATATATGGTGATGCCATAAAGTTTGCCCGTGTTCATGTCCTTCTTCTGCACATAAAGGTTGCAGTTGGGGATACCATCATAAAATATGCCCTCTGGAATTTCCAACTCGGGGTTCTTCTGCTTCATCGACAGCAACAGTTGGCCAAACGACTTGTTGGCGTCGGGCATCACTACATTCTGGAAATAGAATGACACTCCCGAGATAATGATCACTATCACTATCAGCGAGCGGAATGCCTGCATCAGCGATATGCCCGCCGCCTTGATGGCAGTGAGCTCCGAGCTCTCGCCCAGGTTTCCGAAGGTGATGAGCGACGAAAGAAGGATGGCGAGCGGAAATGCCTGGGGCATGAGCATAAGACCCATGTACCAGAAGAATTGTGCAAGAATCTCCATCGAAAGACCCTTGCCGATGAGTTCATCAACATAGCGCCACAGGAATTGCATCATCAGCACAAACTGGCAGATGAAGAACGTGCCGATGAACAGCATTCCAAACTGCTTGGCTATGAATATGTCTAATTTCTTTATACGAAACATCTCTTTACTGCTATATATTTTGGGCGCGCGATACCTTAATCTATGCGCGCCTTTTCTCTATCAGCGTGCAAAGTTACACAAAAAAATCAGAAATCATAGCCTTTTTCCGTTTTTTTATGATATTTAGAGGCCGCTGACCGCATGAAGGCGCTCAAGATTGGCGTTCCACACCCCTTTCATGTAGTCAACATCGTCGTCATCCACATGGTCGGTGATAATCAGAGAGAGCTTGCCGCTGAAGTCACTTTTCTCTATTCTCATCTCCCAATAGTCGTTGTCGTCTTCGTTGACATCCCATTTCAGGCGTATGAAGTGATTTTCCTCCATCCCGATCACCTCGGAGGTCCTCACGTCTTGTTGTGTCCACACCTCGCCCCACTTGAATGTGAGTGTGCCGTTGTTTTCTTCAACATAGTCGGCTATCCATTTCGACAGTCCGTGTGCGTGTCCAATAAGGTTCCACACAATGCTGTGTGATTTGGTTGAGAGTGGATAATCGATGCAAATTTTGGTCTTACTCATCGTTTTTAGCGTTTTTACGGCACAAAAATACAAAAAAAAATTGAAATGAGAAAATTTTTCCCTAAAAAGTTTGGTAGTTTAATAAAAATGTAGTACCTTTGCACCCGCAAACAAGCAATGGCGGGATAGCTCAGCTGGTTAGAGCGTCGGATTCATAATCCGGAGGTCGTGGGTTCGGGTCCCACCCCCGCTACTTGAAAAGACAAGGAGTTACGATTTTTGTAACTCCTTTTTTCATTGCTTATGTTAGGGATTATCATTCAATAATTTATTAGTGAGAGATATGACAGAATTCAAGGATTTGGTGAGGCTCAGAAGGAGCCACAGGAAGTTTACAGAGGAGGAGATTAGCCCCGAGGACGTGCAGTTGATAATGCGTGCGGCACTGATGTCGCCCACGTCGAAGAGCCAGAGGGCATGGCAGTTTGTAGTTGTGGATGACAAGACGGACATCGAGAAATTGGCGGATGCCAAGAATCTCGGTTCGCAGTTTATGAAAGGAGCTCCCCTTGCGGTGGCAGTGCTTGGCGACCCCATGCGCAACGATTGTTGGGTGGAGGACGGCTCGATAGCAGCAGTGTCGATGCAATATCAGGCAGAGGAACTTGGATTGGGTTCGTGCTGGGTGCAGATGCGTGCCCGTGGTCTTGATGACGGAACACCTGCCGACGAGGTGATACGCGGCATACTGAATATCCCTGCCAACTACAGTGTGCTTTGCATCGTGGCATTTGGCCATAAGGCCGACGAGCGTAAGCCCCAGAACGAGGACAATCTCAAGTGGGAGAATGTGCACATTGGCAAGTTTGATTCGTCCAAAAACTGACCAATGACAAGAAAAACTAGCAAGAAGTGGAAAAAAAACACTTTTTTGCTTGTTATATCATTGGAATTTTGTAATTTTGCAGCCTAAATTACACATAATTATATATATAACGTTATATTTATGGCTGAAAAGAAACAGATTAAGACCGCATTGGTATCGGTTTTCCACAAGGATGGATTGGACGAGCTGTTGAAGAAGCTCAATGAAGAAGGTGTGAAATTCCTCTCGACAGGTGGTACACAGAAGTTTATCGAGTCACTCGGATATGAGTGCCAGAAGGTGGAGGATGTCACTACATATCCTTCAATCCTTGGTGGCAGAGTGAAGACTCTCCACCCGAAGGTGTTTGGAGGTATTCTCGGACGTCGCGACAATGAGGGCGACCAGGAGCAGATGAAGCAGTATGATATTCCCGAGATCGACCTTGTCATCGTTGATCTCTATCCATTCGAGGACACCGTGGCAAGCGGAGCATCAGAAGCCGACATCATCGAGAAGATAGATATCGGCGGTATTTCGCTCATCCGTGCCGGAGCAAAGAATTTCAAGGATGTTGTTATCGTGCCCAGTAAGGCTGAGTACGGCGTGTTGCTCGACATCCTCAACAAGAAGGGTGCCGCTACCGACATCGAGGACCGCAAGATGTTTGCCGAGCGTGCCTTCGGTGTGAGCAGCCACTACGACACCGCAATACATGGATGGTTTGTGAAGAATTAAAGGATTAAAAGATTAAAGAATTAAAGTTCTCTATGGGATTTTTTTCATTCGTACAAGAAATAGCGATGGACCTCGGAACAGCCAACACTATCATCATCTCTGATGACAAGATTGTGGTTGACGAGCCATCGGTTGTTGCCCTCGACCGCCGTACCGACAAGATGATTGCCGTGGGCGAGAAGGCAAAGATGATGTATGAGAAGGAGCATGCCAACATCCGCACCATCCGTCCGCTTCGCGACGGCGTGATTGCCGACTTCTCTGCCTGCGAGCAGATGATGCGCGGACTCATCAAGATGGTTCACACCGGCAGCCGTCTCTTCTCCCCTTCACTTCGTATGGTAATCGGTGTACCCTCAGGCTCTACCGAGGTGGAGCTGCGTGCCGTTCGCGACTCTGCCGAGCATGCCGACGGACGTGACGTTTATCTTATCTTCGAACCAATGGCTGCTGCTATCGGTATTGGTATTGATGTTGAGGCTCCCGAGGGTAATATGATTGTGGATATCGGTGGTGGTTCTACCGAGATTGCAGTCATCTCGCTCGGAGGTATCGTAAGCAACAACTCCATCCGTATTGCCGGTGACGACCTCACCGCCGACATACAGGAATACATGAGCCGCCAGCATAATGTGAAGGTGAGCGAGCGTATGGCAGAGCGTATCAAGATACATGTGGGCTCAGCCCTCACCGACCTTGGCGACGAGGCTCCCGAGGACTACATCGTTCATGGTCCTAACCGTATCACAGCCCTTCCGATGGAGGTGCCCGTATGCTATCAGGAGATTGCCCACTGTCTCGACAAGACCGTGGCAAAGATTGAGAACGCCGTACTCTCAGCACTTGAGAACACACCTCCCGAACTATATGCCGATATCGTAAAGAATGGTATATACCTCAGTGGTGGCGGTGCCTTGCTCCGCGGACTCGACAAGCGTCTGCAGGACAAGATTAACATCCCGTTCCACATCGCCGAGGACCCGCTCCACAGTGTGGCTAAGGGTGCAGGTATAGCATTGAAGAACGTTGACAGATTCTCATTCCTGATGAGATAAAAATGCGCAACCTACTCGAATTTTTATCGAAGTACTATCATTGGCTGTTGTTTGCAGTGCTCGAAGTCACCAGTTTCGTGCTGCTCTTCCAGTTCAACAGCTATCAGGGCAGTGTGTGGTTCACGTCGGCCAATGCCGTAGTGGGAAAGTTATACGAACTCGAATCGTCTATAGAGTCGTTCTTCTCGCTCACCAAGGTCAACAAAGACCTCACGCTGCGCAATTTCTATCTTGAGCGTCAGGTAAACCAACTTTCGCGGTTGTACTACGACCTGACAAAAGACACAACGATAGCTGAGCGCAATGAACTGGAATTCTTGAGCAGATACAAGCTGATACCTGCCAATGTGGTAAGCAACTCCGTTGACCGCAACGACAACCTCATGACCATCGACCGTGGAAGCAAGGACGGTGTGGAGAAAGACATGGGTGTGGCATGTGGCAATGGTGTGGTGGGAGTGGTGTATCTCGTCTCCGACCACTATTCCGTTGTAATGCCTGTACTCAACTATCACTCCCGCATCAGCTGTGCCATACGCCGACGCGGTTATTTCGGCTACCTGAAATGGCAAGGTGGCGACGCCAATATAGCCTATGTGGAGGATGTGCCAAGGCATGCCAAGTTTAAGCGTGGCGATTGGGTTGAGACAAGCGGATATTCATCGATATTCCCCCCTGGTGTACTCGTTGGCAAGATCATCGAGGTGTATAACTCGCGCGACGGTCTGTCGTACAGGCTCAAGGTGCAGTTGACCACCGACTTCGGCAACGTGCGCGACGTGTGCGTGATAAGCGACAAGGGAATAGCCGAGCGCACGAGACTAATGGAGGCTGCACGCGACTCATTGTCAAGGGGCAACAAGGAATAACAGCAGGGAAGGAATAACAGCAAGGAAGGAAAAACAGAGATGACGATAGACTTTTTTAGGCAATTAGGTTTCTTTGTCGTGCTTTGCTTGGCACAGGCATTCGTGTTCAATCGCATCCATCTTTTTGGTTGCGCTACACCTCTTATATATATATACATAATCATAAAACTTCAGCGTAATTATCCCAAATGGGGATCATTACTATGGAGCTTTGCCCTGGGATTGACTATCGATATTCTGTCGAACACACCCGGAGTGGCAGCAGCATCGCTCACTCTTATCGGAGTAGTGCAGCCATATTTCTTGGAATTGTTTATTCAGCGGGATGCTGCTGACAACTTCACTCCGTCGCTAAATACCCTCGGTTACGGAAAGTTTACCTTTTTTGCCTCTATGCTCACCTTGTTCTATTGCTTGGTGTTCTTCACACTCGAGACCTTCAGTTTCTTTAATTTCTCACAGTGGATTGCGCAGATATTGGGCAGTGCACTGATTTCGTTGGTGATAATACTCACAATTGAAAGCGTAAGGAAGCAGTGAAGGACTATGGATTAGAGAATAGGCAATACGTCATCGGCGGTGTGGCTATCTTCATCGTTGTCGTATATATTCTGAGGCTTTTCACGCTTCAGATTATGAGCGATGACTATAAGAAGAATGCCGACTCTAATGCCTTCCTCAAGAAAATCGACTATCCTTCGCGTGGAGTAATCACCGACCGCAACGGAAAGTTGCTCGTGTTCAACCAACCTTCCTACGACGTGATGATAGTCATCAACGAGGCCAAGAACCGTCTCGACACCCTCGAATTCTGCAATGCCCTTAATATCACCAAGGAGGAGTTCGACAAGAGGATGGAGACGATAAAAGACCGCTCGAAGAATCCCGGATACTCACGATTCACCCAACAGCTCTTCATGAGTCAGTTGTCCGACAAGGACTTCAGTATATTCCACGAGAAGATGTTCCGCTTCCCCGGAGTATATATCCAGCGCCGAAGCATACGCCAATACCAATATCCCGTGGCGGCACATGTGCTTGGTGATGTGGCGGAGGTGTCGCCTGCCGACATCGAGGAGGATGAATACTATCAGCCAGGTGACTATATAGGCAAACTCGGTGTGGAGCGAAAATACGAGAAGCAGCTTAGGGGAGAAAAGGGTGTGCAGATCTTGTTGCGCGATGCCCACGGAAGAATACAGGGCAGCTATCAAAACGGAGCACTCGACAAGCGCCCCGTGCCAGGAAAGAACCTCACCCTCGCCATCGACTACGACCTGCAGGCTCTTGGCGAAAGACTTATGGAGGGAAAAATAGGCAGTATCGTTGCCATCGAGCCTTCGACGGGCGAGGTGCTGTGCATGGTGTCGTCGCCCAATTACGACCCACGAATAATGGTGGGACGGGCGAGGAGCAAAAACCACCGCCGACTGAGTAACGACCCTATGAAACCACTGCTCAACCGAAGTATCATGGGACAATACCCTCCAGGTTCGACATTCAAGACAACACAAGGCCTCACCTTCCTGTCGGAGAACATCATATCACCGTCAACACCCTTCGGTTGCTCCCACGGATTCTATTTCCGCGGTCTGCATGTGGGTTGTCACGGCCATGCCTCCCCCTTGTCGATAGTACCGGCACTTAGCACCTCGTGCAACGCCTTCTTCTGTTGGGGACTCTATTATATGATAGGCAATCGCTCGAAGTATGGCAGTGTGCAGAATGCCATGAACACATGGCGCGACTATATGGTGAGCATGGGATTCGGATATAAGTTGGGTATCGACCTCCCGGGAGAGAAGCGCGGACTCATCCCCAATGCCGAGTTCTACGACAAGGCCTATCGCGGATCGTGGAACGGTCTCACCATCATCAGTATATCAATCGGTCAGGGCGAGGTGAACGCCACCCCATTGCAGATAGCCAACTTGGGTGCTACGATTGCCAATCGCGGTTATTACTATGTGCCCCACGTGGTGAGGAAGGTGCAAGGCGAACCCCTCGACACCACCTACACCCGCCGCCACTACACCAAGGCCACCAAGAAAGCCTACGACTATGTGGTGCAGGGAATGAGAGCCTCGGTGCTCGGTGGTACATGCCGTGCCTTGGGACGTTATGACTTCATGGCATGCGGTAAGACCGGTACGGCGCAAAACCGTGGTCACGACCACTCCGTCTTTATGGGCTTTGCCCCGATGGACAATCCAAAGATTGCCGTGGCTGTGTATGTGGAAAACGGAGGATGGGGTGCCGACTATGGAGTGCCTCTTGGAGGATTGATAATGGAACAGTATATTCACGGAAAACTGTCGGAAGAGTCGAAGAAGAAAGCCGACGAATTCCAACATAGACATATCTCTTATGGTACGACAATCAGATAAGCAGCCGAGCGTACTTCGCTCTATCGACTGGTGGACAGTGGCCATCTACGTGGCATTGTTGGCATTCGGATGGATAAGCGTCTGTGGTGCCAGCTATTCCTATGGCGACACCGATATCTTAAGTCTCGACACTCGTTCGGGAATGCAGATAATATGGATAGGCACGTCGATGTGTCTGGGCTTCGTGATTCTGATGCTCGATTCCCGTTTCTACGACACCTTTGCCTATATCATCTATGCCGCACTGTTGTTGTTGCTTTTTGTCACAATATTCAATCCCCATCAGATCAAGGGGTCGCGGTCGTGGCTTGTGCTTGGTCCGTTGCGACTCCAACCGGCTGAGTTTGCCAAGTTTGCCACTGCTCTTGCGCTTGCCAAGGTGATGAGTGTGTATGGATTTACGGTCCACAACATGCGGCATTTCGCCACTGCCCTTGCCGTGGTGTTCGTGCCTATGATGTTCATAGTATTGCAGAAAGAGACCGGTTCGGCTCTCGTGTATCTCTCCTTTTTCCTGATGTTCTATCGTGAGGGAATGCCGGGCAGCGTATTGTTCACGGGAGTGGCTATGGTGATATACTTTGTTGTCGGCATACGTTTTGAGGAGGTGATGCTGATGGACACCCCCACGTCAGTGGGAAAATTCGTCGTTTTGTTGTTAGTGCAGATATTCACTGCCGGAATGGTGTATATCTATTGCAAGGCACGCCGCGAGGCATGGCTCATATTGGGGTATTCGCTTGGCATAACCGTACTGTCGTTGCTTTTCTCTGAATACGTCATACCGTTTGATGTCGTGTGGGTACAGATTATTTTAACCATTATCCTTTGCCTATGGTTGCTATGGAATGGATTGGGGTCGAGAATAAAAAACTATTATTACATCCTGCTCTTCACAATAGGGTCGGTTTTCTTCTTCTATTCAGCCGACTATGTGCTGAATAATGTCTTGGAGCCTCACCAGAGAGTGAGAATCAACGTGTTGCTCGGTCTCGACGAGGACCTTGCCGGTGCGGGATACAATGTCCACCAGAGTGAGATAGCTATTGGTTCGGGTGGACTTGAGGGAAAGGGTTTTCTCAATGGTACACAAACAAAACTGAAGTTTGTGCCCGAACAGGACACCGACTTTATCTTCTGTACAGTGGGAGAAGAGGAGGGATTTCTTGGTTCATCTGCAGTATTGTTGTTGTTTCTGGCATTGATACTGCGTCTCATTCATCTTGCCGAGCGCCAACCGATGCGATTTGGTAGGGTATATGGTTACTCGGTGGTGTCGATATTCCTTTTCCACCTGTTTATCAATGTTGGAATGGTTCTTGGATTAACTCCCGTCATTGGTATTCCCTTGCCATTCTTCAGCTATGGCGGTTCGTCGTTGTGGGGATTCACTTTCCTGTTGTTTATCTTCTTGCGTATCGATGCCAACAGAGAGATGTCGCGACGCTGATTTTTTATTTCTTGTTAAGCTGTATTCCGATGTCCAAGATACCATTAAGAATCTCGCGTTTCATGTTGTGACGCACACGTACCTCCAACGAGTCGCCCTCTTCAACGGATATATTCTTGACGTGGTTTCTGTATTGGAAGATGCTCACCCCGTCGCCCTTAATACTTCCGTCGGAGTCGAAGAGACTGCATGTAATAGTATCGCTTTGCGTGGATAAATTCAATGGGTTGCCCTTGGGTATGATAGTGTTATCAACGATGATACATATCGAGGTGAAAGGATAATTATCGCTGATACGCATTCCAAGAATCTCTGAGTAGTCACCGCCTTTGTCAAACACGGGCATACGATAGATGAGAGTGTCGTTTTTCTCCCATCCTGTCAATGGTGTATGCTCGTAGTGGTCATAAACCGTTTTACGGTTGCACGATACTAAGATCGTGGCAACCGTAATAAAAAGGCTGAATATGTAGTTATTTCTGTTCCTGGGCATCTTGGTGCTGTCTTCTTGGTTTCTTTGGATGTTGTGGCCTTTGCTTGGGCTGTTGCTGCTGTTGCTGTTGTTGCTGACTGGCCTCGGGGCGTGGTTTGTTGCCGTTGTTGGGCTTCTTCTTTTTCTTCTTCTTGGCCTTGTCAAATCGGGATATATCTCCTCCTGCAAGCAAATCGACATGTTTCTTTGTCTCGCGTGCCTGACCGTCTTTCATCAACGACAACGGTTTCTCACCATTGCGGTTCATTTCAATTATCTCCTTGGCTCTCTCTGCAGTAATCGTCTCAAGATTCACAGCAATATTCTTGTCGGTAGAGTAGGTGATGAGTCCTGCGAGAATATCCGACTTAAACATATAATAATCAGCATCCTGTGTTTGCAAAACTATCTCTCGGCTTGGCAGTTTTCTGCTTGCCTCCACATAGTCGTCCACCTCGTAGTTGAGGCAGCACTTGAGTTTTGCACACATTCCTGCCAACTTCTGCGGATTGAGCGATATGTCCTGAAAACGTGCGGCATTGGTACTCACACTTACGAAGTTCTTCATCCATGTGGCACAGCACAACTCGCGCCCACAAGGTCCTGTACCGCCAATGCGTCCAGCCTCCTGACGGGCTCCAATCTGTTTCATCTCAATCCTAACGTGGAATGTGTCGGCAAGCACCTTGATGAGTTGTCGGAAATCCACGCGCTCGTCGGCAATATAATAGAAGATCGCCTTATTGCAGTCGCCCTGATATTCCACGTCGCCTATTTTCATCTGCAGTCCGAGGTCTTTTGCTATCTGGCGACTCTGTATCATTGTTCCGTGCTCCCTGCTCTTAGCTTCGCGGTATTTGTCCATATCGGTGGGGCGGGCAATGCGATAGATGCGCCTGATGTCGTCAGCCGACTTTAGGTTGGCTTTCTTTATCTGTAGTTTCACCAATCGTCCGGTAAGTGTCACCACACCGATGTCATGACCTGGGTTAGCCTCCACTGCAACAATATCTCCCTTCTTGAGGTCGAGATTGTTGACATTGTGATAGTATCCCTTACGTGTATGCTTAAACTGCACCTCGACGAGGTCGGTGGATTCAGCATTGCCTGGCACATCGGCCAACCAGTCGTAGGTGTTCAGCTGCTTGTCCTGTCGTCCCACCGCCCTATGGCATAGACCACGATCGGTGGAGCAGCATATTTTAAATTCTTTATTATTAATGTCCATATATATTATTATAAATCCTAATTGTCTTATTTATTTCTTCTGTATTAAAAGCACAATCATCTGCAGCGCCATGTCGAAGAATACTATCTTGCCGTTGGCGTTCTGCCCGATGTCCCTCAATGCCTTGTTGGCGAGTTCGTTAATCTGCAGGATGTTGTTCTCATTGACGAATCTCGCGAATTTTGATGTGAAGGCTTCTTCGTCGGTAGTCATGTACGACAGGTCAGGTTGTTGGAAATTGTACATGAAACTTTCCCTTACAAGGCGCAGGAAGAATGAGAGAAATCTCTTCTGTTTTTCCCTGCCGTATGAATTGATGTTTTCGCTCCAGTGCTTCAGTTCCCTCACGTTGCGCTGATATGCAAGTCGCATCAGCGATTGGAAGTCGGCGAGAAACTCCTTGTTCTCCCCGTCGGCAGTCAGTTCGCCCACTGCAGTTATCCAGTCGCCGTTGGATAATCGTGCCAGTCGCATGGCGTCGTCCTCGCCTATGCCATATCTTTTGATGAGTGCCTCACTGATACTCTCAGTGCTTATCTTTTTCACGTCAATGCGTTGCACTCGGCTTCGTATTGTCTCAATGAGCTTTTCGGGTTCCTCGCTCACCATAATGAATACGGTTTGCGATGGTGGTTCCTCAATGAGTTTTAGAATCTTGTTGGCACACTCGATGTTCATTCTTTCCGGCAGCCATATTATCGACACCTTATATCCTCCCTGACTGGATTTGAGACTCAGTTTGCGGTTGAGTTCATCGCTTTCTCCGGCAGTGATGATAGCCTGCTGGTTTTCCGCGCCAATTTCCTTCATCCATTGTTCGATGTTGAAGTATGGTGAGCGTGATATCATGTTGCGCCATTCCTTGGCAAAGTCCTCGCTGACAGGTTTATGTTCGCTGCCCATCGAGGGTGTCTTGATGGTGGGGTAGGAGAAGATAAGGTCGGGATGTCCCCATTTCTCGGTCATCTTGCATTGAGCACATTCGCCGCAGGCATCATTGCGTCCCTTGCGGTTTTTGCATAGCAGATAAGAGGCGAAGGCCAGGGCTATAGCCATCTTTCCGCAACCTTGTGGGCCGCAGAGCATCATGGCATGAGGCAGACGGTCTTCTCTCACCATCTCAGTCAGTCTCTGCCACACCTCTTCCTGTCCTATAACCTCATCTCTCTTCACTCTTAATAATATAATTCTTAATTCTCAAAGTAGTCTCTTTGCAACTTCCGCCACGGCATCCACCGCCGAAACAGTATAGAAGTGAATGTTGTTCACCCCGTGCGCATACAGTTCCTTACATTGCTGCGTTGCCCACTCAATGCCCAACTGTTTTGCCTCTTCGTCGGTTTTGCATTTCACAGCCTCCAAGGCTAATTCCTGCGGGATGTCGCAGTGGAACGTCTTTGGCACTACCGTTAGTTGACTCAGTTTGGCAAACGGCTTAATGCCGGGGATGATAGGCATTGTGATGCCCATAGCCCTTGCCTTCTCTACAAACTCGAAGTATTTGTTGTTGTCGTAGAAAAGTTGCGTCACAGCATATTCCGCCCCCAAGTCCTGCTTCTCCTTCAGATATTGCATGTCCATCTCAAGGTTTGGCGCCTCGTCGTGTTTTTCAGGATAGCAAGCCACGGCAAAGTCAAACTTCTCCCCCGGACATTTTATAGGAGTGCCATCGGCAAAGAATCCCTCGTTAAACCTGTTAACCTGACGTATGAGGTCGGTGGTGTGCTCATGTCCACCTGGTGTGGGTATAAACCTGCTGTCCTCCTTGGCTTTGTCACCACGCAGTAGCAATAGGTTGGATATACCGAGGAATTGCAAGTCGAGAAGTTCGTATTCGATGTCCTCCACAGTTGCTCCACTGCATATAACGTGCGGTTGCACCGGTATGCCGTATTTGTTTTGAATGGCGGCGGCTATAGCAATGGTGCCAGGGCGTCGTCTCACTCTGTTGCGCTGCAGCAGTCCGTTGTCCAACTGTTTATACACGAACTCGCTGTGATGCGTGGTGATATTGATGAATAGGGGATTAAACTCCTTCATCTTGTCTATGGTGGCAAACAGTTTGTCGGTGCCAGTGCCTTTCAGCGGTGGTAGCACTTCGAATGAGAAATGTCTCTCGTCCTTGTTATTATTGAGTAGTTCTATAACGGTCATATCTTTTCTTATATGTACATTTGGCGACAAAATTACAAAAAAAAAATCATTTCCACCGTTATTTTTGCAAAAAAGTGAGGAAAAGTTTGGATAATCAATGAATAATGCTTATTTTTGCAAGCAAAATAAAAGTAATATGTAAGTTATGAGTGCAAAGATTAATAGTAATAATAAAGAGAATAATGTATTATTAGAAGAATCCGGAAAGTTTTTTTTGGATTTGGCAAAATTGACATTTGGTGGATTGTTTCTTACATCAATATTTGAAATGCATTATGACTTGGTACTAGTGATGTTGTATGGATTTGCAACTATAGTATCTTTGGCATTATTAGGCTTTTTCTTAATAAAGATTAGTAGTAATAAATAATAAAGATATGAATTTGGTTAATTTTTTGCAGATAGTATTGGGGCTCACAATAGTTACTGGGATATATGTAATAATTTGGGCAAAACGAGAACAACGTAAGCATTAAATAAAAAGAGGTGTCAACAAATTGTGGCACCTCTTTTTATTTTATATTAATCAAAGTCCTTTACTTCTCAATGGTGTAAAGACGGAATGTCATTGGCTGAATGACATCGTTGAGAACAGTGTTCTTCTTTCCAGCCTCACACTTCACGCTTCCATTTACAGGAGCAATCTTGTTGGGGTTCTCGATAGAATTCTCATCATCCATACCATTATGGTTGAGAGTGATGGTCTTGGCAGTCTTCTCACCCTTTAATCCAATAAGGTTAAGACTGACGTTCTGAGCAGTCTTGCCAGTGTTGATCACCTTCACGATAACAGTATTGGCATTAGCGTCGAGCACTGCACTTGCAAACAGTCCGTTCTGTCCTTCCTGACCAGCAACTGGTTTGCCGTCCATTGTCAGTTTCAGCACATTGGTACCCTTGTTCTTGGCATACATCTGCTGAACATAGTATGAGCAAGTCTTGAACATCTCGGTATTGTCAAACCACACCAGGTCGGGTCTCCACTGCCATCCGTCAACATGCGCCAAAAGCGGGGCATAAGCAGTCATATACACCACATCAGCATTGCGCTCCATGTCGGTCATGAATGCAGCCTCGAGGATTGAAGCCTCGTAGTGGTTCCACTTCTTGCCCTTGCCGTGGCATGCATATTCACCTGCAAATACCTTCGGACCCTTGCGGTCGTAGTTCTCATAGCGCAGTCCGCTGTTGAGGAACCATGACTCTGGGCGATAGAAGTGCTCGTCAACGAGGTCGGCCTTCTGCTTCTTCATGTCCTGCCATCCCAGTTCAAACATCTTGCCTTCAGAGTCGGGGCCGCTGGTGCCCACAATCTTGATGTTGGGATACTTGGCACGTATAGCCTTCACAAAGGGGGTGAGACGCTTATAATATAAGGTGTCCCACTGCTCGTTGCCCACACCGATGTATTTCATGTTGAATGGTTCGGGGTGTCCCATCTCAGCACGTTTCTTTCCCCATGTAGTGTTCACGTCGCCATTGGCAAACTCGATGAGGTCGAGGCAGTCCTGGATATATGGGTCGAGCTGGTCCATAGGCACATGTGCGCACTCCTTGTCCCAGTTCTGGAACTGGCATGCCATACCCACGTTGAGCACTGGCAGAGGTTCAGCACCTATATCCTCAGAGAATTGGAAGAACTCAAAGAATCCCAATCCGTAGCTCTGATAGTAGTCGGGATAATAGCGATAGTCGAAGGTGTGCTCCCAGCGGTTTTGGTTGAGCGGACGATTCTCCACCGGTCCGATAGTGTTCTTCCACTGGTAGCGAGTCTCCAGGTCTGTTCCCTCCACGATGCATCCACCAGGGAAGCGCAGCAGTCCCGGTTTCACGTCGGCAAGAGCCTGGGCCACGTCACGGCGCAGACCGTTCTCGCGGTTTTTGAATGTGTTGACGGGGAAGAGGCTCACATGTTCAAGGCATACGGGATTCTCTCCTTTGAGGAAGATGCGCAGGTTGGCCTTCTTCTGTGTTTCAGGCGACTTCAGCACGATCTCATACTTTTTCCATTCGGCAGAGGTGACGTCGAGAGTCTGCTCCACAAACTCCTGGTGCTCGCCCATAGAATACTGGTCGATAAGCTGCACGCGGATGGTGGCTTTACCCTTCGGAGCCTTTGCCCATACCGAGAAGCGATAGTCTTCGCCCTTAACAACACCGATACCGAAATATCCCTCGTTCTGGATACCCGTGCGGCGCTCCTTGTGGTTGGGCGCACCCAGCACAACATAGTGCGGACAACGCTCAAACGGACCATCATCCTTAAGTTTGACGTCACCGAATACTTGCCAACCCATAAAACTTTGGGGGAATTCAAATGAACGGTTTTTCACAAGCTCACCATACAGACCTCCGTCGGCGGCATAGTTAATGTCCTCGAAAAACAGGCCATACATAGTGTCCTGAATCTTGGCTCCGGCTTTTTTGGTGTTGATGTCCAAGACATTGGTCTGGGCACCTGCTGCCATCACAGAAGCCGCTGCGATAGCGCATGTTAGTAGTCTTCTTTTCATTACGTTTACAGTAGGTTTTAGCTAATGTTGCGACAAAATTAGTTAAATAATTCATATTATGCAAGTAATTTCAGATATTTTTAGTAATTTTGTGCCGAATTTAATAACATTACTACTAAAAAAGCTTATGGAACAAAAAGACCAAGGTAGCAAAGCCTACCTAATTTCTATTGTAATGGTCGCCGTGTTAGGTGGCCTTTTATTCGGCTACGACACCGCTGTGATTTCGGGAGCCGAGAAGGGATTACAGGCATTTTTTATGGGTGCCAGCGACTTCGTCTATACAGATTTCTGGCATGGATTTACCAGTTCGAGTGCCTTGGTAGGCTGTATTATCGGTTCAGCTATCTCAGGACTATTGGCCTCTAATTGGGGGCGCAAGCGTTCGCTCATCTTTGCCGGAGTGATGTTCTTCATCTCGGCATGGGGTTCGATGTGCCCCGAGACAATGGTATTGGCAAAGGGTGAACCCAACCTCACCTTGCTTATCGTTTTTAATATATATCGCGTGATAGGTGGTATTGGCGTAGGTCTCGCCTCTGCCGTTTGTCCTATGTATATCGGTGAGATTGCACCTAGCAATATACGTGGTATGCTTGTTTCATGGAACCAGTTTGCCATTATCTTCGGTCAGTTGGTTGTGTATTTCGTCAATTTCTTCATTCTCGGCGATCACGTTGCTCCTGTCATCCAGAGCATTGGCGACGGAATGAACCAGATACTAAATGGCGGCGAGGCTGCCTGGGCTATTGAAACAGGATGGAGATATATGTTCGGTTCTGAGATGGTGCCAGCAGGACTCTTCGCCCTCCTTATCTGCTTCGTACCCGAGACACCCCGTTATCTTGCCCTTATCGGTCAGGACGACAAGGCTGAGCGTGTTCTCGCCCGCATCAATGGAGCTGCCAAGGCAAGGGAAATCCTTGATGATATAAAGAATACTGTCAGTGAGAAGAAGGAAAAGCTTATGACCTACGGTTTCCTCTGTATCTTCGTAGGAGTAATGCTTTCAGTATTCCAGCAGGCTGTTGGTATCAATGCCGTGCTCTACTATGCACCACGCATCTATGAGGCAATGGGCTTCGACAATCCGATGATGCTCACCGTCTTCAATGGTATCGTCAACCTTGGATTCACCTGTGTGGCAATCTTCACGGTAGAGAAGCTCGGTCGCAAACCGCTTCTCATCATCGGTTCGCTTGGTATGGCTATCGGAGCTATCGGAGTAGCATGCACCTTCGGCAATCCCAATGTGCAATTGCTCTGTATGATATCTATTATGGTATATTCAGCCTCGTTCATGTTCTCATGGGGCCCCATCTGCTGGGTGCTCATCGCCGAGGTGTTCCCCAACACCATACGTGGTCAGGCAGTTGCCATCGCCGTAGCCTTCCAGTGGATATTCAACTGGATAGTTTCAACGTCATTCGTGCCGATGGCCAACAGTCTCGGCTACTGGTTCACTTATGGACTCTATGGAGTAATCTGTATCCTTGCCGCCCTCTTTGTATGGCGTCTCGTTCCCGAAACCAAGGGTAAGACTCTCGAGGACATGACAAAATTATGGAAAAAATAATATTCACTAAATAATTATAGACTTATGAAGACAATTTTGATTGCAGAAGACAACGACAGCAACTTCATCTTGATGAGTTACCTGCTCAAGAAGCACTACAATATCATCAGGGCGAAGAATGGAAAGGAGGCTGTGGATTATGCAGCCAAGGGTGGATTTGAAATCATACTTATGGATATCAAGATGCCTGAGATGGACGGACTTGAGGCTACCAAGATAATAAAGAAGGATAAGCCCGACATGCCCATTATCGCTCTTACGGCTAATGCTTTCGAGAGCGACCGTGACCAGGCTCTTGCTGCCGGTTGCGACGATTTCCTGTCAAAGCCGGTTAATGCCGAGGTATGCCTTGCCACAATAGCTAAGTACATCTGATACTTCTGGCAAAGGGGAAAAGAAAAAGGAGTGGTTAATGAAAACCACTCCTTTTTTCGTGACTCGCATGGGGCTCGAACCCATGACCCCAACATTAAAAGTGTTGTGCTCTACCAGCTGAGCTAGCGAGTCATCGCAATGCTCTTTTGTCAAAAAGCGGTGCAAAGGTACGCACAAATTTTGAAATAACCAAATTATTTAGCGTTTTTTTGCTATTTTTGCGCAGATTTTGTCGTATTTTCGCTTTCCAAGTCCTTTTCTTCCTCTTCTTTCACCACATATCTCTTGTAATATGCAATGAGCAGGGTGGTGAGAGGAAGGGCTACGATGAGACCGATAAATCCTAACAATGCACCCCATACCGACAGTGACAACAACAGAATGGCAGGGTTGAGTCCCATTGCCTTGCCCATAATCTTTGGGGTGAGCACCATGTCGGTGATGGCCTGGACAACTACGAACACTATGACTGCCGAACCGAATATTATCCAGAAATTCTCGCCTGTATCCACTGCCTTAAGGGCTGAAAGAAGTATCATCGGTATGAAGGCAAAGCCATGAAGGTAGGGCACAAGGCTCAGCAGACCGATGAGTATGCCAAGACCGATGGCCATCGGGAAACCGATAATGGTGAATCCTATGCAGAACAGAATACCTATACATAAGGCCACAAGACTCTGACCACGCACGTAGCTGTCGAGTTGTGTCTCTACATCGTCCATCAGTGAGCGCCAGAACGGGCGACTCTTCTTGGGGAACATCCTGATGAATCCTGCCGAGAGTGTCTCGTAGTCCAAAAGGATAAAGAAGAGGTATATAAGTGTGACCATCGACGTGATGATACTGATGATTACGGTGGCTGTCTGGGTGATTACGTCAAAAAGGCGCGGCATAGCCTTGCGGATGGCGTCGGTCACCTCCTTGTTCTCGAAAAACTTCTGTATCTCGCCGCCGTTCTCGTCAATCCAGTTGCGGATGGCGAGCGGGAAGTTTTTTATGTGCGTTGTCTCGTGGAGATAGCGTGTCACCAATTCGCCGAGTTTTTCAAACTGCTCAATCATCGGGGGGATGATGAGATAAATGATTCCCGCAATCACGCCGATGACAAACAATAGGGTGACGATGATGGATAATGCGCGTCCCGGCACGTGCAACCTGTTTTGCACAAACTTCACTATCGGGTAGAGCAGGTAGGCCAGCAGCCATGCGATGAAAAAGGGCAGCAATACACTGCTCAGGTAGTTAGTCACAAACAGTATGGCGCCAACCAGTAAAGTGATGAGCATACCTCTCACGAAGCGGTCGAATGTGATAGTCTTTTCCAGCATATTTCCTTATATATATGTTAAGTTATCTGACTTTTGGGTGCAAAATTACAAAACGGAATTAAAATTTGCAAAGATTTTGCCGATTTTTTTGATACTTTGCCAATAATTGTGTACATTTGTGGCCAATATGGGCACATTATACATCATTCCCACCCCCGTGGGCAACATGGAGGATATGACATTCAGGGCCGTAAGGATACTTAAGGAAGTGGATCTGATATTGGCCGAGGACACCCGTACATCAGGTGTCCTGCTGAAGCATTTTGGTATTGAAAACCGCTTGATGTCGCATCATAAGTTTAATGAGCACGAAACCTCGGCATCTGTCGTTGAGCGGCTGAGGGGAGGGCAGAACATCGCTTTGATAAGTGATGCCGGCACGCCTGGAATCAGCGATCCCGGTTTTTATCTTGTGCGCGAGGCAGCCAAGGCGGGGATTGATGTATTCACACTTCCGGGGGCAACGGCATTCGTTCCGGCACTGGTGACGAGTGGAATGCCTTGCGACCGCTTTGCCTTCGAGGGTTTTTTGCCACAGAAAAAGGGTAGGCAAACCAAGTTGGAGTCGTTGCGGAATGAGCTGCGCACAATGATATTCTATGAGTCGCCCCGCAGATTGGTGAAGACCCTCTCTCAGATGGCGGAGGTGTTCGGTGGCGGGCGTCAGGCTTGCGTATGCCGTGAGATATCTAAGATTCATGAGGATTGCCAGAGGGGCACCCTTGAGTCGCTCGCCGGGCATTTCACCGAGCAGGAACCCCGTGGAGAGATTGTGTTGATAGTGGGTGGTGCCGACCCTGAGGCAGTGGCGGCAGAGAAGAACGCCGTTGAAGAATCTTCGGAGGATATGCCAAGAAAGAAAAGCAAATACCAATTGAAGATGGAAAGAAGGAAAGATTGAAAGATTGAAATATTGAAATATTGAAAGATTGAAGATTGAATAATTTAAAAAAGTAGAAGATATGAAGAAACTGATTATTGCATCTCTGTGTCTGGCAACCTTGGCAGGGTGTCAAGACAATAAGTCGAAAGTGGATAATGCAGTCACCGCAGAGCGTGACTCGCTCAACAAGGTGATTGCACAGAAAGACAACGAGATTAATGACATCATGTCCACATTCAATCAGATTGAAGAGGGACTGCGTGAAATCGGACAGGCTGAGGGTCGAATAAGTGTTGCAAGGGATGGTGAAGGCGCCAACCGCACTCAACGCATTGCCGAGAATATGCAGTTTATACGGCAGACCATGCAGCAGAACCGTGAACTCATCGACAAACTGAGAACACAGCTTCGCGAGAGCAGTATCAATGGCGAACAGCTCAAGAAGACTATCGAGAGTTTGGCATTGCAACTGGAGGAAAAGGACAAGGAGTTGCAGCAGTTGCGCGCTGAACTTGACGCCAAGGACATCCATATCATGGATTTGGACGAGAAGATTGCCAATCTCAACACCAACGTGAGCAACCTGTCGAGCGAAAGTGCCAAGAAGAGCGAGACTATCAGTGCCCAGGACAAGCAGTTGCACACGGCATGGTTTGTGTTCGGCACAAAGAAGGAACTCAAGGACCAGCAGATCCTAAAGAATGGCAAGGTGCTGCAGGGCAATTTCAACAAGGAATACTTCACTAAGGTGGATATACGTGTTGACAAGGAAATCAAACTCTATTCGCGCTCAGCCAAGATGCTTACATCCCATCCTTCATCCAGCTACACCCTTCAGCGTGATGCCAACAAGCAATATGTTCTCCGCATCACCGACCCGCAGCTCTTCTGGAGCACAAGCAAGTATCTCGTGATACTGGTTGACTAAAAAGATACATTATTATATATATAATTAAGGTGCAGCCTCGGCAATCGTGGCTGCACCTTCAATTATATATACTTATATTGTTTTGAACAAGTCTTCCATGGTGATAACCTTTTGTATGTTGCCTGAGTATTCATTAAAAAGTAGTCCGAATGTTGTCACGAGAGTTAGGTGGAGGGTCTTGCGGCATTTCGTCTCTTCCCTGAATACGCTCATCTTATGCCTAAGTTGCTTGTCGTAAGATGAAGTGATGGTGTATTCGTCCTCGGAGAACTTCATCTCGCAGATGTTAATGATGTTGTCAGCCCTGTCAATCAGCATGTCAATCTGTGCTCCCTCATTCTTTTGCTTGCTCGACCATGGTGATGACTCTGTATGTACACCGCTAATACCCAAGGCATGCTTTATCTGGCGGATGTGATAGAAACAAAGAGTCTCAAAAGAGAAACCACGCCATGCAGTGAGTTGGTGCGACTTGATGTTTGCTTGCCAAAAGTTCTCGTCACTTGTCTTGTTCCCCTCTACAAATGATAGATAGAACATACTGAAACTGTCAACAAGACGATAGAACACCATTCGTCTCGGATGGTCATATTTTACATAAGTTGATATAAAATCGCTCACTTCAAGTGCTTTTAGTGATGACGAAAGTCCGCCCCCATCAGGCAGCCCCGTCTTTTCGGCTATCTCCTTGCGGGTATATCCCTGACGTTTTGTAGCAAGCAATCTTATGATTTTCTCACATTCCTCTGTATTGGTGAAAAGGGAACCATACAGTCTGGCAAACTCTTGCTTGAGTTTGGCCGAGCGGTCAAAAAATAACATATCTATATTTTGCGCAAGGCTCACACCTCGTTTGAGCAATGACATGTAGAAGGGGATACCGCCGATAGCCATATAGCATTGCAATTGTTCGTATCTTGACATCACAATACCGTTGGCCTTGTAAAAAGACTCACATTCAGCAAGGTTGAACGGCATGAGTTTTATTTCATTCGTTACTCTATTGTATAGTCCACCCTTATTATTAATCAGTTTATCTGATATCCATGATGTGGCAGAACCACAAACAATGAGCATAAGGTTGTCCTGATGTGCGCCCCATCCATTCCAAAAATGTTCGAAAGCTGTAAGTAAACCAGAGCGTGGCGTGTCCATCCAAGGCAACTCATCAATGAATATTACCTGCCTGTCCTTGGACTGTTTATTACGAAGAAGCCTGATGAGTTCGTCAAAGGCATCAAACCATGTCTTTGGAATCTCGTTTAATTTACTGCCATATTGAACAAGACTACCGTAAAAAGCCCTGAGCTGTTGGTCAACAATTTTTTCTGCAGATAATTCAAACGGAGACAATCCCGTATGGCAAAAGGCAAATTGCTTCTCAAACATCTGTCTGACGAGATATGTCTTGCCAACTCGCCTTCTTCCATATATAACTGCAAATATCGGTCTGTCAGAGTGATACAGCTCTTCCAACTCTTTCCGCTCTCTTTCTCTTCCAATTAATTTGTTTGCCATAAATTACGTGTTATTTTGCTGCAAAGGTATGAAAAATACCATTTCGCGCAAAATAATATCACGCTATTTTGCGCGAATTAACCAAAAATAACCATTTCGAGCAAAATTATCTCAATATTTGGCCATCCCCAAAATCCACAGAGGCAGTTTCTTGCGTCTTTGCCATTCTTCATTATTGCACATTTATCTGTTTGAAATAGGCTTTATATGTAGAAAAGCAGTGTGAATTATCATTTTTTAATTATCATTTTTTGGTAATGATGATAAAATACTGTATCTTTGCGCCAAAAACATAGGTATTATATGACAGATAACCCTTTTGTGACAAGTGGATATGCGGGACCAGAATACTTCTGCGACCGAGTAGAAGAAACGCAAACATTGGTGGACTTGCTCACCAATGGCAACAATGTTGCACTTATTTCGCCTCGTCGTCTTGGTAAAACCGACTTGATACATCATTGCTTCAACCAATTGGAAAAGCATTATGACTATTATACATTCATCATTGATATCTATGCCACTGACTCTGTGAGCGATTTCGTTAATGTACTCGGAAAATCCATCCTTGACTCTCTCAAACCTAAATACATAAACAATAATCCCGTATGGGGTATTGGAGTGGGCGCAACCGAATCACCATCTGTAACTCTTGACGAGATATTTGAGTATCTTGGCAATGCAGACCGCCACTGCTTTGTGGCAATTGACGAGTTCCAGCAAATCACACGCTATAAGGACAATAAGAACATCGAGGCCATGTTGCGCACGTATATTCAGCGATGTCCCAATGCCACATTTGTATTTTCCGGTTCCCAGCGCCATCTGATGGGAGAGATGTTTGTGTCCCCATCCCGCCCTTTCTATCAGTCAACAACGATATTCAATCTCCATGCCATCCCGCTCGACAAATACACGGAATTTGCAGAAAGGCAGTTCGCAATTAACGGGAACAGGAAAATATCTCGCGACGTGGTTGAGGCTATATACAATCAATTCAATGGTGTGACTTCTTATCTACAGAAGATTATGAATATCCTTTATATGAAGACGTCACCTGGAACTACATGTCATTATGAGATGATTGAGTCAGCAATACAAAGTTATCTCCAGCTATCGACCGATACATACGAGGCATTATTGTGCCAGATGCCTGAGAAGCAACGTAATGTATTTTTAGCCATTGCTTCGGAGCGTAGGGCAAAAGCCATTTCCAGTTCCGCATTTGTGAAGAAGTACAACCTTCCATCTGCCAGTTCGGTGGTATCTGCCATAAAGGGACTTGTTGAAAAGGATTTCGTCACCCACGAAAAGAATGAATACTACGTCTATGACCTTTTCTTCCAGCTATGGATCGAAAAATGTTATTTAGGATAGATTATAGAGCCGGTCTGAAAAATAATTTATGGTCTCAAATTCCGACTTTCAGTGTTTCTCAAGAACCAAAAGGTTATAATGGAAATGCAGAGACAGATATTAGATAGACTTGGCACAAAGGAATGACTGTTGTTGCATGTACTGAACAGAGTGAACTGATTATTTCACTAAGGCTACTCAGTATTAATCACTAAGGCTATTATTAAATAAAGTGAAGCCCCTGTTTGTGTTATGTTCCCCACTGCGGTATGTACGTTCCGCAGTGGGGAATGTACGTTCCGCAGTGCGGTATGTACATTCCGCAGTGCGGAATATAAAACAGAAGCCTGTCCTTACATAATTATGATGGCTATAGTGATTACTTTATGACAACTGTTATCAAACATTCACTACTGCTATCCTCATACCATAACAATACCCATTCTCTCGCGCGTACGCGCGCACGCGCACGCACTATAAATTTTCATTTTCTTCTATCACTTCTATCACTAATAGACTTAAACTCCACATTATCAGATGTTTAAATAGTGATAGAAGGAGTGATAGAAGTGATAGAAGAAAGGTGTTTTAGCTCAAATACCATGGCAAATTAACATATTTTAGCCTGTTTTTTCATCCTGAAACCACTCATTCCATGAGGTGTTGGGTAATTACAAGCTAATATTATTTGCTGAAAGACAGTAAAATTACTTACTTTGCGCCCACTACCGTTGTTTTGGTGTTTCAATATTGTATATATATAATAAGGTGTACGTGAAATATGTTACAATATTAAAAAGAATACGTGTCATTTATTTGAAATTTGTTACTTTGTGCCCGAAAAGTGTTAAAAAATGGAGTAAAATCATGGAAAATAGTAGAAATATGACAAGAAATGCACTATTTTTTGCATTTTCTTATAAAATTGTTTGGCTATTAAATTTATTTAGTATAAATTTGCACCGATTTTTATAAAGTTAGTTTAAAAAAGAGAGAGATTTTATGGAAAAAAGAATCAAAATGCTTTTTGCCTGCCTTTTCCTCTTTGTGGGAATGGCAATGGCACAAACGAAAGTCTCCGGAACGGTTCTGTCGTATGAGGACAATGAACCAGTAGTAGGAGCTGCCGTTAGGGTAGTAGGTACCAATATTGGTACCGTAACAGACTTGAACGGTAAATTTGCTATCACTTGCCCTGCTGGCAAGAACACACTCAACATTTCATACGTTGGTATGGAGCCTATACAAGTTAGCGCCCGTGCCAACATGCGCATTCTGTTGAAGAGCGATGCTCAGAACCTCGACGAAATCGTGGTTGTGGCATATGGTACTTCAACCAAGGGAACCTTCACCGGTTCGGCTGGTGTAATGAAGTCCGACAAACTCGAGCTTCGTCAGGTGTCAGACGTATCTAACGCACTTGCCGGTGCTGTAGCCGGTGTGCAGATCCAAAACTCTAATGGTCAGCCGGGTACATCTGCCAAGGTTCGCATTCGCGGTGTCGGATCTATCAATGCTGGCAAAGACCCTCTGTACGTTGTCGATGGCGTTCCATTTGACGGCGACCTTTCATCTATCAACACAGCCGATATTGAGACACTTACAGTGTTGAAAGATGCTGCCTCAACAGCTCTCTATGGTGCTCGTGGTGCCAACGGTATTATTATGATTACCACAAAGAAGGCTCAGTCGGGCAAGGCCACTGTGACACTTGACGCCAAGTGGGGTAGCAACTCTCGTATGATCAAGAACTACGATGTGCTCCGCAGCGCACAGGAATACCTTGAGACTGAATATTCTGCAATGTACAATGGTGCCATCTCAACACTCGGATATAATCCCATAAAGGCATGGCAGTGGGTCAACCAGAATATCACTACCAATGAAAATGGTGGTTCGGGCTATCAGATATACACCGTACCCGAGGGTGAATACCTCTTCGGTACCAACGGCAAGCTCAACCCTAACGCCACACTCGGCTATAAGGACGAGGCCAACAACCGCTATTATACTCCCGACAACTGGGAGGACGAGATGTTCAAGCCAACTCTCCGCCAGGAGTACAACGCCACTATTTCCGGAAACACTGATCGCAACAACTTCTACCTCTCAGCCGGACTGCTTGAGGACAATGGTCTTGTGGAAGGTTCTGGATTCAAGCGTCTCAGCACACGTCTGAAGGACGAGTACAAGGTGAACGACTGGATGCGCGTAGGTGCCAACCTCGCCTACACTTACAGCAAGAGCTACTATCCAGATGATCAGACCGAAACTAATTCTTCTGGTAACGCCTTCGCTGTGGCCAACCGCATTGCTCCTATCTATCCTATGTACGTGCGCGATGCAGAAGGTAACATTATCTATAACCAGGGACGTCCTACATATGACTATGGTACAAAGGCTGACGGAACCCGCGACCGTTCATACATGAACATCTCTAACCCCGCAGGTCAGTTGAAGTATGACAAGAGACAGTATATCATGGACATCCTCAGCGGCAACTGGTATGCCACTATCACTCCACTGAAGGGATTGACCCTCAAGGCACAGGTGGCATTGAATGTTGACAACACCAACTATAACTCGCTGCAGAATGCCTACATGGGACAGTTTGCAAGCCTCGGTGGTGCTGCATATCAAAGTCACGCCCGCACCTACGGTTTCGACCAGCAGTATATCGCCAACTATGTCGCAACATTTGCCGACAAGCACCATATAGACGTGACTGTTGGTTACGATGGATATACATATAAGTATAAGTATCTCTACGCAGGTGGTCAAAGCCTGTACAATCCCGAGAGTTTCTTCGTGAGCAACTCTGTATCTCAGTATGGCATTTCTGGTTATCAGCACACCTATGCCACTGCAGGTTACTTTGCCCGCGCCAACTACTCTTTCGAAGACAAGTACATTGCCAACGTGGCTGTACGTCGCGATGGTTCTTCTCGTTTCCACAAGGACAACCGCTGGGGAACCTTCTGGTCGGGCAGTGTGGCATGGGTTATCACTAAGGAGGACTTCATGAAGGATGTCAACTGGGTTGACATGCTGAAGTTCAAGGCCTCATTCGGCCAGCAGGGTAACGATGCCATCGGCAACTACTATGCTTACATCGACCAGTTTACAATGACTGGTGATGCATCTGGTTTCTCTGACGGTACACTGTCCTACAAGGGTAACAAGGATCTGACATGGGAGACCCAGACCGCCTTCAATATCGGTGTTGACTTTGGTCTGTTCAAGAACAAGCTCAATGGTAGCATCGAGTACTTCTCGCGTAAGTCGAGCGACATGCTTTACTACAAGCCTGTTGCCGGTTCGCTCGGTTACACTCAGATTCCTATGAACGTAGGTTCGATGACCAACTCCGGTCTTGAAATCGACCTCAACTATAACATCCTGAACACCAAGAATATCACTTGGGACTTCAATGTGAATGCCACATTCATAAAGAACAAGATTAACGAGTTGCATCCTGACCTTAATGGCAAGCTCATCGACGGTACAACCATCTATGAGGAGGGCTACTCAATGTATCGTCTCTACTTGCCTGAATGGGCTGGTGTTGACCCAGAGAATGGTGATGCCCTTTGGTATTACAACGTGACCGACGACAAGGGCAACGTGACTGGTCGTGAGAAAACCAACGATTACACCATTGCCCAGCAGTCATCCAACCGTATTGCCACTGACGATATGATGCCTACAGTATATGGAGGTTTCGGAACTACCATCAATGCCTATGGCTTCGACCTATCAGTTCAGGCCTCATATCAGCTCGGCGGTCAGATTTACGACTCTGGCTATGCTTCGATGATGCACGGCGGCAACAACAACTATGCCGGACAGAACTGGCACACCGACATCCGCAACGCATGGACCACACCAGGACAGATCACAGACGTACCACGTCTGGATGCACTTTCCACAAATATCAAGTATGTCAACTCAGTATCAACCCGCTTCCTGACAAGCAGCGACTACCTCTCACTGAACAACGTGACCGTAGGCTACACACTGCCCAAGAGCATTGTCAGCAAGCTCGGTCTTACTAAGCTGCGCTTCTATTTCTCAGGCGACAACCTCGCCCTGCTTTCATCACGCAAGGGTCTTGACCCACGCCAAAGCTACACTTCTTCAACTGTAGCAATCTACACTGCCATCCGTACACTCTCGGGCGGCGTAAGCGTGGCATTCTAATTCAGGAACAGGATTTAATCAAATTAATGACAATAAAATATGAATAAGTATATTTTTGCAAGTCTTGCAGTAGCATCAATGGTCTTCACTGCTTGTACTGACCTTGACACTGCACCGGAGGGAAACACCATCACCTCCGACCAGAAGTCAGAAATACTGGAAGCCAAACCTGAGCGTGGTGAGGCTGGCGTGCGCGCCATCTTCTCTGGTATGAACGTATATGCACCAAACTACGAAGCATTTGGCAAGGTAGTGCGTCACAATGACTTTGGCTATTCCTCTGTACTCTACTTCACCGATGCCAACACCGAGGATATGTCGAGCGGCAACAATGGTTATAACTGGGCTGGCAACTCACTCGACTATAACGACCGTCCATACACCAGCTTTGAGAGCCAGATTGTATGGAACGACCACTATCAGATTATCTATGCCGCCAACAATGTAGTTGCCGGATATAGCAATGGTGAGGAGGATCCCGCCGATGACGAGGGTAAATTCTTCTATGCCCAGGGTCTTGCAGCCCGTGCATATATGTACCTAAACCTTGCACAGCTCTATCAGTTCACCTACAAGGGCAACGAGTCGAAGGCTTGCGTACCTATAATCACTGATATCAACTCTGCCGAGGCGGCTCAGAACGGTGCTCCGCGCGCCACTGTGGCTGAGGTGTATGACCAGATTAAGAGCGACATCGACCATGCCATCAGTCTGCTTGAGGCTACTGCCTACAAGCGTGCTGACAAGCGTTATATCTCAAAGGCCGTGGCTTACGGAATCCGTGCACGTATGAACCTCGTGATGCAGAACTGGAGCGAGGCTGCTGCCGACGCACAGGCTGCCATCGATGCTGCAAATGCCGAGGGCATCGTGCCCGCATCAATCGACGAGGTTAGTCTTCCATACTTCGCCAAAGCCACTGAGAAAGACTGGATGTGGGGTATTCTTATCGCTGAGACCGATGACGTGGTACAGACAGGTATCGTCAACTGGATTTCTCACTGCGGTACATTCAACTATGGTTACTGCCAGTATTCAGGCGGTCACCAGATCAACAAGAAACTCTACAACCAAATTCCCAATAGCGACGTGCGCAAGGGATGGTGGTCGAACGAGGAAGGTGTGAACCCCAATTTGCCCGAGAAGTACAATACATATCTCGCCTCCTATGGTTTCGGTCCTTACACTAGCTGTAAGTTCAACACCTACAACGGCGAGTTAGGATGTGACGTTAATGCCAACGACATTCCTCTGATGCGTGTTGAGGAAATGTACCTCATCAAGGCTGAGGCTATGGCAAAGGCTGGCCAGGACGGCAAGTCATTCCTTGAAGACTTCGTTAAGACATATCGCGATCCATCATACACATGCACAGGCGATGTTCAGGAGGCAGTGTATTTCCAGAAGCGTATCGAGCTTTGGGGCGAGGGACTTATCTGGTTCGACTTCATGCGTCTTAACAAGAGTCTCGACCGTCGTGGCGGTGGATTCGACCCAACTGCCGTATTCGTCATCAAAGCCGGCGACCCGATTCTTCTGTGGCGCATACCTCAGACCGAAATCGAGGCCAACCCCGCACTTACTGACGCCGACAATAACGAGACCACTCCTGTTCCCCAGCCAGTGGCTGACGTGGAGTAATCATGCAAGTTGGTTAATTAATAACATTTAGTAATATAAAAATTATCACGACAATGAAGATAAATAAGATATATCTTTCCCTCACTGCCATCGCAATGATGTTCGCATCATGCGGTAATGAGGACTTGGAGCTTGGCAATTCCACCACAGCTCCTGTGGATGCCAATTGTCCTGCTGTGGAGTTTGCTGCTAACAACGCCACCACTTATGAGGTTGACCCTGCCGACCCAAGCTTCACGGTGACAGTACAGCGCAAGGCAACAGATGCCGCCACATATAACATCAAGGTTGTGGAAAATCAGGACAACTCGTTTGTTGTGCCGGCTACAGTGGAGTTTGCCGCCGATGAGACCACCAAGGACATCAACATCTCAATGAATGCATCAGCAGCAGCAGGCGAGCCTCTCGCTCTGACACTCTCATTCGATGATGCTGACCTCAATCCTTATACCACCGGACTGAAGAGCCTGTCGATCAATACCACTATTATCAAGTGGGAGTCTATAGGTACTGGCTATTGGCTTGGCAATATCGTAAACCAATTTTATGGAGTTGAAGTATTGCCATTGGCTGTTGAAATAGAGAAGGCTGTTACTGCAAGTGCCATTAAGTTCCGTTTTGTGTGTCCGTATGCTTCTGTATGCACTGAACAAGACGAGCTTGGAGGTTATGTAGGTTATCCTTATAATGACGAAGCAAAACTTACAGGTAATGTGGAAAAAGCTGTGATTACGATTACAAAATCTGGAGCGTCTTTGGCACCAGTGTCATTGGGTATTGACTATGGCTATGGCGAGATGTCTATGGGAAGCGTATATGGATACCTGTCTGAAAAAATTGACAAATATCCTCTCGGAACCTATACACAGACAGAGACAGGAGGTATAATTGAATTCCCAGCAAATTCTCTATATATAAGTGACAATGATGGTGCTGTTCCATGCAGTAAAGGCCCTACAATTCTCTATCTGAGCGCCCAAGACTTTATGGCAGCTTCTGAGGAATAAATCCCCAAAGGGATACAAATACATAGTAATAATCGAGGCATCTGTGTCTTTAACAGAGGACGCAGGTGCCTCTTTTGCATCAAGAGAAAATGAAAACAGCAAGTTTACTATTATCATTGGCATTGGCAACGATGGCAGCCGATGCAGCTGAACGAAGTGACCGCCAACTGCTTGACATGGCAAGCATGGTATTGCATACATCTGCCAAGAAGGCTCCGGATGTTGGCAGCACCTCGGGTAATGACCTCTCTATTCTCTACGAGAAGGGAGGCATGGTAGTCGTTGGAGGTAATGACAGAGGATTTGCCGTACTCTCTCGTGACAACCAGTTCAAGGCAGTTTTAGGCTATTCCGGCTGCAACTTCAATGCCTCAGACATCAATCCAAACATGCAATGGTGGATGGACTGCACTATGGCAGCTATGGCCACTGGATACGACAAGCGAATGTCGGCAATAATTCCCGAAGGTCTGCCAACCGAGGTGGAGAGTTTCGTAACCACCCATTGGGCACAGGATGCCCCCTACAACAGTCTCTGCCCGAGTTACACCTCAGGCACAACTACCAAGCAATACCCGTCGGGATGTGTTGCCACGGCAATGTCTCAGGCCATGAACTACTACAAGTACCCCGAACACGGCACAACCACCCGTCTCTATCGTTTCAATCCCGGAACAGGCGAACAGATAACACAGAAGGTGGTGCTAGACGACATCATGTTCGACTGGGACAATATGCTCGACGAATACAACTCCGGTTCGTACACCGAAGAGCAAGGCAAGGCTGTGGGCGAACTGATGTTGGCATGCGGAGCTGCAGTGGAAATGGAATATACACCCTCAGGCAGTGGAGCAATAGGGGCGCAAAGCTGTTATGCTTTGAGGACATATTTCGGATATGACCCGGGAGTCTCGTATTACTTTAAGGACGGAATTACCAACCAAGAGTTTCAGAACATCATCTTCACAACACTAGGAAACCGCAAACCCGTAGTATTCGACGGACAATCGACATCCGGAGGACATGCCTTTGTGCTCGATGGATATGATGCTGAAGGCAATGTGCATGTCAACTGGGGCTGGGGCAAAAGAGGTGGCGACGGCTACTTCGACATTGCCATAATGAACGGATTCTCCAGCGGACAGGGATGCTATCCCGTGAGCATGGACGGTACCTACGCCACTCCCGTGTCGATGTTCACGATATACCAAGGCAGTCTTGCCATCAACAAGGTGGATAACACCCATGTCAAGGTGACCACCGACGGTCGTCTGCTCAACATCGCATGCGACACATACAAGGGGAATATCTATCTTGTTGCAGAAAACACCGCCACCAATGAAAAGACCGCCATCGCCACCGAACAGATTTCCATGAGTGTGATGTCCTTGTACTTTGCCACAAGCGGTGGCATATCCAAGCCCTTCGTCACGATAAAGAACAAGATAGGCGACGGCGATTACCGCCTCTACCTTGCGAGCAAGTCTGATACGGAGAAGGATTATTCTCCCGTAAGGACAACCGACGAGATGACCAACAGTTATTTGATGACTGTTGCCGAAGGTGTCATTACCTCCGTCGAACCCGAATCGGATGCGGCCTGGATGGTAGGAACCACTGGTATCAATGGCATCACCATGGATAATGCCGGAGGCAACCTCGCCCCCACTTATTACTCCATATCTGGCCAACGCCTTTCTTCACCTTCATCAGGTAATATTGTCATCCTCAAACAAGGAAACAATGTTCGCAAGGTTATGGCCCAATAAACGTAGTCTCCCTCATTCTATTATATTATTAAGGTGCAGCCCCGATTGCCGAGGCTGCACCTTTCTATTATATCAGGAAAACACAATGATTATATAAGCAGAGTCATATAAAGTGGGATGGATTGAACATATATTGCTTATTAGAATAAGCGGTTTTAGTTAAAAATCGCTTATTTCAATAAGCTTTTTTGGATTATTTTTGGTTATCTCGGTAAGTTTCTATACTTTTGCAGCCAAAAGAATATAAAACATAGGCATATATGGAAACACTGTTCAGAAAGCACCAAATGTTTATTTCCCAAGTGAAGATGGATATCATAAGGGAAATAATAAATGATATAAATTGGGAACGCCAACTAGTAGCCATCAAAGGATCGCGTGGAGTGGGCAAGACAACCCTTATGCGCCAGTATATTCGCAAGACTTATGGCACAACGGCTGGAAAGGCTCTGTATTGCGTTGTTGACAGTATGTATTTCACTACACACACGCTTTTGGAACTTGCAGAGCGATTTGTGTTAATGGGAGGCGAGCATCTTTTTCTGGATGAAGTACATAAATATCCCAAGTGGAGCATTGAGATAAAGGAAATAATAGACCTATATCCACAATTGAGAATCACTTTCACCGGTTCGTCGCTTATTCAGATACTAAACGCTGATGCCGACCTCTCGCGCAGGGTATTGTCATATACTATGGAGGGGCTGTCTTTCAGGGAATTCCTTCATTTCTACAAAGGGATACAATTACCCAAATATTCACTTGAAGAGATACTCGGCAATGCCGATAATATATGTGCTGAGGTAAATGCTAAATGCCGACCAGTGAAAATGTTCGAAGAATATCTTAGGGTTGGGTATTATCCTTTCTATGATGGTGTGGAAATGGAATATTACAGCAGAATAGAGAATGTGGCTAATTTTATCATCGACCAGGAAATCACCACATTCTGCGGAGTTGACCCTGCATTCACGCGAAAACTGAAGGCAATGTTGCTTTTTCTGGCTGATAATCTGCCTTATGAGGTGAACATATCAAAACTAGCTTCTTATCTTGAAATAAACAAGAATACGGTAGTGAATTATCTGAATGCCATGCAGCGGGCAGAATTGCTGCATCTTGTTTATTCCGACAACAAATCGGTGACAAAGATGCAGAAACCCGACAAGATATTCATTCACAACACCAATATGCTTTATGCTTTGTCGAGTCGCCTTGTAACAGGTACGATAAGGGAATGTTTTGTGGTTAACCAACTGAGTGTAAATCACACCGTGGAGTATTCCAAGAATGAGGGTGACTTCAGAATTGACGGGAAAGTGATACTGGAAGTGGGTGGCAACAAGAAATCATTCGATCAAATTGCCGATATTCCCGACTCATATATCCTTGCTGATGATATGGAATATCCCGTAGGCAAGAAACTGCCTCTGTGGATTGTGGGGATGAACTACTAAAATTTATAAGGTGCAGCCCCGAATGCCGAGGCTGCACCTTTCTATTATATCATGAAAACACAATGATTATATAAGTGGAGTCATATAAAGCGGAATGAACAATGTGTTTCCCTCCACCCAGTAACTTGTTGTAAATCTTACGTTTCATATTAAAAATACACCAAAACAAGATTATTGCATGTAGCATATATACACCAAAACACAATTATCGTATATGGTTTTTATACACCAAAACAAGATTATCGGGTGCAAAGATAGTAATTTTACCATTTCCCTCCAAATATTTCAAGCACTTTTTTGTGTTTTTAGCCATATTTCTTTGATTGATTATTCAGTCGTTATATATTTTAAATGATATAAATTGACGGGAAAGTGATTAATGAATAATTTTTGTTAATTTCTTGCATATCTTTTAGCCTGAATATTTCATACTAAAAATAAAAAAGTGAGGTTATTTAACACTATC
>SAMEA3663103__coassemble_164_pt1 | contig 82246 bp, 51 predicted proteins | sample SAMEA3663103__metabat2_low_PE_014 | metagenome-assembled genome bin SAMEA3663103 (sample SAMEA3663103) | pig gut metagenome | biome: pig gut; feature: pig-associated habitat; material: faeces | place: France | collected 2012 | reverse complement strand
CGTTTTACAAGTAAATTCCCACGAAACCCTATAGGTTGCGGATTTGAGGTTGATTACTCTTCCACAACCTTGCCATCGAATAGCTTTATGACTCGCTGTGCCATTGAGGCATCACGGTCGCTGTGAGTAACCATGACGATGGTGGTGCCTTCACGATGTAGTTCGGTAAGGAGCTTCATCACCTCAATACCATTCTTTGAGTCGAGGTTTCCCGTGGGCTCGTCGGCAAGGATTATCTTTGGACCGAACACCACGGCACGGGCTATTGCCACACGCTGTTGCTGACCGCCCGAGAGCTGATGGGGGAAATGCTTGGCACGATGGCTTATCGCCATGCGCTTCATTATCTCCTGCACCCTCTGCTTGCGCTCCTTGGCGGGGATGTTCAGATATGTCAGTGGAAGTTCGATGTTCTCCTCCACATTCAACTCGTCGATGAGATTGAACGACTGGAACACGAAGCCTATCTGACCCTTGCGCACGTCGGTGCGGTCCTTCTCCTTCAGTGCAGATACTTCATTCCCGTCGAGCCAATACTTTCCGCCCGTGGGATTGTCGAGCAGTCCGAGGATGTTGAGCAACGTTGACTTGCCACATCCCGAAGGACCCATAATAGCCACAAACTCGCCGTCCTTCACTTCGAACGACACTCCATTCAATGCAATCGTCTCCACCTCTTCCGTGCGGAACGACTTTGATAAATTTTCTACTTTAATCATTGTTTATTCTTTTTAGAGGGAGTTATGATGGGGAGTTATGATGGGGAGTTGTAATGGGGAGTTAAAATAGGCCAATACTCTTTGCGCTGATTGTCTTCTGCGCATAAACATTTGGCTCCTCATAACTCCTCATCATAACTTCTTATTATAACTCCCCCTCATAACTCCATTAATTATCTTTAATATGTTTTATCGGATTCTCATTCGCCGCCACCCAACTCTGTATTATTGTCGATAGCAACGAGATGAGGAAGCATACGGCACCGGCAGCGAGGAATATCAACGGCGAGAGCGTGATACGATAACTGAACTGAGAGAGCCAGTCGCTCATGAGATACCATATCACTGGTATGGCTATGATGAAGGCTATTGCCACATAAGCGAGGAACGTGCGGATGAGCTTGCGGCACACCTGCGAACTCGACGAACCAAACACCTTTCTCACGGCTATCTCCTTCTGACGCTGCTGAATGAAATAGGTGGACATGGCGACGAGCCCCAACAACGACACAAGCAATGCCATTGTTGCAAAAAGAGAGACGATATGCGACAAACGGATTGACTCCGTATAATATGCCGATATTTGCTGGTCGATAAATGGGTACTCGTCGGGCATGTCGAAGTTATACACTTTTTTATATATGTTCTTAATCTGGTCGAAAGACTCAATGGGATTGCCAGTGATGAGCACGGAGAAATTCCACGGATATTTTATCTTGTCCACGATGAAAATCAACATTGGATGTGTCGCCTCCTCTATGTTATGTATATGGAAGTCGTTGAGCACTCCGCAGGCATGAGGATTTATGTCTTTACCCCTGTCGCCTAACATATTTTCCCAATGCAGCTCATAAAACTCATTGCCCATCTCGCGTAGCGTCTGTTCCGTCACGTACAGCTTTATGTTGCTGCCGTCGGTGTTCTCTTTCTTCGGTTTCAGTCCATATATCTCCAAGAAGTTACGGTCGCCAAACAGGAGTTGCAGGCTCACGGTTTTCTTAGAGTCCAAAGTCATGGTAGAGTTATTGCCGCCGTCGCTTGGCGTACCCATCGACGCGCTCACGAGTTTCACACAGGCAAGTTTCTCTACCTCCTTGCAGAAGGTTGATGCCTGAATACTGTCGCCCGTGTTTCTAAGTACCACTACGTTGTCCTTGTTGAATCCCATCGGAGCATTGATGATATGGCGCATCTGCAACGACATGGTCAGAGCCACGGCTATCATGACGATTGTTATCACGTTTTGCAAGACGATAAACACTCGGCTGAACACCATCCGCGTATGATGGGCAAATGTACCTCGTACAACCTCTATCGGCTCTGCCCTCGAAATCACCACGGCGGGAAAAACACCAGCCGCAGCACCAAGCAGCAGGGCGAAGAGCAACAAGCCACCAATACTGAGGGGAGTGATTGCCTCGGCGAGCAAGAGCTTTGTTTCGAGCAACTGTGAGAAGAACGGAGCAAAGGCTGCTACAAACAACAGACTTAGTGCAAGAGAAAAAAGACATAGCATAATGCTCTCAAACATCAATCTTCTGACAATGCCACTGCGATGACTGCCAAGAAGCCTTCGCATAGCCATCTCGCGCGAACGCCGGCCCGACTGCGCCACCGTGAGGTTGATATAGTTGAACACGGCAAACAGCAATACCACAAGACAAGAGGCGAACAACATCTTTACGAGTTTCAGACTGCCGCGCGAGGTATGCCGGTTGCAGTCTCGTATCTCCGTGAAATACTGCTCGGAGAAGGGCAAGACAATAGCTTTCGCCTCCATGTCCTCCAACTGGTATATCCAAAAGAACTCCTTGAAATACTGTGTTATGTCGGCAGCCTTCGCCCCAAAGTCGGTGTTCGGCTTTGCCAATACGTAGAGGTCTGAACCCACGGCATTGTTCAGTCCCTTGACAAGACTTTCGTTCGATACATGCTCGAAGCGGCAAACGAAATCCGCCTTCTGCAACGAACTGTTTTCCATCTCCTTCATCACTCCCGTCACCTTTAGCACCTTGTCATAATAACCCAACTTCAAGTGCTTGCCTATCGGGTCGCTGTCGCCAAAGAGCTGACGAGCAAGGTCCTCAGTAACCACGCAGTCATCCTTCCCTCGCAGCACACTCCGGCAATCGCCTCTGACAAGCGGGAAGTCGAATATCTGGAAGAATGTGGAATCCACATACAACCCATATTTCTTCACCAACTGGTAGTCGTTGATATAAATCAATGTCTCGTCCCTTGCCACACCGCAAGTCATCTCAATCTCCGGATAGCGACTCTTAAGGTATGGTGCCACCTGTCGCGACACACCAATCACCCGGTCGTCGCCGCCCATGTCGATGCCCAACGTGTAGATCCTCTCCGCCTTTGAGTGCTGTCTGTCCACGCTATATTCCTGCCACACATACACGCCAATGAGCATGACGAACATCAGCGAAATGGAGAGTCCGAAGACGTTGATGGCGGTATATACCTTGTTTCTTGATAGAAACGTAATGTAAGACTTAATGTTCATAACTCCTTAACTCCTAATTGTCCTTAATATGTTTTATCGGATTCTCATTCGCTGCCCTCCAGCTCTGCGCCATCACTGCGGCAAAGGATATCAAGAGGATAATCGTTCCTGCCACTGCTATCCAGGGCCACCACGTGATACGATAGGTGTATCGCATAATCCAGTCGCTCATGAAATACAACACTATGGGCACCGAGATGACAAATGCTATAATTACATATATGAGAAACGTGCGTACAAGTCGGCGGCGCATTTGGGCACTCGTGGAGCCAAACACCTTGCGCACGGCTATCTCCTTCTGTCGTTGTTCGATGAAATATGTTGACATAGCTATCAAACCGAGCATGGAGATGAGTATGGCGATGAGGGCAAACAGGGTGACAATGCGCGAAGTGCGGATCTGAGCCTCAAATGACTCCTGCACTTGTTTGTCGATAAACTGTGCCTGCTCTGCTCCTAATTCCTCATGGTATATCTTGTGGTAGAGTCGGGCAATCTTGTTGTATCCATCCTCAAGGTCGCCTTCCATCAGAATGTTTATACCCAAACAATTTTCCAACTTATCCACAACTGAGATAAGCATAGGACGAGGTTCATACTCGATACTGCAAATACGGAAATCTCGGAATGTGCCGCCATACTGCTCATCGGGATTGTGACCCATCAATTGTATTGCCTTCAATGTCTTACGAGGGTCGCGTATTGATGCCGATGCCTTCACGTCGTTCTCCATCCGTTGGTTCATGTAGAAATGCCCCGGTTTCGGCTTTGTGCCATCCGTGAGTTGGATGTCATAGATATCGAAGAACTCCTTCTCTACGTTGAAGTGCTGAATACGCATATCAATGAATCCTTCGCTCCCCACTATCGTCTGGTTGTTGCCACCATCGGCAGGTGTACCCATCGACGGCGATGCTATCTTAACGCACGACAGTTGCTTCAATTCCTGTATGAAACTTTCGGGCGACGACACACGGCCAATCGTCAATACGTTGTCTTGCCTAAAACCCAAGGGTGCATCCACCAAGTGCTTCAACTGCATAACCATAATTATCGAACAGGCGAGCATGGTGATGGTGATAATATTCTGCACCACTATGAACACTCTACTGAACACCATCTTCGTCTTATGTACAAACGTGCCGCGGACAATCTCCATCGGTTCCACCCTCGATGCTACCACAGCCGGAATGATTCCCGACACAACACCCGTCAATACAAGTACTGCAAGGATAATTGCGATAGCCACAGGACTGAACAGCACCGACATGTCCATCTTCGTGCTGAGCAATTCACCAAAACTATCGGCGAAAGCCACGGTGAACAATAAGGCAATGACAAAGGCAATGCCACAGAGAAAGGTGCTCTCGCCCACGAAACGCATGGCAATCTCACGTCGCTGTGCTCCAAAGAGTCGGCGTGCAGCCATCTCGCGGGCACGCTTTCCCGATTGAGCCACAGTAAGGTTAACGTAGTTCATCACTGCAAAAAGCAAGATAACCAATGCCACTGCCGCAAGAATCCTCACCAGCATGATGTCGCCATAGCGCAATGTACCGTTGCCTTCTGCCGTGGAGAAAAACACATCCTTGTATTTCATTGTGTAAGGCTCTACATACAATTCCTCGTCGGGCTTTTGCTCAGCGAAATATTTCCAGAATGATTCATAACAATCCAACAGTTCCTTCTCTCTTCCTACAAATGACTTTCCATCGTGCATCTTCAGGAAGACACTGCATCCGGACATATTAACGCAGTTCTTCAAAAACGCCTCATCGGTGTTAGCATAGTTGCCATAGCGTTGCAGTTCGTAGTTCACCACAAGGTCGGGATTGTCGAAGATTCTGCCTTTCATGTCTTCCATCACTGCCGTGACCCTCAGCTTCAACGAGTCGTTGTATGTTATCATTCGCCCTACAATATCCGTCTCACCAAACAATCGCATGGCAAATCTCTCGCTCACCACGGCGGCATCCTTTGCCTCAAGACATCTCTTGGCATCACCTTCCTTCAACGGATAGCCAAAGAAGGTGAAAAAGGTGGAGTCGGCAGTAATCGTTTGGGCACGAAGTCGCTCGTCAGCCTTTTTCACCAGCAATTCCATATTGCTCACACCGCACACCGACTCTATCTCGGGAAACGACTTCAATAGTTGCTTACCCACATAATGGTGTGTGCCGATATACTTCTCGCCGGCGAAATTCATCCCTATCACCTCGATGCGATCACTGTCGAGCAAGTCGCGCGTCACCCGATATTCCTGCCACACATACACGCCAATGAGCATGACGAACATCAGCGAAATGGAGAGACCGAAGACGTTGATGGCGGTATATACCTTGTTTCTCGAAAGAAACGTAATGTAAGACTTGATGTTCATATCTTAACTTTTTATTACTTTAAATTTTATAATTCTAATCCTCCACCACCAGCACCTCATTGTCCTTATATGCCTCATATCCACTAACAATCACCTGCTCCCCAGGCTCCAGACCCTCAAGCACCTCGTAGTATTGCGGGTTCTGACGCCCGATGCGGATATTGCGGCGATAAGCCTTGGAACCGTCCTTGTCGAGCACGAAGATCCAGTTGCCGCCTGTCACCGAATAGAATGTGCCCTTTGGAATAAGAACAGCCTGCTTCGACTCGCCAAGTTGGAGGTCAACATAGTAGGTCTGACCGGTGCGGATGTTCTTCGGACGCTCACCGGCGAAGACAAAGTCAATCTTGAAGCGTCCCTCTTTCACCTCGGGATATACCTTCCTCACGCGAAGCGAATAGCTCTTCCCACCCTGTGAGAAAGTGGCGGTGAGTCCTTGGTGAACACGGTCGATATAATGCTCATCCACCTGTGCTCGCACCTTATAGTCGGACAAGTCGTTGATTACTCCTATTTTCTGTCCGGCAGAGATACTCTGTCCGAGTTCCACGTCGAGGAGTCCCACCTCTCCGTCGGTTTGTGCCTTAACCTCCAGTCGCTCTTTGCGCTGGCGCACGAGCAGAACATTCTTCTGCATTGCCGCGAGATTATCACCCATCTGGTCAACCTGCGACTGGCGCAGCTGTGCGTCCTTCTTCAGTTTCTGCTTCACGAGCGACAGTTTCTTTGACGAGAGTTCATAATCTTCCTTCGCCTTCAGATATTCCTCACGGCTCACGAGACGATCTTTATAGAGTTTCTCTTGAATCTCCCATTCACGACGCTTGGTGATGACATCCTGAGTAAGCTGTGCCTCCTCACTCTCGTTGGCGAGTTTGTCCTGCTCCATTGTGATATGCGTATTGCGCAGCATGTTCTGCTTTTCGGCGAGTTCGCTTTCCGCCTGAAGTATCTCAAGGTCGAGATTGGTATTGGAGAGGCGCACAAGTACGTCGCCCTTCTTCACCGATGCTCCTTCCTCCACAACACGTTCGCGCACTATGCCTCCCTCTTCGGGCGACACCTGCACCACTTGGATAGGCACCACCTGTCCATCCACCGATACATAGTCGTTAAACTCCTTGCGCTCCACCTTGCCGATGCTCAGTCCACGACGTTCCACCTTCAATGTAGATGCAAAATTACCAGTGGCGAGCCACACGAGTACAGCCACGATCACAGTGCCACCGCCAATCCACGGCCAGTATTTCTTAGGCACCAAATACTTCTTCTTTTCAATCTTTATGTCCATATTTCAATCTTTCTGGCATGCGTCATGGCATACTCCCTATACATCTATTCATAGTCCACTCCGTTTGGTTGGCATCAACGACGGTAGCATATTTATCCGTCTGTGCCATTGCCGACGCTGCTAACAGCAACGCCGTTCCTAAACTAATTGTTGTCAATAATCCTTTTGTCTTCATATATAATCGAGTTTTGTTACATTAAAATACATACCAAAACCATGCCAAAAACATAACTCTCTGTAAGTCAGGCCTATAATTATCCACCTTAAAAACAAGGTGTCTAAAATATGGACACAAGGCGTACAATAATTAGACACAAAAAGGGTCGTGTCAGTTGCTTTTGACACGACCTCTTTACATTATAATTAATTATATAATAATTCGTTATTTATACCAGTCCGAGTTTTCTTTTCCTTCAGTTTCCACCCACTTTGTATATTTAGGATACATCATGTCAAGAGTGAATCCTTCATTCTTTATGTCAAAGATTTTACTCATCTTGTCAATCTGCTGTCCATCGAGGAAGAGAGCGTATGGATAATTGCCTGCTCTCACGTAATAGATACCCTCTGCCGGCTTCGACAAGTCATCACCTTTACCGAAATAATCGAAGTTCATCTTTGGTGTCGGCTCCATACCCTTGGTATGCACCTCCCAGTTCTTGTCGCCCTCCTTGCGGTAGAGGAATACATCGATCAGACTCTTATATTCCTTGTAATTGCGCTCATAATATTGAGGAGAACCGTCAGGTATATGAAGGAACTCCACGGTATAGGTAAGACCAGGATTCTTCTTTGTATCAGGGATGACATAGAAAATCTGATTCTCCTTGTCATACTCTAACTGCTCTGTAATATCCTTATTGCCAAGATAAAGTTTTACCTCTGCCGGTATGTGATATCCGGAGATTCTCTTTCCTGTCGTGCGACCTTGAGTATTGACCTCAGCACGATCACCGCCAATAAGTCGGAATGCAATACCATTCTTCTTTGTGGCAAAGTTCTGACGAGGCTTAAATGAGAATGTCTCTCCGTAAGTGTCGTTCCACTTGTCTTTATAAGTACCCTGTATATATTCCACACAGGCATCATTCATGTCGTAATCGCCCTTCTCAGGCCAAAGGTCTTCAAACAGGTATGTACCCTTAAGTGTTTCAGTAAGGGTAACAAAACCGGAATCGTCAGCATTTCTCCAGAGATTCAGAGTGGGCAGATCTGCAATTGTTGCCACAGGGTTAGTACCGATAGTCAACACTACATCCGAGAAGTTCTGGTCGCCACCCTTTCCGTCCTCAAACTTGTAGTCATCTTCGAATGACACTACAACAAAGTCCTCGTCTTTTGTATAATATGATGCGACAATAGGCAGGTCGGTAGGATTACCATTTTGGCGAACACCCAAATTACTTGAAGTGGCCGAACGATAATAGCGATTCTCACTAAATTTTTTTTCGAGCTTATTCTGATTATAATCTAATCTCTTGCTCCATGCGTTTGTAGCAAGCACTAATCCCACCTTGTAGCCAGCAGGGAATATGTCGGTTGCCCCCTCCTTGCTGTCCTGTGCTATTTTGGGATAATACTTCAGTTTCACGGATGTCATTCGGTCAACTCCTGCTTTGGGAACATCAGCGCTATTTATCTTGCACCATTTTCCGTCCTGAGTATTGGGGAACAACATGATAACATTTACATCCTCAATGCTTTTAGGCTCTTGTCCCACCTTATAATAATAATAACCCAAAGAGCTATTCCAGCAAGTGTTGCCTCCTAAATACGTTACCACCACCTCTGCCGGAGCTGTTATTTCGAGGTCGGAAGCATTACGATATTGTTGTGGACAATTCAGTTGACCTACATTAATTATATCACAATGATCTGTATAAACAGAGTCGTCGGGCACGAGTTCCTTGCCTGTATATGCATAGTTGATCTTGCCATTGCCGTCGTATGTTCCCAACCATTCCTTCCAGCGCTTTCCAGCCTGATATTCCTTCGGCGCATCGGTACGGGTCATATAGCAGAATCCGTCCTCCTCGGCTGCACGGGTTGCAGCTCTTGCACTCCTTGTACCATCAGTGTCCGACACAGTGATAGTGTTGCCCACCACATTAGCCTCCATAAGTGTTTTGGCAAAGAATGCAGGACTATACACCCACACCTTTTCTACGTATGCCGGCAATGTGATAGTACCACTGAAGACGCAATTTTCGTCGGTATATGCCGAATAGAGTGCTTTCACGTCTTCCTTCATCACATATCCATTACCCTCTTCGTTCCATGTGATAGGCTCCTCATCATACAGTTCGAAGAACACTGGGGTTTTTACGCCGCAACCCGCATAACTCACGTTAAGCGTTATTTCTCCACTTGTGGTAGAGAAATCAAAATTGTTGATTGTCTGATCGGGTTGAGCTGCACCATAGTGGGGCATATCCCAATCCGCACACGAGACGAATGTCATTGCGGCTGCCATAATCATCGACATGGCAAATCCTTTAATCATATTGATTCTCATGTTATTTATAATAATAAACTTTAGTTATTTTATTTGGTAATATCACAAAAATTTTTGCAAATATAGTCATTTTATTCGTACCTTATAATAAAAAGCGAATATTTTTAGGAAAGATTAACAAAAGTGTACCCCGACCGAGAATCGAACTCGGATCTAATCTTTAGGAGAGACTTGTTCTATCCATTGAACTATCAGGGCAACCATAAAGAACAAAAACAATTGCTTTTGCGGCTGCAAAGATACGACATTTTTATGAAAAGACAAAAATTATTGGAGATTATTTTCCCTTTTATTGCGATTTAACATTTTTTAGGTGGTAGCAAATAAACTTTTCCCTTAATCAGTCGTCATATTATAGTTATGAAAAGACTAAGTATTATCATTATCGCATTATTTTGCAGCATATACATGGCTGCACAAGGATTAGTGAAAGGACATGTGGCAGACAAACAAACTGACGAAAGGCTGCAGTTTGTGAATGTTACTGTGACAAATGCTGCTACCGGCAAGATGGTGAAAGGAGCCATCACTGATGCCGAAGGATCATTCAAGATTGATGGTCTTGCCGATGGCAAATATAACCTGACGGTATCTTTTGTGGGATACAAGTCGGTAGGTCGCCAGTTTTCCATCACCAAGGACAAGCGCCAACAATCATTCGCTCTGATATATATCGCCGAGGACACGAAGATGCTGAAGGAGGTGGAGGTAACCGGTCAACGCTCGCAACTGAAGTTGGAGGTTGACAGGAAGTCATTCAGCGCCGACCAGATTATCGCGGCAGCCGGAGGATCGGCAAGCGACCTTCTGGAGAACATTCCATCCATTGAAGTATCTACAGATGGAGAGATTTCCCTTAAGGGCAACTCGAGTGTTGAGGTATGGATAAATGGTAAGGCAAGCGGACTTACCACCGACAACCGTGGTGAGATATTGCAGCAGATACCGGCCGAGAGCATCGAGCGAGTGGAGGTAATCGACAACCCGAGCGCAAAGTTCAGCGCTGAGGGTAGTGCTGGAATCATCAACATCATCCTTAAGCGTGACCGCAAGGCAGGCTACTACGGGTCGGTGCGCACTGGCGTCAACTCTCGTGGTGGATGGAACGCAGGTGGCAACATCAATTATTCGAGCGGCACTCTCGACGCCTTCGCCAACATCGGTTATCGCCGTAGGAAGAACAAGGGCGGTTCGGAGAGCCAACAGACGTATCTCGACTCGCAGCGTTACCAGAACTACGAGAGCGAAAGCAACCGAGGCGGAAAGAACCTCTTCATGCGCGGAGGCCTGACATGGCATGCCACCAAAAAGGACGATCTGTCGCTATCGGGCATGGGTATGTTCGGCAAGCGTGAGGACTCATCACTCACTCCCTATCACTACGGAACTCTCGGCAATGCCAATGATGACTATATCATGACACGACTCACCGATGGCGGCGGAGACATGCGAATGATGAATATCGAGGGAGGCTACACACACAACTTCTCCGACAAGCATAAGATTGACCTTAGTGTGTCGCACAGCAAATGGAAGAGCGACGACAACAACTACTATCGCGACTCAACCGACTGGATGGCCGAAGATATCCCGACAACCTACGACTATCAATACCGACCCATGTTCATCAACAACAAGTCGTGGGAGGTGAAACTTGAATATGAGAATCAGATTAACGACAAGTGGAAGATAGAAGCTGGATACAACGGCAACTTCAATCATGAGAACACACCGCAGGAGTCGTGGACCGACATCACGTGGACAGGCGACAACCCCACTGAAGACAAGGCATATTTCAACCGCTTCATCTACGACAACAAGATACATGCTTTCTATGGCACTGTGACCACATCAATAGGTAAGCTCGGCATACTTGCCGGACTGAGAGGTGAATACTGGAAGGTGAACACCGAGAGTTATGACTGGGACCAGGAACACGATGCCACAAAGAGAGACACTCCGTTTAAGAAGGACTACTTCGAACTCTTCCCGAGCCTCTTTCTCAACTACCAACTCACTGAGTCTTCGCAACTGCAGCTCAACTACACCCGACGCCTGAGACGCCCATGGGGTGGCGAACTCAACAGTTTCAAGAATACCCGCGATGCCTCGATGATATCATTCGGTAATCCAGAACTGACACCGGAGTTTACCAACTCTTTCGCGCTAAATTTCCTCAAGACATGGCCGGAACACACTCTCTCGTTTGGTAGCTACTACCGTCCTACCACCGACGTTATACAGCGCATATCATACAACGACGGAGGAGTGATGTACTCCACCAACAAGAATGTGGCAAAGAGCCAAAGAGCTGGAGTGGAGCTCATACTCAAAGACAAGCTTTTCCGCTTGCTCGACCTTACCACCACCGTGAACGCCTACTACTACAAGCTCGACGGTTTTGACTATGAGATCAACGGTCAGACCATCACAGGCAAACCCGACGAAAACTTCTCATGGGACGCCCGCATGATGGCAAGCCTCATCCTGCCCTATGACATCTCAATACAGATAACGGGCAACTACAACTCTAAGCGCGTCATCACACAGGGATATCGCAAACCTAGTTTCGGTCTTGACTTCGGTCTGCGCAAGAACTTCTTCAACAAGGCACTTACCCTTGCTGTCAACTGGCGAGGTGCATTCAACACCCGCAAATGGGAGACATACACTACCAACGACACATTCGAGCGATATCAGAAGATGTGGCGCAGTCAGAATGTAAACGTGAATATCTCTTGGAACTTCGGTAATATGAACCAGAAGAAGAAGAAAGGTCACGAACAAGAGGATAACAATGGAGAAGAAATGAACAACGGATACGGAGGAGGAGGCGAGTTCTAATATTCCTTCGCCTCTATCTTTCCGTTCAACAGGCAATAGGCATTATATGCCAACGACTCTATCTCGTTCTCACCCGGCATCACGGTGATGGGAGCGAGATATTTTGTTCGGCGTATTATCTCTGTCGTACAATATTCACTATGCGCAATTCCTCCCGTGAGGATGATTGCATCCACCTCACCATCCATAGCTACAAACATTGCCCCAATCTGCTTTGCCACTGTATAGAGCATAGCATCGAGCACTGTGCGCGCGGGTTCCTCGCCATCCTCAGCCCATCGCGATATGGCAATCATATCGTTGGTACCGAGATATGCGGTCAGTCCTCCCTTGCCATGTATCATCTTTCGAATCCTGTCTTGGGTATAGTTCCCACTAAAACAGAGTTTTATGAGTTCTCCCGATGGTAGCGTCCCTGCACGCTCAGTGGAAAAAGGACCTTCTCCGTCGAGGGCATTATTAACGTCAATCACCCTGCCATATCGATGGGCACTCACAGAGATGCCACCACCCAAATGAGCCACGATTATCCTCATGTCCTCATATTTACGACCGAGCGATGCGGCATATTTGCGCGACACCGCCTTACTGTTGAGTGCATGAAACAATGAGCGACGCTTTATCTGCGGAACACCGGTATAGCGTGCCACCTCCTGCAATTCATCAACTACACCTGGGTCGGCTATATATGCCTTGCATCCACACTCGCGGGCCAGTTCGTCGGCAAGCAACGCACCGAGATTGCACACATGATCGCTTTCGTTCTGCAACAGTTCGTCCTTCATCCTCTTGTTGACGGCATACACGCCACCTTCAAGTGGTTTTAGCAAACCACCTCGCCCCATTATGGCATCAAATTTCATCTCTATCTCCCCCTCTTCCAATTTCTTGCGTATGAATGCCATACGGAAGTCATACTGGTCGAGTGCGGAATGAAATTGCGCCAATTCCTTGGCATGATGATGTGCTCCCGACATCCATACCGGTTTCAGGTCGTCGTAGATAGCCAGTTTGGTGGATGTAGAACCTGGATTAATGATAAGTGTTTTCATCGTGTTGTCATTTTGAGTGCTGTTATTAAACTATAGTATTTCGATTCCACGCTATCCGCCCTTGATGTCACCACCACCGGCACCTGCGTTCCTGCAAGCCATCCAGCAATAGTGGCATGAGCAAAGAGAGTGATTGTCTTGTAGAACGTATTTCCCGCTTCAATATTCGGGAATATGAGTATGTCGGCATTGCCAACCACTGGTGAATCAATGCCCTTGATACTACCACTCTCTGCATCAAGAGCCGTTTTCACGTCCATCGGTCCTCCAATAGCTACTGCCCCATATGCCCCTTGTTCAGCCCTAAGTTTTATCTCATTGTAAACGGCAGTCTGGGGAAACTTGGGGTTCTCTTTTTCAGTGAAATTGGTGAGTGCCACCTTGGGACAATCAATACCGAGACTACGTGCGGCATGCACTGTGTATCTTACGATGGCATCCATCTGGTCGATATCGGGCCTTGGAATGACAGCTGCATCCGAGAAGATTACAGCGCGCTCCCATCCCGGAATATTTGCCACCGAGATATGAGCCATCACCTTTCCTTTGGCAAGTATTCCTTTCTCCTTGTCGAGAGCGGCACGAAGAAGGACATCTGTATTCACTGCCCCTTTCATCAACACGTCAGCATTGCCCGAGCGGACACACTCCACCGCCCTGGCACTCGCGTCATCTCCATAGAAGCACTCAAACTGCGCCACTTTTTCGGCCAAAGCCCTGACTATCACCTCCTTGGTATGCTCGTCGGTAGGATTAACTATCGCTACTTTAGGTTGGTTATCATTCATAGTATTTTCCATCACTTAGATTTTTACTTATTATGGGGCAAAGGTAATACATTATAATGAGACTACCAAACAAACATGTGATTTTTTCACTAAAAAAAACTATAGGCATTTTTTTTGCTAAATATATAAAAAACGAAAAGGGATCTTGTTACCACAACAAGACCCCATTTCAACTCTAAAAAAACTAACTCACTACTTTGTTTGTGTGTTACCTAAAAACCAATCTAACCAATCTTAATTACCAAAAAAACTAATTCTAACCAAAAACTAACTAACCTATAAATCTAAAGAAACTAAAACTACCTATTTTTTTTATGTAAATAACGTCTAAATAAATATCAATCTTTCATTGTCTAATGACAACTCTTTGTCTTTTGACGATGCAAAGGTACGACTTTTTTCGCTCCCTCGCAATTTTTTTTGCATAAAAGTGCGAAATTGTGTGCGCAAACGTTTGCGCACACAGAATATCCAACCTACTGATTTACAATAATCTTGCGATTGCCGACAATATACAATCCCTTGGGCAATCCCTTGACAGCATCTGCAATCGTAGTCCCTGCCGCACATCTGCGAAGTTCCGTTCCTGTTATCGCAAACACTTTTACAGGGGCATTGCCTATAGGAGCGTCGGCGATTATGCCGGAGATGCCCGATGTGGACATATCACCAAGGAAACCTGTAACATTGTCATAATATCCTCCTACATGATAATCCATGTCTGAAGTCTGTGGAGTGCCTTTTACTGAGAAGATAATGCCTGTAGGAGTGCCTTCGGAGGAGGCAGGTCCTACCCATTTCCATATCTGATTGCCTTTGGCTGTTTCACCAACCTTTTCACATTTCACACCAGGCCACGAACCGCCAGTGAAATTCTTGCTGTTATTCCAGCACCAGCAATAAATGCCATTCGTTGTATCCCAATAAGACGGCACCTCGAAGAAGGCATACATCTTGCCTTCCTCTGCTGTACAACATTCCGGCATGACGAATTTCTCTTTTTCCTCCTCCTTTACATTGTCAAGAGAAGAGATGTCCAACTTTTCTTCCACATATATCTTATAATTGGTACCCTCAAGGGCAAGTTTGTAGCCATCAAGAACAATACCTGGTGTTTCACCAAGGAGGCACATCACCGAACCGTTATCACCCTTCACCTTGACATGGTAGCCACCAGTGTAAGACTTCTTTCCTGCAATAAGACTCATATTTGAAATGCCTGCAATTCTACGTATGAGAATCATCTTCTTTATGGCAGTCTTATATGCCTTCCAATGATTGAGGAACACGCATGGAGTGCCAGGCATCATGAGGATATATGCATTGGCAGCCTCAAGATTGGCAGGACACTTGTTGTTGTCCTCGCGATAAGTGTCGTGGTTATCCACGAAGGTGACGGAATAGCGCTTGTATGTGGCATCTGAAGCCAGACTGCTGCCATCAAGACGACTCCACTGTCCATTGCCGATAGCATCATTGATGTAAAATTTCAAAGGGAAGTCGAAAGCGGCGCTCTGGATAACGCCATCCACCTTGGTGCCGTTGATCCAATTCTTAACCAACGAAACATTGCCATCCCAATATTCGCCAACAGAATAGTCAATCTTGGCTTCGGCATTATACATTCCATTATATTTTGACGCATATCCCTTGACAAAGTCGTAGCGGAATCCCTCGTAGCCTATGTCATTCTTAAGGAAGTCGAGGTAGGCATTGACATTCTCCTGGACATGGGCAGAGGTGTGGTCGAGGTCGCGCGCACCGTCCCATGCCTCTCCAGTGTCATTGGCTCCTGTGGGCTTATATCCGTTTTTGGCACACTCATCGTTAGCACAGATATCAGCTAAGCCGAGCTGATATGTCTTGCCATTATATGTCTCAGCGGGGAAATCAACCCACGAGCCGCCCACTCCCACTCCATTGCGGTGGTTGATGACGATATCGGCTATAAAACCTACGCCTTTGTCCTTATAGGTCTTAATCATCGAGCGAAGTTGAGCCTCTGTACCGAAGGCGCAATCCTGCTTAAACCAATACACGGGGTGATAGCCCATATTCATGGACATGCTGCCGGCATAGGCAGAATTGGGCACCCAAATAAGATTAAAGAACTCAGATATTTCATCTGCCTGTTCCTCGAGTACAGGCCACTGCGACTCTGCATACGAATCCCATGCAAAGCCTTGCAACATAACGCCCTTATAGTCGGCGGGCCAACCCTGAGCCATCATTGCTAACGAAGATAGCGCTGCGGCAACGAGTGTAAATAATTTCTTCATATTTAGGATTTTTACTTATTGAATTTTGCGCAAAAGTAGTAAAAATCCTTGGATGGGATAGTTAAATGGTTGTTAAAGATATGATTAAGGCTGCGCAATCGTTTGCGCAGCCCTCTGTCGTAAAAAAATCCCGAAAGATGGGTTACTTGTTGTATTTCTGAAGGTCGCGCCTTACAATCTTTCCCCATGGCTTGATGAGGTCAACGGTCCAGTCGCCTGTAGCCTTTGCACGAGGAAGAAGCATGGAGCAAGTCTCGTTCTTGTCACTAACAGACCAGCACACCCAACTGATTTTCTGCTTTTCCATCATCTGAATCCATGCGCCCCACTCGCCCTCATCAATCTTGCCATCACCAGAGGCATCCATCGAAGCACACTCGGAAACGAAAACAGGAATACCTTTCGACACAGCAGCCTCAACTCGGTCGCGCAGATACTGCTTGTGGGTGGCAGCATAGAAATGAACGGTGTACATCACGTTGTCGAAACCCTTGAGCGGACTTTCCGCCACAATGTGTATGTCCTGATCCCAATGGGGACAGCCTACGAGAACAACATTGTCGGCATCATACTTGCGTATCTCACCTATCACTGCCGCAGCATAGTCCTTAAGCGATTCCCATGAATCCTCAACAGGTTCATTGTATATTTCGTATATTACGTTGGGATAATTGCCGTAGGTCTGTGCCATCTCGCCAAAGAACTTCACAGCCTCGTCCTTGAGCAGATTATGCGAATGCCAATCGATGATGACATAGACACCCTGCTTGATGGCAGCCTTCACTACCGGTTCGATGCACTGTAGGGCAAACTGTGGGTTTTCGAGATAGTTGTCCTCGATCATTATACCCATGGCTGCACGCACCACTGTGGCATTCCAATCATCAGCAAGCCATTTCACTGCACCTGGATTATAGAAGCGAGGCCAAAGGTTGTGCCATCCGAGACTGGCACCTCGCAGCACAACTGGTTTTCCGTTCTGGTCGCACAATTGTGCTCCCTTCACCTGCAACTGTCCCCACTTATCTACCGGGGTGTCCTTCTTTGCAAATGTGGCAATGCTCATCATTGCCGCAACAATCAATAATAAGGTTTTCTTCATTTGATTAGATATTTATTAAATTCATAAAATGCGGGTAATGCGCGGCCGGTATGATTGTCAAACAGACCACGATTGAGCCACCCCTTGGTGACATCACCGCCAGAGGCATTCTCCTCGGCAAACCACCAGAATAGTCCTGTGACATTGGGATGGCGACGTAATTCAGCCACAAGTTCCTTAGTGAACATCGTCTGTCCGTCGATAGAGATAGGATAGAACTCTGAATAAGAATCGGGCTTCGACCATTTATCATTATCGTGAGAATAATACGAGGCAGTCTCCACAATCATCACCTCTTTTTCGGGGAAGAATGTCTGAAGGGAATCAAGAGTGGCAGAAAGCACACCTACGTTACGATGCCACATGGGATAATAACTGAGTCCGATGATGTCGTAGTCGTTGCCATGCTTGCGCAACTCGTCATAAAAGCGCTTGGTGATTCCCCAGTCGCCAGCTTTCTCAGTATGGATAATGATGCGTGCCTTGGGACACTGCTCACGGCATGCCTTGGTGCCACTGGACACCATACGGCATAGTATTGACCAATCATCCTCGTCATTATGATTAATCTTACCCACAGGCCATAACATTCCGTTGGTAATCTCATTGCCCACCTGTATCAGTTCTGGCTCTGCGCCTGCCTTCTTCATAGCCTTGAGAGCCTCAACTGTATGTTTGTATATTTCACTACACAAGGCTTCTACCGAATGGTCGGTCCAATCAGCCGGGATAAACTGCTTACCGGGATCAGCCCATGTATCAGAATAATGGAAATCAAGCATAAACTGCATTCCTGCGTCCTTAATCTGCTTGCCAAACTTTGACACGTAAGGAATATCTTGGCAAACGCCCTCGCCCTTGCCTTGCTCGGGAGCTTTGTCGGGGTTTACGAAGAGGCGCACGCGAGCTGCATTCCATCCGCTTTGCTTGAAGAACTCCAATGGTTTTACCTCATTTCCTTGGGAATCACGGAATACGGAGCCTCTCTCCTCATACTTGGGCAACATCGATATATCCGCCCCTAATAATCGGCTATTCTTGTCCTGTGCCATCGAAGGAATGCATGCCACAAGAGCAAATAATGAAACTAGATATTTTTTCATACTTTTGGTTTTTTATCGGCACAAAGATACATATAATTTTTCATTTGACAAAAGATTTTTGGGGAAAACGCTGATATTTGCTAAAATAGTATTAATAAACAGTCGTGTCCATCCGTGGAAAAACAATAATAGCGGGAAACAGCTTCACAGCCATTCCCCGCCGCAAACTTCAAACAACCAAAAAAAGAAATAGATTGTCTGCGTGTAATATTTCTTAGTCAACAAAGTTGGCTTAAATAGAACTTATCTTATGAACAGCAGTTCACGATACTTCGGCAGTGTCCACAGATCATCCTCGACGATAAGTTCGAGTTTGTCAATCTGATAGCGGATCTCTTCCATCTTCGTAGCCACTGTGTCATGATATGCGATAGCCTTATCGTGCTCACTCTCAATCTTGTTGGCCACCTTGCGTGCGTTAATCAGTTCCTCAACACCACGCTCGATAGTCTGAGTGCGCTCAGCGATTTCCTCGATGAGCTTTAAGTTACGCTCAGAGAGTTTGTCGGCCTTTTCTGCGGGATAGATGCTGCGCATGTTAAGAACGTTCTTAACCAGCATTGACTGATAGTGGGTGGCGATAGGAATAACATGGTTCATCGAGAGGTCGCCCATAACACGTGCCTCAATCTGAATCTTCTTTGTATATGTCTCCCACTTAACCTCGTTGCGGGCCTCAAGCTCCTTCTTCGACATGATACCGAGACTCTCGAACATTTTGATGCTTGACTCGTCGAGATAACGCTCGAAGATAACCGGGCAGCTCTTCTCTACATCGAGACCACGCTTTGTAGCCTCAACAACCCACTCGTCGCTATATCCGTTGCCATCGAAGCGGATAGGCTTACAGGTCTTGATGTCCTCGCGGAGAATGTCAACGATAGCCTTTGTCTTGTCCTTACCGGCAGCTATTTCAGCATCAACGCGAGCCTTGAAGTCAACAAGTGCCTCTGCAACAGCGGCGTTAAGGGCTGTCATTGCTGAAGCACAGTTGGCCTCAGAACCTACAGCACGGAACTCGAAGCGGTTACCGGTGAACGCGAACGGAGATGTACGGTTACGATCGGTGTTATCGATAAGCAGCTCAGGAATCTCAGGAATATCCATCTTCATACCCTTCTTACCTGCCATTGCAAAGAGCTCGTCAGTGTCGGAAGCCTCGATGTGGTCGAGCAGTTCAGTAAGCTGCTTGCCGAGGAATGAAGAGATGATTGCGGGAGGAGCCTCGTTGGCGCCCAGACGATGAGCATTGGTAGCGCTCATGATTGAAGCCTTGAGCAGACCGTTGTGGCGATATACACCCATCAGAGTCTCTACGATGAATGTTACAAAGCGGAGGTTATCCTCGGGAGTCTTGCCAGGAGCGTGGAGCAGGACACCGGTATCGGTAGAAAGACTCCAGTTGTTGTGCTTACCCGAACCGTTGATACCTGCGAATGGCTTCTCGTGGAGAAGGGCGCGGAATCCATGCTTGCGAGCCACCTTCTTCATCAGTGACATAAGGAGCATGTTGTGATCGACGGCAAGGTTGGTCTCCTCGAAGATAGGAGCAAGCTCAAACTGGTTGGGGGCAACCTCGTTGTGGCGAGTCTTGCAAGGAATACCAAGTTCAAGTGCACGAATCTCAAGATCCTTCATGAAGGCCTGAACACGATCTGGAATAGTACCGAAATAGTGGTCTTCCATCTGCTGGTTCTTTGCAGAGTCGTGACCCATCAATGTACGACCAGTGAGAAGGAGGTCGGGACGAGTTGAATAGAGCCCCTCGTCAACGAGGAAGTACTCCTGCTCCCAACCAAGGTTGCTCTGCACCTTCTTAACATCATCATAGAAATACTTGCACACATCAGTAGCAGCCACATTAACAGCATGCAGAGTGCGAAGCAGAGGAGCCTTATAGTCAAGTGCCTCACCTGTATATGAGATGAAGATGGTGGGGATACAGAGAGTGTCGTCGATGATAAATACTGGCGATGTAGGATCCCAAGCTGAATAACCGCGAGCCTCGAAAGTATTGCGGATACCTCCAGAGGGGAACGAAGAAGCGTCAGGCTCCTGCTGAACGAGCAGTTTGCCGCTGAACTCCTCTACCATACCACCCTTGAAATCATGCTCGATGAATGAGTCGTGCTTCTCGGCAGTACCCTCGGTAAGAGGCTGGAACCAGTGAGTATAGTGGGTTACGCCATTCTCAACTGCCCACTGCTTGATACCAGCTGCTACTGCATCAGCGATAGATCGGTCAAGACGTGAGCCATTGTCGATAACGTCAACAAGCTTTTCATAAACATCCTTCGGGAGATACTTGTACATCTTCTCACGGTTGAAAACATACTTTCCGAAATACTCATAGGGGCGTTCCTTCGGTGCCTCTACGGCGAGGGGACTCTTCTTAAATGCCTCCTCTACAACCTGAAATCTTAAATTTGCCATTGTTTTGAAAGTTTATATTATTAATATTATTATCTATTTTTTTATTTATTACGGAATCAATGTGAATCCACATACGAGATAAGCCTTCTGGTCATGCGGGTTGCCTACGACCTGGGCGAAAACCGGCAGAGAGAATGAGTCGGTAATCTTAAGGTCTTTTGTAGCCTTGAGCGAAACGTTGGTTACAGCAAACTTGTCGCATGCGCCATATACACCTGAATCCTCAAAAGGAACAGCGCCAACAGTAGCATTCCAGTCAAGACCACCAAGTTTGAATGGTGCTGACACTTCTACGTATGATGAATAAGCACGCTTTCCGTCAGCCTTATAGTCATTACCAGAGAAGTTGGTGAACCACTGCAGTGCTACAGGACCGAAATCATAACCGATGTTTGCCTCGAACACATGGTTAGTGGAGTGTGCATTGTACTTGAAGTAACGTCCTTCGGGATCGCCACCGGCACTAAACCAGTAATCGGTAATACCGATATTGAAACCACCTGTTGAATAAGCGAGAGTAAGGTCGAACTCCTTGGTATCATCACTATTTACGATACCTACACTTCCCCATCCTGTAAGCGACAGGCCTTTGTAGCTAAGACCAAGAGTAGGCTGGAAAGCAGCATCACCGCAGTCAGTACCACGCCAGATGTAATCATTTACAACATCGGCAGCAACTGTTGCCTCTACCTTGTCCTGTGCTGTCATCACTGATGCTCCCGATACCATCATAATAGCGGCGAGAGCCAATCTTTTTACATTTTTCATAATCTTTCCCTTTCTTTTTTTAAAATTTGTGTTTGTATTATTATTATCCTCTCTAATTTTCAATCTTAAATCTTCAATCTTCGATTTTCAATTTTCAATTTAAGAAAGCCATTTCTTCAGTCTTTCCATTGCCTCCTTGCAGTCTTCAGCTTCTCCGAAGGCAGTGAGTCGGATATATCCTTCTCCGCTTGGACCGAATCCCACACCTGGAGTACATACCACATGTGCCTCATAGAGCATCTGCTCGAAGAACTTCCAACTACCCATACCATTGGGAGTCTTCACCCAGATATAAGGAGCGTTGCGACCGCCATACACCTCAAGACCAAGTTCGGTGAGGGTGTTGTACATCGTGCGGGCATTGTTCATGTAGTAGTCGATGGTTGCCTTGATCTGCTCCTTACCCTCGGGAGTATAGATAGCCTCGGCAGCACGCTGACTGATGTAGCTCGTACCATTGAACTTTGTGCACTGGCGACGGTTCCAAAGGTGATTGAGCGGAACGCGCTCACCGCTGAGGGTGGCAACAGTCAGTTCCTTTGGCACTACTGTATATCCGCATCTTATACCAGTGAATCCAGCGGTCTTTGAGAAACTGTGGAATTCCACCGCCACCTTTCTCGCACCCTTTATCTCATAAATAGAATGAGGAATATCCTCGTCCTGGATATAAGCCTCATAGGCTGCATCATAGAAAATGAGTGCATCGTTCTTAATGGCATAGTTTACCCACTTTCTCAGTTCGTCGCGTGTAATCACCGTTCCCGTGGGGTTATTGGGATAACACAGATAGATAACATCCACCCTCTTGTCGGGCAATGCCGGAGTGAAATTATTCTCGGCGGAACACGGCATGTAAGTCACGTTGCTCCATTTGCCGTCCTCACCCAACTCTCCCGCACGTCCTATCATCACGTTAGAGTCGATATACACAGGATAGATCGGGTCGGTTACTCCAATACTGTTATCCCATCTCACCAATTCCTGGAAATTACCGGTATCACTCTTGGCACCGTCATTAACGAATATCTCACTTGCCTCAAGATGAATGCCGCGTGCAACGAAATCGTTCTTTACGATAGCATCACGCAGAAATTGATAACCTTGCTCCGGACCATATCCTCGGAATGAGTCCTTGCTTGCCATTTCATCTACAGCCTTGTGCATAGCCTCTATCACTGCGGGGCAAAGCGGTTGGGTAACGTCGCCGATACCAAGACTTATCACCTCTGCCTTGGGATGTGACACCTTGAAGGCGTTCACTTTCTTTGCGATGTCTGCGAACAAATAATTGTTCGGCAGCTTCAGGAAATGTTCATTTACTAATGCCATAATATTCTTTTTTCTCTTATTATTGATTGTTGAAGTTTTGCCTATTTCTCCGGAAGAGCAACCTCTCCCTCAAATGCGAATGCCGCAGGACCGGTCATATACACATGACCATCTTGCTCGCTCCACTCAATGTGGAGGGTTCCGCCATCCATCACGATGTCACTCTCGCGCGACGCCCTGCCAGTAATGGCAGCTGCCACTGCTGTTGCACATGCTCCTGTGCCGCATGCCATCGTTATTCCACTACCTCTCTCCCACACTCTCGTGCGAATAGCGCCCGAGGGAAGAACTTCTGCAAACTCAATGTTGCAGCGCTCGGGAAAGAGCGGGTCGTATTCCAATATCTTACCATATCGTGCCACGTCAATCTCACTGATATCATCAACAAAGATCACGAAATGGGGATTTCCCATCGACACGAATGTTCCTCTGAACTCTTTATCGTCGGCCTCCACCAGTCCTTCAGTCAACGAACCGTCGTCTGTTGAAAGCTGTGCCTTGTTTTTTGTTACCGGTTCAAGCATGTCAACCGTAACACTCTCCACCGTCTTGCCGGTTGCGTCGAGATGGAGGTTAAGTATCTTTATTCCCGAGAGAGTCAACAAGCGTATCTGCGTCTTGTCGGTCAAACCTTTCTCGTATAGATATTTGCCTATGCATCGAGATGCGTTGCCACACATCATTGCTTCACTTCCATCGGCATTGAAGATACGCATCGAATAGTCAGCCTCTGGTATCCTCGCCTCATCTATCAGTACTAGTCCGTCACTGCCGATACCTGTATGCGGAGCACTCCATTGAATTGCTGCCGCTGCCGGATCTTTTATATTATATAATAATGTATTTACATATATATAATCATTACCAGCTCCATGCATCTTTGTGAACCTTACTGTCTCTGTCATTTTGCTATTCTTTTTCTTGTTTGAATACTCTTTTGTTATCTTTCGGGTGCAAAGTTACAACATTTTGTTAGTATTTGCAATAGTTTTTATATCTTTTTATGCAAACTTTTTATTCAAAATAACAAATTGTCACAAATTCGTAACTTCATATTACAAATCGTAAGTACAATCCGTATTTAAAGAATTGAAAGATAAGAATCAAGTAATTTGTTTGTCGTTATGTCGCAATTTACTTGCATATTCTATCAAAAAGCAGTAATTTTGCACCCGAAATATAACAAAATGTCAGATTTAACAAATTAAAATTAGGAGAGGTAAACATGAAAAAGATTGAAGCTATCATCCGTAAGACAAAGTTCGAGGATGTAAAGGAAGCATTGCTTGCCGCCGACATCGAGTGGTTTTCTTACTATGATGTACGTGGTGAAGGAAAGATGCGCCAGGCCAGGATATACCGTGGCGTGATGTACGATACCAGTTGTATCGAGCGCGTTCTCGTTAATGTAGTGGTTCGCGACAAGAATGTTGAAAAGACAGTGAGTGCGATCCAGCAGGCCGCCCACACCGGCGAGGTGGGAGACGGTCGTATCTTCATCATCCCAATTGAGGATGCAGTACGTATCAGGACAGCAGAGCGCGGCGATATTGCGCTTTACAACGCCGAGCAGGAGAAGTAGATTGAAAAATTGAAATATTGAAATATTGAAATATTGAAAGATTAGGGACAACACGAGAAAGCACAAATTTAAAAGAGAGAAAGGAACAAGATTATGACAAGTATATTTTTAGCAACAGACCCTGTGGCAGATTTGTCACTGTCAGTGGATACCGTATGGATGCTGCTTGCAGCGATGCTGGTATTCTTCATGCAGCCCGGTTTCGCCCTTTGTGAGGCTGGTTTTACACGTAGCAAGAATACGGCAAACATTTTGTTCAAGAACTTTGTAGATTTTATGTTCGGATCTATATTGTTCTGGTTGCTTGGTTTCGGATTTATGTTCGGCAGCAACGGAGAAGGGTTTATCGGAATGCCACATTTCGGCGATTTCTCATTTTATGAGAGTGATCTGCCTGTTGAAGGATTCTTGATTTTCCAGACTGTATTCTGTGCCACAGCAGCCACAATCGTGTCTGGAGCCATGGCAGAGCGCACAAAGTTCTCTATGTATTGTATCTATTCAGTGTTCATCTCATTGCTGATTTATCCTATCTCAGGTCACTGGACATGGGGAGGCGGTTGGCTGATGAACGGCGATGAGGGTTCATTCATGATGAGTACCTTCGGTGCCACATTCCACGACTTTGCAGGTTCTGCCATTGTACACAGCGTAGGTGGTGTATTGGCATTTATTGGTGCCATTGCCCTTGGTCCACGTATTGGCAAATATGACAAGAACGGCAACAGCCGTGCCATTCCCGGTCACAACCTGATGGCAGCTGCCTTGGGTGTATTCATCCTCTGGTTCGGTTGGTTCGGATTCAACCCCGGTTCTCAGCTTGCAGCTTCTGGTGAGGTCAACCGCACAGCTATCTCACATGTATTCCTCACCACCAACCTTGCAGCTGCAGCAGGTGGTATCGGAACAATGTTCACTTCATGGATCAAATATGGCAAACCGTCATTCTCTCTCACATTGAATGGTGTTCTTGCCGGTCTTGTAGCCATCACAGCCGGATGCGACCTCGTTAGTCCTCTCGGAGCAGCTATCATCGGACTCGCAGCTGGTATTGTATTGGTATTCTCTATCGAGTTCATCGACACCAAACTTCACATTGACGACCCTGTCGGTGCAAGTTCAGTACATGGTGTCTGCGGTATTCTCGGAACAATCCTCACCGGTCTGTTCGCCCTCGACGGCGGTGCTCTTTACGGAGGTGGATTCGGTTTCTTCGGTGCACAGTGCCTTGGTATCCTCGCCATCGACGCATGGGCTGCCATTGCAGGTGTCATATTGTTCTTCGGTATCAAGAAGATTGCTGGTCTGAGAGTTGACAAGAGAATTGAGGAAGAGGGTCTCGACATCTATGAGCATGGAGAGAGCTGCTTCAACTAAATAGAAGATTGAAAGCTGAAAGTTGAATTGCTGCGCATTGGGTAGCGCAGCAATTCAATCTTCAACCTTCAATATAAAAAACAAATAGCAAACATCAAACATAAAAAAGAAAAATAATACTATGTGTGGAATTGTATCAATTTTCAACATTCAGGAGCAAACTCCTGAACTGAGACAAAAGGCATTGCGTATGAGTCAGAAAATCCGCCACCGCGGTCCCGACTGGAGCGGTATATACAATGGCGGTTCTGCTATCCTCTGCCACGAACGTCTCTCTATCGTCGATCCTGAATCAGGTAAGCAACCTTTGTTCAGTCCCGACATGAAACAAGTGTTGGCTGTAAATGGTGAGATATACAATCACCAGGATATACGCAAGCAATATGCCGACAAGTATCAGTTTCAAACTGGCAGCGACTGCGAGGTAATCCTCGCCTTGTACCGTGATAAAGGAATCGATTTCCTGGAAGACCTTAGCGGTATTTTCGCCTTTGCCCTCTACGATGCCGAGAAGGATGAATTTCTCATCGCACGTGATCCCATTGGCGTGATTCCTCTATATATAGGATACGACGCAGACGGAAAGGTCTATGTCGCAAGCGAAATGAAAGCCCTCGAAGGTAACTGCGACCGATACGAGGTGTTCCTGCCGGGACACTATTATTCGAGTCGCGAAGGTAAGATGAAGCGCTATTACACCCGCGACTGGATGGAATATGATGCAGTCAAGGACAATGGCGCAAGTGTTCAGGATATACATAATGCACTTGAAGGCGCTGTGAAGCGCCAACTGATGAGCGATGTACCATACGGTGTACTGCTTTCTGGCGGTCTCGACTCATCAGTAATCAGTGCAATAGCCGAAAAATTCTCGGAGCATAGAATCGAAGACGACAGTGCTTCGAAGGCATGGTGGCCCCGACTCCACTCTTTTGCAGTAGGACTAAAGGGTGCTCCCGATCTTGCCAAGGCAAGAATGGTGGCCGATCATATCGGTACCGTTCATCATGAAATCAACTATACCATACAGGAAGGACTTGACGCCATACGCGACGTCATCTACTTCATTGAGACTTATGACGTAACGACTGTCCGTGCCTCAACCCCGATGTATCTTCTTGCCCGCGTAATCAAGTCGATGGGAATCAAGATGGTACTTTCGGGTGAGGGTGCCGACGAGGTCTTTGGAGGTTATCTCTATTTCCACAAGGCTCCTGACGCGAAGGCATTCCACGAAGAGACAGTACGCAAGTTATCAAAACTCTATCTCTACGACTGTCTTCGCGCCAACAAGAGCCTCTCGGCTTGGGGTGTTGAGGGCCGCGTACCGTTCCTCGACAAGGAATTCCTCGATGTTGCCATGCGCACTAATCCCGAGGCGAAGATGTGTCCTGGAAAGACCATAGAGAAGAAGATAGTGCGCGAGGCATTTGCCGACATGCTCCCCGAGGCTGTTGCTTGGCGACAGAAGGAGCAGTTCAGCGACGGCGTGGGATATTCATGGATTGACACACTCAAGCAGATTACTGCCGACCAGGTGAGCGACGAGCAGATGGCTCATGCTGCCGAGCGATTCCCCATCAATCCTCCACGCAACAAGGAGGAATACTATTATCGCTCCATCTTTGCCGAGCATTTCCCAAGCGACTCAGCCGCCCTCACCGTACCGAGCGTTCCCTCAGTGGCATGCTCTACAGCCGAGGCCCTTGCATGGGATGCCTCGTTCAAGAATCTCAACGACCCCAGCGGTCGCGCCGTAGCCGGTGTTCACGATGATGCGTATGTGAAGTAGCCCCTACACCACCTACATCACCTACACCACCTACCCCACCTACCCCCACACACTACAAAAAAAAGAAAAAATGAAAAAACGTTGGATAATACTCATGACGGCAATGGTGATAATCGCCATTGCGGGCATATTTGCCCCCGAACCGTCATTCGACTGTGACTTTTCAAAGATAGATGCCGCTGACGTGGCATGGTTGATAACCGCCACCATCTTCGTACTGATGATGACACCTGGTCTCTCGTTCTTCTACGGAGGAATGGTAGGAGCCAAGAACGTCATATCCACAATGCTCCAGAGCTTTATAGCCATGGGTATCATCTCGGTGCTTTGGGTGGTATTTGGATTCTCGCTCTGCTTTGGCGACGACATAGGCGGAGTGATTGGCGACCCCACCACTTTCCTTATGTTCAATAATGTAGGTGGTGATGTATATACCACTCCCACTGGTAAGATTCTCGGTGGAGCCACCATCCCCTTGGCTCTCTATGCCCTCTTCCAGATGAAGTTTGCCATCATCACGCCGTCACTTATCACGGGCTCTTTTGCCGAGCGTGTGCGCTTCTCGGGATATATGTTCTTCATGATATTCTTCTTCGTGGTGATATATTGTCCGCTTGCCCACATGACATGGCATCCCGACGGACTGTTCCTGAAATGGGGAGTAGTGGATTTCGCCGGTGGTATCGTTGTTCATGCCTCTTCGGGAGTGGCAGCCCTTGCAGGAGCCATCTTCCTTGGCAGGAGAAAATCATCTACCCGCAATTCCGAGCCTGCCAACATACCGTTTGTTCTCCTGGGAGCAGCCATGCTTTGGCTTGGATGGTTCGGATTCAATGCCGGTAGTTCGCTGCATGCCGACGGTGTTGCCGTCAAGGCATTCCTCAACACCAACACTGCCTCAGCCACAGCGATGATGACATGGATATTCTTCGACTGTCTGCGTGGTCGCAAGCCCTCGGCAATGGGTGCTGCCGTAGGATGTGTGGTTGGTCTTGTTGCCATCACCCCGTCGGCAGGATACGTAACAGTGGGCGAGAGCATCTTCATCTCGTTCGTCATCACCCTCATCTGCAACAGTGCGGTGTATTGGCGTAGTCATTCGCGCATCGACGATGCCCTCGACGTGTTCCCCACCCACGGCACAGGTGGTATCTTCGGTACGGTGCTCACGGGTATCTTTATCAAAGAGGGTCTCGTGGCCGGCACTACCGAAGGATTCATCGTGTTCCTCTACCATCTCCTTGCCGTAGTGATGGTGATTGTATATACCTTCGTAATGAGTTACCTCGGTTACTGGCTCATCGATCTCTGCATTCCGATGCGTGTGTCAGAGTACAGTGAGCGTGTAGGTCTCGACTACAGTCAGCACGACGAGCACTATGGTCTTGCCCACGTAGGCGAGCGCGAGATTGCCGAATACGAGCAACATATCGAGCGCAAGAACGGCAAGTAACCATATCATATTATCATTTAACCCCAGCCGCCTGATGCGTGATGCATCAGGCGGCTTTAGTATGAAAATGAAACCTCCAAACATTTCGGGATTATTCACGAAAAAAGGTGGCGACAGCTGTGCCGTCGCCACCCTCGGTTTAATGATGAGTATTTAATTATGATGAAGGGGAATCATCAATCAAGCAGTGGATTACTGCTTTGTAAAGACAACCTTGTTGTTACCCTCACAGCTGAGGTAGAGCTGCACCTTGTATGAACCCTCACCCTCAGGAGCATTGAGATCCTTTCCTTTATTCTGGCTCAGATTGTCGTAGTTAGCAGGATTATCGTCGGCACCACCCCAAGAAGTTGCCCAATCATCGTTCATAGCGAACTTGAAACCATCCTTCAGCGTTGTGGTAATCTCCCAACATCCAGCCTCAGCATTGTAGGTCATATGCTGACTAGCGTCATCAACAGTCCAACCATTGTGGTTACCCACGCAAGTGATTGTCTTAACCTCAACCATCTTTGCTGTCATGTTGACGAGGTCGATGTTCATCTCGTAGAAACCATTGAGACTTGGGAAGTTAGAATTTCCATTAGCATCAAATGTAAATTCGTTGTTGCCCTTGTCTTCAACCATCTCCCAGTCACCATTCCAATTGTTTACTTCTCCGTTTGGCTTAAACTTGTACTCACCATCCATCCAGCAATAACCTTTATAGTTGCCTTCGCCATCACCTGAAAGAGGATTGGAAGTGTTCCAGCCTGTGTTATTACCAATCTCATATATGAATGGAGCGAAGTTTATCTTCTCGATGAGATATGTTCCGTCCAATACATTCACGGTAATCTTCATATACTTGGCATCGCCGTTTACGGTAATCATGAATGAACCATCGCCACACTCTGAAGGCAGTTCTGAGCGACGTGCGAAAAAGCCGGTCTGACCGACGTAGTTCTTTCCATTACCCTCGCGGGTACCGAATACATTTGACCATTCGCCTGTCTCAACAGTCTTATCGTCAGCAAAAGCAAACCATGTTTCACCCTCTGCTACAGGAACTGTGATTGTGAAAACGGGGTTATCATATATGCTCTGTGACTCATCACGTGTGAAAGGCAGAGTTGTGCAAGTGGGGCTCCATTTAGAAGGAGCACCAATGAGATACAAGTGAGGATAAATCTCAGGAGCATCGAGCATTGCCTTTATTTGGAAATCAGCAGAAGCCAGTTTAATAGCAGCGCTATTGTTGTTTTCCCACATACTGATATTAGCGTCGAGAGTGCGCTCAACAGGAGCTTTGCCAAAATTGCTCTCTATGTAAGATTTGAGAGCAGAGACACTAACCTCGCCATTTGCGGTAATATCCATTATCTCGCTACCAACAGTCAGTTGATACAATGGGGCATAAGACTCATCAGACGATGTTGGAGCTGTGATATTACAAACCTTTACTGTTTCCTGCCCCTCGGGAATATTGGCAAAGTCAATCAAACTTACCGGAGCAATGCTTCCATCACCGAAAGTGATTGCCTCCTCCTGAGGATTGCTCTGTGGAGCCGACCAGTCGGTATAATCGTCTGTGCATGCTACCAATGAGGTAGCAAGCAACAGAGCGGAAAATATTTTCTTAATCATAATATTCTAATTTTTGAATTACTTTTTGATAAAACGATAGTAACCAGTGATGTCGTTGAGGATGATAATATACGTACCTGCCTCAGAAACAGGAATGTCAGCACCATTACTTTCACCATAGCCATACAAACCATCTGCAAGGATTCTTGCAGGAACACCACCCCAGTTAGTACTCCAAGATGAGTCGGTCAAGAACTTAAGCTTATCACCAGCAGCAAGAGTAAGTTCGATATACCAGTCGTGGTTAACAGCACCATCGAATACGTGAACTGGATTCATCTTGGTGTCGGTTGCCCAACCATTGAATGTTCCAGAGATAAGCATTTCAGGATAAACTTTCGGAGTTCCCTCATAAGGTTCAACTTTGAGTTCGTGCTTACCAGTGTTGAGAGTAACTGTGTAATAACCGGCTGCAAGAGTGATGTTGCCTGAACCACCGTCATTCTCTACGAAGTCACTGCCGTTCATACCCCACTGGTGATCCCAGTCGCCAGGTGCCTTCTTCAACTTGAATCCGTTACCAGCTACATAGCCAGTCCATACGAGTTCACCGTCACCTGTCTTCTTGTCAAACTCATAATCCTTCTGAGGCTGCAATGGGAAGAGGCTGGTAGGAATGTCATCAGTCCACTTGCCATCAGCAATGTCACCACCAATAAGATACCATGAAACTGGATCAGCATCTTTAAGCTCAAAGTAATAAGGAGCTACCGTGAGCTTCACAACGTTAGATACGATGTCATTATAAGAATTTAAGCCTGCGTCAAGAACGGCTGACTTCAGACGAATATTCAAATCTACAGTCGCGGGCACTGCGCCATCTTCCCAATTATTGAGTTGCTGAAGAGCCTTTGCGAGAGCTGCACCGGCAACACTCGTGCTGCAAACAGTAGATGTTTCATCGAGGGTTATGAAATCAGCTCCTGCATTCTCAGCGTCATCCTTGGCATTTGTGTTAAACTCCTTGTTGAAAGAGCCAGTGGATGACACCTGTACATAATAGGTAGCCACTACAGGAGCGTTACCCTCGGTGTATTTAGGTTGCGACCATGTAAGCTCCAAACCATTCGTAAGAGCCAAGTCCAAAGTACCATTCACTACAGTTGGAGTGTTGAGTACGAACTCTGTTGGCTGAATGAGCGTAGGATTAGAGTCGCGGTCCTCATTGCAGGATGCCAAAGAGAGCACACCTGCCACGAGCAACATTGTATTTGACAATATCTTTTTCATATCACTATTCATTATTATATATTAATAACCTGGGTTCTGCTTAAGATTCTTGTTGACATTGATGTCATCGAATGGCAGAGCAAATATATTCTTTGTCTCACTGAAACCTACACCTGTCTCGGCACCGCCTTTCCATTCCCAAAGATACTCAGAACTTTTGGCACCACCATAGTATCCAAAGCGGACGAGGTCGGAACGACGGAAGCCCTCGCAGTAGAGCTCACGACCACGCTCGTCGAGCACCTGGTTGAGCGAGAACTGATTCATAGAAGAAGCATTGGCACGGGCACGGAGCTGGTTGAGATAACCTGTACCTGTGGCTGTTGTTATACCGCCATTCAGACGTGCATCTGCCTCTGCGGCGATAAGATAAGCCTCAGCCGAACGCATGAGGAAGAAATCTGTGTCAGGCACCTTCGGGTCGTTCTGTGCGCTACCGTCAGACTTTGAACTGCGGAACTTACCTACAGAATAGCCGCTTGTGAACTCTGTGGGCTTGGTGATAACAAGCTCACGGTCCTTACCATGGAAGAGGGCACGGTCGTCACCGGCTGCAGCTGCCATTTCTGAAATTGTAACCTGAGGAGCATCTCCATTTGGGAAGAACTTGGTGAGGAAAGCACCACGAATACGGTTACCAGACCACGGGTCGCCGCAACTTGCGTCAGCTGCATCAACTTCCATGTCAGCCTTCCACTGAGAAGAAATCAGGAAGTATGTACATCCATAAGCAGTGGTTGTCTTACCATCATTGATAAGCGGAAGAATGGCCTCCTGAGAAGCACCGCTCTCACCGTTGTCACCCATGAAGAGCATCTGGTAAGCTGACCACTTGCCCTTACCTGTTGTCCAAAGCTTGTGAGGACCATTGATTACCTTCTCTGCATATTCCTTGGCGTCATTCCAACGGGCTGTGCCTGTATAGACCTCGGCATTGATATACATACGGGCGAGAAGCAGGTTGGCTGCATCCTGATCGGCACGTCCATAACCTTGGTCCTTACTTGTGCGAGCCACTGGCGACTGCATTTGGGCGAGAGCACCCTCGGCAGAAGTTTCAGCAAGCACTACAGAGGGATCGTCCATAGCATTGATTGTAATAGTCTTACCAAGAAGCTCTGCCTCAATCCAGTTGAAGAGGTCGGCACGGGCAATCTGGTGAGCATTTGAAGAAGCAAGTGCTGTTGTGAAAGGCACGTTTCCAAATGCGTCCATCAGATAGTAGTAATAGAGGCAGCGGAGGAAGCGCACCTCAGCAGTACGTGTTGGGTCAACACCGTTGCATACGTCCAAATAATGGTTGCAATAGTTGATACCTGCATAGAGTCGATAGTAAAAACCAGTCAACATTGGATGAGAAGCGGTAGTCTGATTGTAGTTGAAATCAGGAATACCAGGGTCACCCCATGCGCATATAGACTCATCTGTACCCAACTCCTGAGAGTTGAACAACTGACGAACGAAACCAGTAGTACCACCGTCGAGACCGTCGATATCGCAGTCTCCATCCTTACCTGTCTGTCCTGCAAGAACCATATTAGCGTAGCACTTGGTATAAAGCGCAGGTTCATCAGGAACCATCACTGTACCCGGATCGATAGGAGTGACATCAAGGTCGCCTGTGCAGGAACTCAAACCTGCTGCAAGCAATAAAGCTGCTGCAGGAGCTATATTCTTAATATATTTGAAGTTCATATTTATAATCCTTTATTATGTTATTAGAAATTGAGGTTAAGACCTGCCTGAATTGTGAAAGGACGAGGATAGATGTAATTGTCGATACCACCTTGAACCTCAGGATCAATACCATCATAATTCGTGATGGTGAAGACATTGGTTGCAGCAAGATAGATTCGTCCGTTTATTCCCTTGTAATTACCGCCCTTGAATAGATTCTCGAAAGAGTAACCAAGGGTGATATTGTCACACTTAAGGAAGCTGGCATTCTGAACGAAGTAGTCAGAGAGCACCTTGTCGTATGTCACCCATCCATTCCATAAAGCTGAAGGAGTAATGTTTTGGAGGTAAGAGAATGAGCTGTCATATCTCTTTTCCACATTCACATAACCTGCCTGTGTGTCATTGAATACATAGTTATCGAAACTTGCACGGAGAGAGAAACCGAAGTCCCAGTTCTTATACTGCAGGCGTGAGCTCAGACCTGCTGTCCAAGGAGCCGCCGGACTCTTGTAGAAATAGCGGTCGTCGTTGGTGATTGAACCATCGCCATTGCGGTCAACGAACACACCTTCAAGAGGTTTGCCGTCCTTGTCATAAACCTGCTGATATACATAGAATGAACTTGCAGGATAACCTACGGCATGAGCCTGGCAAAGGTTACCTGTACCAGCAGAGATTCCACCGGTCATTACGATGGCAGACTCACCAGTGAGTTCGGTAATCTCGTTTTTGTTATATGTAGCGTTGGCTGTTACCTCCCAGTGCCAGTCACCTGACTGAATTGGGCGAACAGTCAATGAAACCTCGACACCCTGATTCTTCAAAGAACCGATGTTAGAAGTAACATAGTTACGGAAGTTAGAACCTGCAGCCACAGTTGCTGTATTGATAAGATCGGTGGTCTTGCGATAGTAGTAGTCAACACTACCTGTCAAGCGGTTGTTGAACAAACCGAAGTCAAGACCTGCATTCCAAGTCTCAGTAGTCTCCCACTTGAGGTTTTGATTGTAAGCATCAGGACGATACATCAAACCGCTATCATTAACACCGAGAATAGGATAACGTCCGTTTACGTTGGTGGTATTCACGTTGTAGGATGCAAAGTAATTGTAGTTACCGATACCATCCTGCTGACCTGTCTTACCCCAACCCAAGCGAAGCTTCAATTCTGAGAGTTCCTTCACATTCTTTAAAATTGGCTCCTCGTTAATCTTCCAACCAAGAGCGACAGATGGGAATGTAGCCCAATGCTCCTTGAAACGTGAAGAACCGTCGCGACGTACTGTAGCAGTCACCATGTAGCGATCCCATGCGATATAGTTGGCACGGCCATAGAAGCTGACGAGATAGCTCTCCTGCTTCCAGATTGAAGCCGACTCATTATACGGAGTGCCGATTTTTGCTGTCTCGGTATTTGTTACAGGATAAATACCTGCATAGTGTGAATCACCCCAATACTTGTTGTGCGACCACTCGTAACCAGCCATGATATCGAAGTGCTGTGTCTTGAGGAAATCCTTGTAATACTGAGCGTAAGCTGAGTATGTAAGGTTGTACTTGTTTTCCTTTGAATAGCCGTCGTTTCCATAGTATCCGTTTGACGGACCCCAAGGAGCATAGGTAGTCTTCTGCTTACCATTTGACCAGTCACCAGAGAAATTCATGTGAAGACGAAGATCTTCGAAACCATGAATTTGGTAGTCAACCTCCACATTACCCATATAGTCGAATGACTTTGCGCGGTCATTCTTTTCGTTGAGCATTGCAATTGGGTTAGACGATGCATTATTGTTATGCATTGTTGACCATGTAGGGTCATTGAGTGAAGAACCTGAAATGAGCCAATCGAAATAACCGCCACCATTAATATTAGAAGCGTCATATATCGACTGTGTCGGGTCCATTCTTGCTGCATTGCTGATAGCATCTGTGTTGGCATAGCGGTTACGAGCGTACATGAACTTACCGTTGATATTGAACTTCAAGTGATCATTAAGGAATGAAGGATTGAGATTTACACTTGCTGTCGCACGCTGGAAAGAACTTGTTTCCAAGATACCCTGCTGGTCGGTATAACCAAGAGACACACGGTAAGGAGTGTTGGCTACGCCGCCTGAGACAGTCACATTGTGGTCAGTGGCTATGGCAGTGCGATAGATTTTATCCTGCCAGTCTGTATTTGCTGTTCCAAGCAGCTTGGCAGCATCAGAATCCTCACCATAATAAGAATTAATAAATGCGCGATACTCATCGCCATCAAGAACATCAAGTGTCTTTGTCTTGTTGGAAATAGCAATGCTACCATTATAACTTACCTGAGGAGCTGTACCCTTGCGACCTTTCTTTGTGGTGATAATGATGACACCATTAGAACCGCGGCTACCGTAGATAGCTGTGGCTGAAGCGTCCTTCAACACTGTAAAGCTCTCGATATCATTAGGATTGACCATTGACAGAGGGTTGGAAAGACCCTTCACACCCTGAGCGTCCATTGCCAAACCATCGATAACGATAAGAGGGTCGTTAGAGGCATTCAGAGACGAACCACCACGAATACGGATTGTTGCACCAGTACCAGGAGCACCACCGCCAGTAGTAACATTCACACCGGCAATCTTACCTTGCATCATGTCCTGGGCGTTGGTCACGAGACCGTGATTCTTCTCATCTGGCTTGATAGCCGTTACCGAACCAGTAAGGTCGTTTTTCTTAGCGACACCATAACCGATTACCACTACGTTCTCGAGCATCTGTGAGTCATCCTTGAGGACAACCACTACATTGGCGGCAGCCTTCACGTTGGCGGGCTGATAGCCGATGTACGTAATGTTGAGAGTTGCTCCCTCGGGAGCCTTGAGAGAGAAGTTACCGTCAAAATCAGAGACAGTACCTCCTTGTTGACCTGCAACACGGATGGTTGCACCGATGACCGGTTCGCCTGCGGAGTCCTTTACATGTCCTTTGACTGTAATCTGGGCGTAGGCACCGATTGAAAGAACGAGGCCGAATAGTACGACCAACATTCTAAGCGGAATTCTAAAATTTACCTGCTTCATCATACATTATTATTTATTATTACTTTAGTTATTGAAAACTCAACTTTTTTCGGTCTTGTTTCCGGATTAATTATTTTTCTCGGTGCAAAGGTAGGATTTCTTTGCTTATCTTATCCTTTTTTTGACATAAATCATCAATTTTCTCTGTGCAATCGATTGCACAAAGTTTAATGCAATATTATTTAAGGATTGTGCGCATATATAAATAAAAAGCCATAATTTTGCTCACGAAATCAAATCAATAACAATGAAAGAGAATGTTCAACTGACGATGAAGGACATTGCACGCGAGTTTAACACCTCGGTGGCAACAGTGTCGAGAGCGCTCAAGGACTCGCCAAGAATCAGCGAGGAGAAACGGCGTGCCATACAGCAATATGCCAAGGAGCACAACTTTTTCCCAAACTTCCTTGCAGAGTCGTTGCGCAACAGCAAGGTGATGCAGCCTAAGATTATCGGGGTTATCGTGCCCGAATTGGCACACTACTATTTCTCCACTGTCCTTGCCGGAATCGAGGAAGAGGCCAGGGCAAGGGACTATCGCATCATGGTTGCACAAAGTAATGAGAAATATGAACGCGAGGTGAAGATATGTCAGTCGTTCTATGAGAACAAGGTATGCGGCATCATCGTGTCGCAAGCCAAGGACACTACCAAGTATGACCACTTCAACCAACTTTTGCAAAGTGGGGTTCCATTAGTGTTTTATGACCGTATTTGCACTGGTGTGAATGCCGACCGAGTGGTGGTGGACGACTATCAGGGAGCATATAATGCTGTAAGCCATCTCATCGAAACCGGTTGCAAGCGTATTGCTTTCTTCGGTTCGCCAATGACTCTTGAAATATCCAAGAATAGGTTCAACGGATATAAGGACGCCCTTAAGCGTCATGGGATTGAATTTGACGAAAAGCTGGGGCTCTTCTGCGACAATCGCTCTGACGCAGAAGCAATAACCCCCGAACTGCTGAAAAAAGATGACCACCCTGATGCTTTCTTTGCCGTCAACGACGACACTGCCATAGGCATTATGTATGCCGCCAAACGCATGGGCTTCAAGGTGCCGAAAGACATCTCCATCTGCGGATTCACCAATGGTCAGCGCGCCATAGCCTGCGACCCCATGCTCACCACTGTGGAGCAGCGAGGCAAGCGTGTGGGCGAAGAGGCCGCCGACATCCTTATCGGTCATGTCGAGGGAACAATCCCACACAACAAGGTGGAACGAAGAATCGTCAGAACAAGACTGATTATCAGAGGGACAACGCGTTAGCCACCCCACCCCACCTACCCAACCTACAAAAAATCAAAATAAAAATATATGAAAAAGCAAAGACCTGATTTATCCTTTATGAAACTGTGGAATATCAGTTTCGGATTCTTTGGAGTGCAGATTGCCTACGCACTCCAGAGTGCGAATATCTCACGCATATTCGCCACACTTGGGGCCGACCCCCATTCATTGAGTTATTTCTGGATACTGCCGCCACTGATGGGTATCGTGGTGCAGCCAATAGTAGGAACACTGAGCGACAAGACATGGTGTCGTTTTGGACGTCGCATACCTTATTTATTTATAGGAGCAGCAGTGGCTGTGCTCGTGATGTGCCTTCTGCCCAATGCCGGTTCGTTTGGCATGGCAGTAAGTACGGCAATGACCTTCGGACTCTGTTCGCTTATGTTCCTCGACACAAGTATCAACATGGCAATGCAGCCGTTTAAGATGCTCGTGGGCGATATGGTCAACGAGAAGCAGAAGGCTCTCGCCTACTCCATCCAGAGTTTCCTGTGCAACGCAGGTTCTCTTGTGGGTTACGTCTTCCCGTTCCTGTTCACATTCCTTGGCATCAGCAATGTGGCAGCAGCAGGCGTAGTTCCCGACTCCGTCATCTACTCGTTCTATGTGGGAGCAGCCATTCTCATCCTGTGCGTCATCTACACTACAGCCAAGGTGAAGGAAATGCCACCGAAGGAATATGCTGAGTATCACGGACTTGACAAACCGCTCGACGAGGAGAAGGTGAATGTGTTCAAACTCCTGAAGGATGCCCCCGCAGCCTTCTGGTCGGTGGGACTCGTTCAGTTCTTCTGCTGGGCAGCATTTATGTATATGTGGACATACACCAACGGCGGTATTGCCGAGACTTGTTGGAATACTACCGACACAGCCTCCCTCGCCTATCAGGATGCAGGCAACTGGGTGGGAGTACTCTTTGCAGTGCAAGCCATCGGCAGTGTGTTATGGGCTGTTGTGATTCCTCAAATCAAGGACCGCAAGATAGCATATAGCCTGAGTCTTGTGATTGGTGGTATAGGATTTATCATGATACCATTCATCCACAACCAGTACTTGCTATTCCTGCCATATTTCATGATTGGTTGCGCATGGGCAGCCATGCTTGCCCTTCCATTTGCCATCGTCACCAATGCCCTCGAAGGTCATGGTCACATGGGAGTATATCTCGGACTCTTCAATGGCACCATCTGCATTCCTCAGATTGTGGCAGCCGCATGTGGAGGTATTGTGTTTAAGGCTATTGGAGGCAGACAGTGTGACATGCTCATGATTGCCGGAATACTGCTTGTAGTAGGTGCAATATGCGTATTTGCAGTAAAGGACCGCACCCTCAAGCAGGTAGAATCCGCCAATCCTCGAGAAGACTTTATGGATATGTAATACAGCCGGAAATGGGAATCTGTGCAATCGATTGCACAGATTTTCCCAATATTCCTAAAGATTTACTTGACCTATTGAGATATTTTTATTAATTTTGCAACGGAATAACAACGATTGAATTATGACAATACTATTAAACCTATCGTACAACACCGTTTTCGGTGAAGAAATTGTTGTCAACCTTATAAAGGGTGACAACGCTCAGGATATTGTACAACAAAAGATGAATACCCTCAATGGCAGCGAATGGAGTTGTCGCATCAATGTGCCTGAGGGCATTGACTTAGTCAACTATTTCTATAGTGTGGAGAAAAACGGAGTGACATCCCGTCAGGAATGGCAACTGCAACCACATACTCTCAAACTGTCTGCATCCAAATCCACCACATTCGTGGCCTATGATCATTGGAATGACATTCCGGAGGATGCATATATGTATAGCTCAGCTATCACCGACTGCGTGTCCAAGCGTGCCAAGAGCAAAACGGTAAAGACTACATCCTCACAGGCCATCATCATCAAGACCAAGGCTCCCCAACTGCGAGCCACAGAGCGTCTCGCCATCATGGGCGACGGCAAGGTGTTCGGCAACTGGGAAGCCACCGAGGCCATACAGATGGAGGAGTTTGCACCCAACGAGTGGATGGCAGTTATTGATGCCAAGAAGGTTAAGGGCAACCGACTTGAGTTTAAATTTGTTGCCCTCGACGAGAAGATTGACTACACCCCTCTTTGGGAGACACGCAACAACCGCACCATCGACCTGCCCAAGCTCAAAGACGACGAGACTGTGGTATATGAACTCGACATCGCCTTCTTCCCCATCTTCGCATGGAAGGCTGCAGGAGTCGTTGTACCAATATTCTCACTGCGCTCTGAAGGCAGTTTCGGAGTTGGAGACTTCGGCGACCTCAAATTGATGGTCGATTGGGCTGCAAAGACCAGTCAGCGCGTCATCCAAATACTCCCCATCTACGACACCACCATCACCAATACATGGACAGACTCATATCCATATAACAGTATAAGCATCTACGCACTGCATCCACAATATGCCGACCTTCGCCAACTGCCCGAGCTGAAGGATGCCGAGGCAAAGGAGCGTATGGAGATATTGCGCAAGGAGCTGAACGCACTGCCTCAGATTGACTATGAGCGTGTGAACAATGCCAAGCGCGAATACCTGCGCCTGCTCTTCGAACAGGAGTTTGCTGCAACAAGCAAGAAAGCCACATTCAAGAAGTTCTTCGATGACAACAAGGAGTGGCTTGTACCCTATGCCGCCTTCAGTTTCTATCACGAGAAGTACGGTACTGCCACATTCTCAGAGTGGCCCGACCATCATACTCTGCCCGACGATGAGCGCGAGAAGATGGGCAAGGCAGGGACAAAAGAATACAAAGCCGTGGCATATTGGTATTTCATCCAATATATACTCGACTCACAATTGCGCGATGCCCATAGCTATGCACAGGCTAATCGTGTGCTCCTCAAGGGCGACATCCCCATTGGTATCAGTCGCGACGGTGTGGAGGCATGGGTAGAACCCAAGTACTTCAACCTCAACGGACAGGCGGGTGCTCCACCCGATGCCTTCTCTGCCAACGGACAGAACTGGGGCTTCCCAACATACAACTGGGATGCCATGCTTGCCGACGGATGCTCATGGTGGGTGCGTCGATTCCGCAAGATGGCTGAGTTCTTCGATGCATATCGTATCGACCACGTTCTCGGTTTCTTCCGTATTTGGGAGATTCCTGCCAATGCCGTACACGGACTGTTAGGTCAGTTTGCACCATCACTCGGCATGACCCGCGAGGAGATAGAGGGTTACGGACTGCGCTTTGATGAAGATCGTTACACCCGTCCGTTCATCACCGACTGGACTCTTGACCGCATATTCCACGAGGATGCCGACAAGGTGAAGGAGATGTTCCTCGACCGCCTCGATGACGAGCGCTATCAGATGAAGCCAGAATACGACACCCAGCGCAAGGTAGAAGCGTGGTACAAGGGAATTAAGAATGAAGAATTAAGAATTAAGAATGAAAACCTGCGCGACGGATTGTATGCCCTTATCAGTGATGTGCTCTTCCTGCGCGACCACAAGGACCCGAACAAGTTCCATCCACGCATTGGTGTTCAGCTCGACTTCATCTACGAGCAACTGTGGGACAACGACAAGTATAACTTTAACCGCCTCTACAACGACTATTTTTATCGTCGCAACAACCAGTTCTGGTATCAGGAGGCTATGAAGAAGATGCCCAAGCTCACCCAAGCCACACGCATGCTTGTATGTGCCGAAGACCTCGGTATGGTGCCCGACTGCGTGCCATGGGTAATGAACCAGCTGCGCATCTTGAGTCTGGAGATACAGTCGATGCCGAAGGACGACAAGGTACGCTTTGGCCATCTCTCTCGAAATCCCTACCGCTCGGTATGCACCATCTCCACCCACGACATGTCAACACTGCGCCAGTGGTGGGATGAGGACTACGAGCGCACACAGGACTACTATAACTCAATGCTCCATCGTGGCGGTGCAGCTCCTCATCCACTCCCAGGATGGCTTGCCAAGGAGATTGTCTCGCGCCATCTCACGAGTCCCTCCATGCTCTGCCTCCTCTCATTGCAAGATTGGCTGTCTATCGACGAGCACCTTCGTCTTGCCGATGCAGATGCCGAGCGTATCAACATCCCGGCAAATCCACGCCATTATTGGCGCTATCGCATGCATCTTACCATCGAGCAACTCCTCGCCTCTGAAGATTTCAACCAGACCGTTAAGGAGTTGGTGAAGAATAGCGGAAGATAATATTAATTAATCAAGATGTATATATGAAAAAGATTATCACAATTCTTTCTGCTTTGCTGTTGCCGCTGATGGCAATGGCACAGAGCGTCAGCTCGCCTGACGGAAACGTAACTGTAAAGTTCTCTCTCGCTGATGGCGGCATCCCCACCTACGAAATGACTTATAAAAACAAGGCTGTGGTTAAGCCCAGTAGATTGGGACTCGAACTTGCCAAGGACAAGCATGCTTCGAAGGGCAAGAACGAGACCGACCTTATGGACGGATTCAAGGTGACTAACACCAAGACATCCTCCTTCGACGAAACATGGACTCCCGTATGGGGTGAATGGTCGCAGATTCGCAATAATTACAACGAACTGGAGGTTAACCTCAACCAACCGTCTGCTGACCGTAATATCATCATCCGATTCCGAGTATATAACGAGGGCTTTGGACTGAGATATGAGTTCCCGCAGCAGAAGTCGCTCAACTATTTCCTTATTAAGGAAGAGCACACCCAGTTTGCAATGGCTGGCGACCACACCGCATGGTGGCTTCCCGGCGACTACGACACTCAGGAGCAAGAGACACAGGAGACCAAGCTCTCCGAAATACGTGCCCGCTTCAAGAAGGCAGTCAACTGGGACAACTCATCGGTGTCGGTATTCTCAGAGACTGGAGTGCAGACAGCCCTTCAGATGAAGACTGCCGACGGACTGTATATCAACATCCATGAGGCAGCATGCGAGGACTATGCCACCATGCACCTCAATCTCGACGACAAGAACTTCGTCTTCGAGTCATGGCTCACACCCGATGCCACCGGTCTTAAGGGTTGCATGCAGACACCTTGCCACACTCCGTGGCGCACTGTAAAAGTGAGCGACGACGCACGCGATATGCTCTCCACCTCACTGACCCTAAACCTCAACGAACCTTGCAAGATTGAAGACACATCATGGATTCACCCCACAAAATACTGCGGTGTATGGTGGGAGATGATTGTAGGTAAGAGTACATGGGAATATGCCAGCGGTCTGCCTTCTGTAAAACTCGGTGAGACCGACTACACCAAACTTACTCCCAACGGACGCCACGGTGCAAACACCGCCCACGTGAAGGAGTATATCGACTTCGCCGCAGCCAACGGTCTCGACCAGGTATTGGTTGAGGGTTGGAACATCGGATGGGAAGACTGGGCAAATATGTGGAAGCGCGATGTCTTTGACTTCGTCACTCCTTATCCCGACTTCGATATCAAGTATCTCAACGAATATGCACACTCCAAGGGTGTCAAACTGATGATGCACCACGAGACATCGTCGAGCACTCAGAACTATGAGCGTCATCTCAATGCTGCCTTCGACCTCATGAACAAGTATGGTTATGATGCAGTGAAGACTGGATATGTGGGAGACATCATCCCTCGTGGCGACCACCACTACTCGCAGTCGATGAACAACCACTATATGCATGTCATCAAGGAGGCTGCCAAACATCATATCATGGTCAACGGCCATGAGGCAGTGCGCCCCACAGGTCTTTGCCGCACCTATCCCAACCTTGTAGGCAACGAGAGTGCACGCGGCACCGAGTATGAGGCCTTCGGCGGCAGTCGTCCCGACCACACCGTCATCTTGCCCTTCACCCGTCTTCAGGGTGGACCGATGGACTATACTCCCGGTATTCTCGAGACTCAGCTTAAGACCTGGAGCGACAATCCCAACTATATACACACCACACTCGTAGGTCAGTTGGCTCTTTATCTCACCATGTATTCTCCTCTCCAGATGGCAGCCGACCTGCCTGAGAACTACAAGAAGTATGACGATGCCTTCCAGTTTATCCGCGACGTGCCTTGCGACTGGAGCGACTCCAAGTACCTTGAGGCAGAGCCTGCACGCTACATCACCGTGGCCCGCAAGGACAAGAAGAGTGACAACTGGTTTATTGGCGGCAAGTGCAATGAGACTGCACGCACTGCCGTGGTGAAGCTCGATTTCCTCGACAAGGGTCGCAAATACGAGGCCACCATATATGCTGATGCCAAGGATGCTGACTACGAGAAGAACCCCAAGGCTTATACTATCACCAAGAAGACCGTTAAGCAGGGACAGACCCTGAAGATCAACGAGGCTCGTGGTGGAGGTTTCGCCATATCACTCAAAGCCCTGTAATTATTATCATGAAAATTAATAGCAAGATAACAACAACTGTAATCTCGATGATGTTAGCTAGTGGTACAATATCCGCCCAAACGACATTCAACGAGATTACCTACACCAAGGATGTCTCTTCGTTCAAGCTCAATGCCCCATCGAAGGCAAAGAGCGTGAAGGTGAACATATATAAAGAAGGTATCGGCGGCACTGTGGTGAAGACCGTGAAAATGAAACGCACAGGCAACGACCTATGGACAGCCGACATCAAAGGTGATCTGAAGGGAATGTTCTATACATTCCAAGTGGAAACAAAACAACAGAAGATGAACGAGACTCCGGGTGTCTTCGCCAAAGCCGTAGGTGTCAATGGACGTCGTGGTGCAATCATCGATATGGCAGAAACAAATCCCGAGGGATGGTACTGCGACCAGAGACCTCTGACCAAGCAACCCACCGACCTTGTCATCTATGAGATGCACCACCGCGACTTCTCCGTGTCCCCCACCTCAGGGTTAACCAACAAGGGCAAATTCCTTGCACTGACAGAACCCAAGGCTGTATATCACCTGAAGAATCTCGGTGTTAATGCCATCCATATCCTGCCATCCTACGACTATGCCTCAGTAGATGAGTCAAAGCCCGACGTAGCGCAGTATAACTGGGGCTACGACCCTCTCAATTACAACGTGCCCGAAGGCTCATATTCCACCAACGCCGCATGCCCCATAGCCCGTATCAAGGAGTTCAAACAGATGGTTCAGACCCTCCACAAGGCAGGCATACGAGTCATCCTCGATGTAGTGTATAACCACACCTTCGATGTTGACAATAGCAACTTCAATCTCACCTACCCCGGCTATTACTACCGCAAGACCGCTGACGGAAAGATTTCCGACGGATCTGGTTGTGGTAATGAGACAGCGAGCGAGAAACCGCTCATGCGCCAGTTTATGATTGAGTCGGTGCTCTATTGGGCAAAGGAATACCACATCGACGGATTCCGCTTCGACCTCATGGGTATTCACGACATAGAGACAATGAATCTTATCCGCAAGGCACTCGACGAAATCGACCCGTCCATCTATATGTATGGAGAGGGTTGGAGTGCCGGTGCATGTGCCTATCCCAACGACAAACTTGCTATGAAAGCCAATACCCGTCAGTTAGACCGTATAGGTGCCTTCTGCGACGATATGCGCGATGCCATCCGCGGTCCGTTTAGCGACGATCATAAGTCGGCATTCCTCGGTGCCATCCCTGGCAATGAGGAGAGCATACGATTCGGTATTGCCGGATGTATCTCCCATCCTCAGATTGACATGAGCAAGGTGAACTACAGTAAGGCTCCCTGGACCAACTCTCCAGCACAGATGATAGCCTACGTGAGTTGCCACGACGACATGTGTCTTGTTGACCGTCTCAAGGCAAGCATCCCGGGCATCACCCAAGAAGAACTTATCCGTCTTGACCTTCTCGCACAGACAACCGTCTTCACCTCCCAGGGTGTGCCTTTCATCCTTGCCGGAGAAGAGATGCTTCGCGACAAGAAAGGAGTACACAACAGCTTTAAGTCACCCGACAACATCAACCAGTTGCCCTGGGAGAACCTTGAGAAATATCCCCAGGTATTCGACTACTATCGCGGTCTCACTGAGTTGCGTCGCAATCATCCCTCATTCCGTATGACCGACGCGGAGATGGTGCGCAAGAACCTCGAGTTCCTGAAGACACCCGACAATGTTGTAGCCTTCCGTCTGAAGAACAATGCCAACGGCGACTCATGGAGAGACATCGTGGTAATACTCAACTCCAACAAGACCTCCAAGACCATCACCATCCCCGATGGCACATGGACATCCGTATGCGAAGGAGGCCAGATAAACCTCGCCGGCATCTCAGAGTATAGAGGTTCAGAGATCGAGGTGGCTCCACAGGAGGCTCTGATTTTATATACTATGTAATTCAACTTTTATTAAACACAGAGTTACAGAGTCACAGAGTTTATTTCTCTGTCTCTTCAAATAACTTAATAATTACTCCTCTGCGCCTCTGTGTCTCTGTGTTGATAATAAACAAAGTAATATAATGAAAAAGATATTAACCGCCTTGTTATTAGGCACAACATTAACTATGAACGCAGCAGTGAAGATTGACCGCATAGAACCAACAGACTGGTATGTAGGCCTGAAGGACGCAAGCCTCCAACTCATGGTATATGGCAAAGACATCAAAACTGCAGATGTAACAACCGATTACCCCGGGGTAAAGATCGACTCTCTCGTACGACTCGACTCCCCCAATTACCTTCTTGTTTATATGAATGTCAAGGATGCCCAACCAGGCACCATGACACTTCTGTTCCAGCAAGGCAAGCAGAAAAAGAAGGTGAACTACACCCTAAAGGCCAGGGAGAAGAAAGGTGAGGAGCGCTATGGATTCAGCAATGCCGACGTGCTCTATATGCTTATGCCCGACCGCTTTGCATCCGGTCGCACCGACAACGACCAGATAAAGGGATTGCGCCCTTACAAGAACGACCGTACACAACCAAGTCTGCGTCACGGTGGTGACCTCGAAGGCATCCGCCAGCACCTCGACTATTTCAAGGAACTCGGTGTCACCGCATTATGGTTTACCCCAGTGCTTGAGAACGACTCGCCCGACCACGGCACACAGAGCACCTACCATGGTTATGCCACCACCAACTACTACCGTGTTGACCCTCGATTCGGAAGCAACGAGGAATATCGTCAGCTATGCGACGAGGCACATGCCAAGGGGCTGAAGATTGTGATGGACATGATATTCAACCACAGCGGATATGAGCATCCATGGACCCACGACATGCCTTCAAAGGATTGGCTCAACACTCCCGAATGGCTCTCCCCCGAGAACCAGGCCAATGCTGTGGAGATGAAGACCATGGACGGAGCGGCAAAGGTGAACGACAAATATCTGCAGACCAGCTATAAGCTCACTCCAGTGGTCGATCCCTATGCCTCGAAGATTGACCTGCACGAAACCGTTGACGGATGGTTCGTACCCACCATGCCCGACCTCAACCAGCGTAATCCCCACGTCATCAAGTATCTCATCCAAAACAGTATCTGGTGGATAGAGACAGTGGGGATCGACGGCATACGTATGGATACATATCCTTATGCCGACCGCGACGCCATGGCACAATGGATGAAGATTATCGGCGAGGAATATCCTAACTTCAACACCGTAGGCGAGACATGGGTGACAGAACCAGCCTACACAGCGGCATGGCAGAAAGACTCCAAGCTCAGTGAGAAGAACAGCTATCTGCCAACCGTTATGGACTTCGCCTTCTACGACCGCATCAATCAGGCAAAGAACGAGGAGACCGACGCCTGGTGGAATGGTTTCAACCGCATATACAACAACTTCGTATATGACTATCTCTACCCCAACCCGTCGAATGTTATGGCATTCCTTGAGAACCACGACACCGACAGATTCCTCGGCGAGGGCAAGGACACTGTTGCTCTCAAACAGGCTCTCGCACTGCTGCTCACCGTCAACCGCACCCCGCAGCTATACTATGGAACAGAGGTACTGATGAACGGTACAAAGCACATCACCGACGGCAACGTGCGCAAAGACTTCCCCGGTGGATTCCCCGGCGACACCAAGAACTGCTTTACCCGTGAGGGACGCACCCAGGCAGAGAATGCCATGTTCGACTGGCTCAGCCGACTGCTCCACTGGCGTCAGGGCAACGATGTCATCACCAGGGGCAAACAGACACAGTTTATCCCCTTCAACGGCATTTATGTCGTAGCACGCCAATATAATGGAAAGACCGTACTCACCATCCTCAATGGCAACCACAAGCAAGCCGACATGCAGCTCGACCGCTATGCCGAGGTAATCGGCAATACCACAGCCGCCAAGGACGTTATCACCGGTCGCACTGTAAAGCTCGACAAAAAGCTCAGCCTCAAGTCTCGACAAACACTTATACTTGAATATTAATTAGGAATTAGAAATTAGGAATTATAACTCTAAAAAAAATCGAAATGACTACACTTAGTATTGTAATCGTGGCGGTCTTCTGTATTGGCTATCTACTCATAGCCATTGAGAGCGTCACCAAAATCAACAAGGCGGCAATAGCCCTGCTGATGTTCGTGTTCTGCTGGACACTGTTTATGATCGACCCTGGAGAATATATCGCTGGGGCAGTTGGAGAAATGAAGGCTTTAGCCGTTAGCGAAGTGATGGAAAAGCACCTGGGAAGTACAGCCACCACACTGTTCTTCCTTATGGGTGCCATGACCATCGTCGAACTGGTTGACCAGAACGGCGGATTCAACTTCGTGCGCGACATGCTGAAGACCCGCACCAAGCGCAAGCTCCTTTGGCGCATTGCCTTCATGACATTCATCCTGTCGGCCGTGCTCGACAACCTCACCACCAGTATCGTGATGGTAATGATACTGCGCAAGCTGGTGGAAAGCAAGAAAGACCGTCTTATCTATGCAGCCCTCGTGGTTATCTCAGCCAATTCCGGCGGTGCGTTCTCACCCATCGGCGATGTTACCACCATCATGCTTTGGAACAAGGGACTTGTTACTGCCGCAGGAGTGATTATGGAGATATTCATTCCGTCACTTGTGTCGATGCTCGTGCCTGCCTACATCCTCTCGCTCAGCCTCAACGGCAAACTCGAGGTTAGCGATTTCAGTCAGAACGAGCGTGTGGACAACCACCTCACCGAGGTGCAGCGCAAGACGGTGTTCTTCCTTGGCGTGGGCGGTTTGGTATTCGTACCAATCTTCAAAACCATCACCCACCTGCCGCCGTTTGTAGGCATCCTGCTCATCCTCGGCATACTGTGGACAATCACTGAGATCTTCTATGCCAACCTTGCCCTTCCCGAAGAGCACGGCGGTATGCAGAAGCGCGTCACCAACATGCTATCACGTATCGACATGGGCACCATCCTCTTCTTCCTTGGCATCCTTATGGCAGTGGCATGTCTTGAGACCATCGGAGCCCTCGAACTCCTTGGCGACGGCCTCAACACCACATTCAACGGCAACCATTATCTTGTCACAGGAATCATCGGCGTACTCTCGAGTATTGTTGACAATGTGCCACTCGTGGCGGGTTGTATGGGAATGTATCCAGTGGCAGCAACAGGCGACATGGCCGTTGACGGAATCTTCTGGCAGTTGCTTGCCTACTGTGCCGGAGTCGGTGGTTCGATGCTCATCATCGGCAGTGCCGCTGGTGTAGTTGTCATGGGATTGGAGAAGATTTCCTTTGGTTGGTATATGAAGAAGATCACATGGATAGCCTTCGTAGGTTATCTTGCCGGTATCCTCATCTATTGGGCAGAAAGAACCATCTTCTTTTAATTAAGGATTATAATTAGAAAAAAGTGAATACAAAAGTAAAAGGATATATTTTAGGAGCAATAGCGGCGGCGGCCTACGGTACAAACCCGCTATTCACCCTACCCCTCTATGCGGAAGGAATGCACCCCGATTCGGTGCTTTTCTTCCGTTATCTGTTTGCAATACCCATCCTCGGACTAATGCTCCGCCAGAGGGGACGCAGTTTCAGAATTGGAAAAGGCGAAGCCGTCCCGATGATTATCTTAGGTATAGTATTCGCCCTATCGTCATTAACCCTGTTCCAGAGTTACAACTATATGGATGCCGGCATTGCCTCCACCATCCTGTTTGTCTATCCCATCCTCGTGGCAGTGATTATGGCTGTGATATTCAAGGAGCGACTGGGCATCAGCACATTGATATGCCTGCTTATGGCAGTGGGAGGCATTGGTCTGCTCTACAAGGCAGGCGACGGCACAACCCTATCCCTCACTGGCACACTTCTCGTGATAGCCTCTTCTACATCTTATGCCATATATATCGTAGCCATCAACAAGACGAGTCTGAAGGATGTTGCCACTCTTAAGGTTACATTTTATGTTATTCTTGTAGGATGGATGATGTTTGCAGCGCGTGCCCTGATGAGCGAAGGGGGCATACAGACCCCACCAACCGACAAATGGTGGTTATGGTTATGTCTGATAGCCCTTGCTGTCTTTCCCACTGCCATTTCCCTCGGTTGCACCACTGGTGCCATCCAATACATAGGCAGCACACCTACTGCCATTCTGGGTGCCCTCGAACCAGTCACTGCCGTTTTCTTTGGCGTAACCATCTTCGGCGAGCAGCTCACTCCTCGCATCATTCTTGGTTTCGTAATGATTATTACTGCGGTAAGTATTGTTGTGGCAGGTGGTAAGATTACAGCACCACTTGTGAGATTCCGCAAGATGTTCCCAAGGATAAAGAGGAAATAGAAAAAAAAGTTTGAAAACATCTGATACCATAATCTTGCGGTATTTGAATCTTTGAGTTATTACTATTACAATTTCTATATAAACCCGTCTTGAATTTGCAAGTATAGAGTTTCTTATTTATATTCCCCACTGCGGAACGTATATTCCGCAGTGGGGAATGTACATTCCACAATGGGAAACGTACGTTCCGCAGTGCGGAATATAAAACAAACACCCTGCCCTTTTAAATTCCACCCGACTATCTTTATAACTTCACTTCCCTTGTCCATATACCTTTATTACTACTATAATGATAACGTGATTCAGCCAACTGCAGGATTGAAAAACAGCCAACTGTCGGATTGAAAAACAGCCAACTACCGGATTAAAAAACAGCCAACTGCCGGATTAAAAAACAGCCAACTATAGGATTAAATATTCTTAAATGCTTGTGTATTAGAATATTTATTATTATCTTTGCACCGTCAAAAAAGAAAAAAATATGAATAATAAATACAAGAAAAGGATTGCAGACAAACTATTGTCAGCACAACTCGAAGCAGCAGGAGTCGTATTGGTGCAAGGACCTAAATGGTGCGGAAAGACGACAACAGCTCAACAAGCAGCCGTAAGTAGTATGTTTATGGACAATCCTGCCATGTTAAAAGCAAATATGATGCTAGCAGAGACCAATCCAGAAATGATACTCGAAGGTAAGGTGCCAAGACTGATTGACGAGTGGCAACTTGCCCCTACTCTTTGGGATGCTGCGCGATTTGTGGTTAGTCAACGTGGTGTGCCAGGACAATTCATTTTTACTGGTTCTGCTGTACCTCCTGACAAGTCTGCAATAACACATTCCGGGACAGGACGCTTTGCATGGCTTACTATGCGGCCTATGTCGCTACTTGAGTCAGAGGAATCTTCTGGAAGTGTATCACTCGACACTTTATTCAATGAAGGGACTGCAGCTGGAATTGCCGCAGACATCGACATCATAAGGCTTGCATTTCTGATGTGCCGTGGTGGTTGGCCTGGTTCATTGCACTTGTCAGACAAGGCATCGTTGTTGCAAGCAAACAACTATGTTGATGCCGTAATTAACAGTGACATATCCAGGGTTGACAATACGTCACGCAATGCGGTTTTTGCCCATAAGTTACTACGCTCATATTCAAGGTATCAAGGAGCACAGGTATCGTTGACAAAAATTGCCGATGACATCACAGCGAGCGGAAGCAACAGTTTTGGTATAGATACTATATACGACTACGTAAATGCCCTGAAAAAGATTTTTGTAATCGAAGATATGGAGGCATGGTCTCCTAATCTCAGATCAAAAACCGCTATCCGTACTTCCGACACCCGATATTTCATCGACCCATCCATTGCCACTTCCTCCTTAGGTATTGGTCCTGATGATCTCATCAAAGACCTAAATACCATGGGACTCCTTTTTGAAACAATGGCAATAAGAGATTTGCGGGTATATGCTGATGCTTTGGGAGGTAAGGTGTATCACTATCGTGACAAAAACGGATTGGAATGTGATGCCATTATCCATTTAAGGAACGGCAAATACGGTCTAGTAGAGATAAAGCTTGGTGGTGACAGTCTCATAGAAAGTGGAGCTAAAACCTTAAAATCCCTTGCGACAAAAATAGATACAGAAAAGATGAATGCCCCGTCTTTCATGATGGTTCTTGCAGGAGTAGGCAAATATGCTTATACAAGAGCAGACGGAGTAACTGTAGTACCGATTTCAGCCTTGGGAGTATAATGTATTCAAGGGTGCCATTATTGATATAAAAATAGGGGCAACCTCGCATCACTGCGCTGCCGCCCCTTCGCTGTTTATTGATAGTAATTAGTACGGAAAATATAGTTAAAATCTTATGAATACGATTATTCTACATAACATGCCGAGGTGAACATCTCATACCATGAGCCGTCGCATACAAGGAATGCACGGACAGGCTGGGTGCCATTGCCACAATTTGGCATTGAGAACGATTCCGTATAAACGGTATTAGCTGTAGTTGTAATCACGGCATCCACACTGATGGTTGCCCCGTTGCGCGACACCGTCAACTCCACTGTTGCTCCGTCCATATCGTTGAGGAATGTATCCCAATTATAGTTGCTTGTCAATGTGAAGCCGGCATCTGGATTAGCAATAGTGTTTCCTGTAGGCCACCAAGCGTAGTTATCGGCACGGAGTACAAAGTATTCGAAATAGCCATTTCCCTGACGTTCCACATCATTGCTCAACGCAATCACCCAGTTGTTCCAGTTGTTACCCTTAGAAGAGTGGTTGACAAACTTCAACTTGAGTTTCTTGCCTGCGGGAATAGTATATGTATCAGAGAATGTTGACCAGAAACCAGAAGAGAAGTCCTGCGCACCAACAATCTGAACATTATTCTCCTCTTCGTCTTCATCGGCCTCATCTTCGTCGAGCGGTCCTACCCACTTGCCCCAATATGTCCTTTGGTTACCTGTAGTGTTATATTTACCATAACCGGCATACACTATAGTAGTCTTGCGGGGAGTAGCTTCCCAGTCAACCTCGCGTGCGAGATACAACTTTGTATTATTAATAGTCAATACATTCTCTACGGGGTCGAAACTCCACTCATAGCCTTTGTTCCAACCATCAAGAACTTTATGATCAGCACCAAGAGTCATTGACACAGACTTCTGGATTTCACCATACTGATATTGAATAGATATGTGCTCCCACTTACCGATGAGTTCTTCCTCTGTGATAGGAGCCTGTGGCACTACACCATATCGCTCTGGCATCACGATAGGCCAACCGGTGTCAGTCCAACGAATGGCACGCACACCACCGAGCATTACAGCGTTGCTATAGGCATTGCCATTATAGTTGGCAGGGAAACGCTGCTGAGAAGCATAATACCAGTTGCCATTGCCATCGTCGAATACGGCACAGTGGCTAATACCTACCCAGCCATGATTGCCTCCAAGCTGATAAGGATGTGTTACTATTGGGAATGCATTACCACCCTTATTTGTTACATCCACACCATTCATGCTCTTGTATGGACCATCGATATTCTCTGAACGCACTACACGTGTATTATATGGAATGTCCAAACCATCGTAAGCCATAAAGAGATAGTAGTATCCATCGTGATAGATAACCTCGGGAGCCTCAGAACCTTGCCAGCGGCTTGTCTTTGAACGTGTATATACTCGCTTGCCGTATGCTGCCTCATTCTCTGCTCCCCATGGGTTGCCTTGTTCAACCTTGGTCTTACCTGTCTCGGGATTTATTTCCACGGCAGCAAAACCGCTATGCCATGAACCGTAAATAAGCCAGTGCTCACCCTCGGGTGTAATTATATACGAGGGATCGATGGCATTATACTTATAATAGCAACTCTCCCAAGCAGTTGGAGAAACATAAATCTTAGAGGGGTCACGGTCGGAGTAATTGGTTACGACATATCCCTTGTCCTCCCATTTCGAGAGGTCGGAAGGGTCTGTAGTTTCCATCAATCCAATGAATGCGCGCTCGCCCCAAGAAGTCTTGGTTGGGTCAATGTAGCCTGGACATACAATGCAATAGTACATGCGATACAGTCCATCCTTCACTTTGCGTGCGCATGGTGCCCAATATCCAAACTGAAGGTCATCGCCGAAGTTGGTGGTACTGTTATTAAGTCCCATGGCCTTGCGAATCTCGTTGAGCTTGGGCTGCACCCATGACGGCAAGCCATACATTGTGGCGCCCATATACTCCCAGTTGACGAGGTCCTTGGAGCGACGACACTGGAAATGTCCGTGCTTGTTTCCCTGTACATCCTCATTATGAGGATTTCCATAACCGGCATCCGTGCAATACATATAATAATATCCGTCGTCAGCCTTCATCACCGTAGGGTCGTGCACATTGGCAAGATTCCACTTGGCACGGTCAGCCCACGAACTGCCTGCAGTGATATAATAGTCGATATATGAGGGAGACTGATATTTCACAAGGTCAAGGTCGATACCGTCGAGCACTGAGATGCTTCTGATATTAGAAATATCTGAACTTGAGCGATAGACACCCTCGTCGGACGACGATATTGCCCATGAATCATTGGTTTTGTCTTGTGGAAAATAGAGATTTCCATTTAAGACTTGCGACGTGCCGTCCTTCTTCTTAACTACAAGACTTTGCGCACTTGCAGAATTAAAGAAAGAAAGCAACAATATGATGGCGATAATATTCTGCTTCATAATCAAACGACATTAAAAATTATTTCTTTATGAATTTAATTTTAGTTTCCCCAACTACGAGAACATATACACCTGTGGATATTCCAGACACATCTATATCAGTTTGTCCAGAATGCGTCATACCTTTAACGACTTCAGCACCCGAAGCAGACACAACCGAGAATCTGAGTCCATCTTGACAACCCTTTATTCTTAAGGATTCATCAACGACACGAGAAAGTACTGAAATTCCCTTATTAACTAACACATCAGAAATAGAGCTTGTTTCCATCTTTGAAAAGACAATCTTAGTTACATTCTCAATAGCACTATTGTCTTTTTTTACAATGCTCATAACAGAGCTGCCGTCACTATAGAGAATATATCCTACTTGGTCCATAAACACCGATTCACCACTTTGTGTAGTTAATGCCCATTTCTGTTCTGTAGCATTTGATGCTATAGTACATATAATCGACAGGATAAACAAAATCTTTCTCATAATTACTATCAGTCATTAAATATTAAACTTATCTTTTATGTGTGCACAGGACCACAGCAGAAACCATGCCCCTGTGCACTATTTATAAACAGTCAGGTGTTACTCAGCTAGATCCGATGAATCACCATTGACGTTACTGTCAGTAAGTTCCCAACCTGGATTCTGACCCAGATTAGGATTCTTCTTAAGAGTAGCATCTGGTATTGGGAAGTAGTAGTTCTTGGGAGATGCGAAGGCACGAGTGCCAATCTTCTCTTCCTGAACATACTGGAATTCAGTCTCACTATTCCAACGGATACCATAGAGGTTATAAACCTGCTTATATCTTGGAAGATTCTTTTCTGACGATGCGGTCTTGCCCTCGAAGAGTTTCCAACGGCGCTCGTCAAAGAAGCGATGATCCTCAAAGCAGAGTTCGATACGACGCTCATTCTGTATGCGCTCACGCAGTTTATCCTGAGTCATACCAGAGTATGCAGGCATACCAACACGTGCTCGAACCTCATTGACATACTGATAAGCTTCATTTGTCTTGCCAGCCTCGTTAAGAGCCTCAGCTGCATTAAGCAACATCTCGGCATAGCGGAAGATAGGACAAGCATGAGGATTGTTTACCTCAGATGCATTCTTCTTGAAACTGATTTCATAGCAGAACTTCTTGGTGTAGTAACCTGTAGTAGTACCACCATGCAGAGCCTGATAATCCTCACCCGTACCGTATGTTACATTAACGGCACGACGAGAGTCATCCGATGGATCACCCCAAATAGAACCTTGGTGCAGAATAGTCTGCTCAAGACGCGGGTCACGATTCTCGTATGGGTTATTTGCATCGAAAGTAGGATCTTCCTCAATTGGCAGACCATTGATAGTTTCGTATGCATCGACAAGGTTCTGAGTAGGATTGGTACGTCCCACTGCCGTCTGCTTACCTGTATAACCGCAAGGCAATGACAAGCGCTCAATATATGAAGTATTCCACTCAGAACGGCTCAGGATATACTCAGGATTGAGGTGAGGGGTAGATACGAAGCACTGATAGTAGTTTTGCTTCGGGTTATTGTCGGATGTAGTGTAGAGCTTATAGGGGTTGCTTGATGTCTTGTTCTTGTTGATGAAAGCAATGGCGGCATCAGCAGCTTTCTGCCATAAGTCTGTACTCTTGCTCGGATTGTTAAGCGGAGAAGCGAGATAAAGGAGCGCACGGCTCTTGAGAGCGTAGGCTGCGGCACCGTTGATACGTCCCCAGTTCTCGGCTTCGTTAGAGTAGCGGAATGGCAATACATCCTTCACAGAGTCGCATTCATTAGCTATCCACTGAAGAGCCTCGGCAGCAGGAGTGCGTGCTATCTCGGCAGCCTCCTGTTGTGTCAACACATGGTCTTCAACAGGAATTGCTCCAAACCAACCCACGAGGTCGAAATGCAGCATGGCACGAATGAAGCGAGCCTCGGCAACAGAACGCTCATAGAGTTTATTGTCGTCACCAGGTTTCTCTGAGTTACCTATAACATCAGGGCGTGCATTCTCCATAAACTGGTTGCAGACACGAATACCCTTAATGTCTCTCTCCAAATAATATTCTGCAAAACTATGACCAGTGGCATCGTATGTGTCCTGAAGAACACTACGATAGCGCAGTCCGTTCCAATATGGTGTGGCATTGTCAGTCATACAGTCCTTGAAAGCACCAAGGGCATCCTCCTGAGTGAATCCGTAGAAAGCGTCAGGAAGATAGGTATAGCAGTTAGCCAGCACACCACGTGTCATGTCCTCGTCGGCAAAGACATTGTCGGCAGTAAATGTCAAGTCAACTTCCTTGTCGAGGTTGCAGGAGGAGAACCCTCCCGTAACCAACATAGCAGTAGCTATATATACATAAATCTTTTTCATATTCTATTCTGATTACATTGATTAGAAACCAATATTGATACCAAATGTGTAAGAGCGAGTCTTCGGATACCACCAGCAGTAGCTCATAGGCTTCTCGGGGTCAACACCATCGGGCAGGTCGCTAAATGTAGCCACGTTGTAGGCGCTGAAGTAGATACGGCACTTGGTCATCCAAAGTTTCTTGATCCAGTTCTGAGGAAGAGAATAACCCACCTCGATATTACGTATTGACCAGTAGTTGCCACTCTTAATCCAAATGTCATTCATATAGGTTGCGAGTTCGCCATCGGTGTAACCACCGCCACGGTCAGAGTCGATAGTGTTGAATCCACCCCATACTGGACGTGGATAGGTGGCATTGACGTTACGTGGGTCAGTGGGGTCATCGGTATAGTAACCCCAAGCCTTTGTAACCTCGTGAGTTCCCTGGTTACCCCAACCGCTGAAACTAATGGCAGGCGAAAGGAATACCGAGCGGCGCAGATAGGCATTGACAATCATGTGAGCGTCGAAACCTTTCCATTCGAATCCAAGGTTGATAGTAGGTATCAATTCTGGAATCATTGTGTAGGTGCTTGGTGTCATATCCTTAGAGTCGATGACGCGGTCGCCATTGATGTCCTTGAACACAGCCGTTCCAAGCTGCTGTTTGCCGTTGGATGCTGCATTATAAGGATACTTCTCCGGATGGTCAATGGCATCTTGCTGAGAGGTTGCAACGAGGTCGGGATTTGAAGCCCACTGCACAAACTCGTATGCATACCATCCACCGATACCTGATGCCTGGCTCTGAGCATCCTGATAGATTTTGGCAACGGTTGTTTCGTCATATATTCTATGACCAGCCTTGCGCTGCCACTCTACAACGGGGTCAACCTCGTCGATATCGATAATCTTGTTGGTTGCGAATGTGAGTTGGCCTTCAATATAATACTTGAAGTCCTTGCCAATCTTGTTGCGGTGACCCAACATGAGTTCGAATCCATGGCTGTTCACCTTTCCGTAAGAGTCCTTGGCCTGAGAGATACCGAGGATTTCGTCAGGCACATTGGTGCGAGTGACGAGGATATTGCTACGCCATTCCTTCCAGATATCAAACGAACCATACAGTTTCTTGTTCCACAAATCCCAGTCGAGACCAACGTTAAGCATCTTCGAAACTTCCCAAAGACTGTTCTCGTTACCGATTACATCCTCTGCATAGCCCTGGATTCCTGTAGCATTATATCCGAATCCATAACCTGTGGCAGTTGCGTATGTGCTCTGATAGGGATAACGGCCTACACCAGTCTCGCTCTGACCTGCCTTACCATAAGAAGCACGGAGTTTCAAGTAGTCAACAACCTTCTGGTTTTTCATAAACGGCTCAGAAGAAATTACCCATGCACCGCTTACACCCCAGAAGTCGCCCCAACGGTTGTTGGGAGAGAAGTTATCTGTAGCCATACGAGAATAGTTACCTGTAAGGATATAACGGTTATCAAAGTCATAAGTCAACGTTCCATTATATGAGAGATTACGAATGGCAGATGCAGCCTGACGTTCAGTATCATCAGAACCAGCAAACTCATTACGATACCATCTAACGAAAGCACGAGCATCAATACCATGCTTGCCAAAGCGGTTCTTGTAGCTTACACCTCCGTATGAGTTGAGGTTGTAGTAGTAATTACGCTGGTTGGCAGAGGGATCTGACAATGGGGCGTATGTAGTATAACGCGAGTATGTAAAGTCATTAAGATCTGTGACACCAAGATTATCATAATCATAGTTCCAAGAGTTAATGGAAGCAGTCTGTGTTGACTCAAATGTCTCGTAGGCATCAAAGCTTACAGTGGCAAAGAGTCCAAGACCCTTCAGAATATCGCTCAAGTCATACTTCAAATTCAAAGTAGAATAGAGGTTACGACGACGGTTTTTCTCCAAGCCCGAACCACCAAGGTAGCGAATCGGGTTGTTGGCTGTTGAAGACGAATAGATACTACCATCAGGGTTATATACCGGCGCCATCGGGTTTGCCTCAACCACACCGAAAGTGGTAAGGTTGAACACTGACTCAGTAGGCTGGTTAATATTGTCAATACGTCCACCGAGGTCGAGCGAAACGTTGAGGTTCTTGGTAACGTCGATGTCGATATTCGAACGGAGATTCCAGCGGTTAAGCACATGCTGTGTGCTATATCCCTCATTCATCTCTGTACCAGTGGTATTCCACATACCCTCCTGACGGAGATATGAGAAGCTGACATAGTAGCGGGCGCGGTCGTTACCGCCGCTGATCTGCAAGTTAGTACGATACTGAGGTGCATTGTCACGATAGAGCTGCTCGTTCCAGTTGGTATCGAAATACTGGTAACGACGGATATCATCGGCAGCAAACTGTCCACCCTCGCTCACAAACTTGTAATTGTCAATCTGCTCCTGAGAGTACATAGGGCTCATGCCACTGAGATAGCGTACACGGTTGCGGGTGAGTGCCATGTTATAGGCATTCTGGTTTTCCATTGTGTTGCAGAGTTGCTGGAATCCAATTTCCTGAGTGAAATCAATCTTTGTCTTTCCAGCCACACCACGCTTGGTGGTTACCATGATTACACCATTGGCACCACGCGAACCATAGAGTGCTGTTGCGGCAGCATCCTTCAAAACTGTGATGCTCTCGATGGGGAATGCATCGAGGAACGACATGTCACGCTCAACATTATCAACGATAACAAGCGGCGAACGGGCGCTCTTGTTAGTTGTACGGATACCACGCACATACATCAGAGTCTCCGACCATCCAGGCTCAGAAGAGAACTCGTATGTCTGCACACCATTAAGAGTGGCAGTGAAAGCATTCTGCAGAATGGTCACAGGATGCTTCTGCAGTTCCTCACCTGACACAGAAGAACGCGAATCCGTGGCTAACTTTTTCTTCACCGAACCGAATGGAACAGGAATATCCTTTTCGTACTCACTGATATCATCCTTCAATGTGATGACAAATGTGCCGTCAAATGTAGAGACTTTCTCCTGGGCATTCTGATAGCCAAGACCGCTGACGCAGATTTCGTCAGTCTTTGTCACTTTGTCCAATGAGAAATAACCATTATCGTCGGTAATGGCAATACGGCTTTCCTCTGCCACATTAACGACAGCACCTACGACGGGCTCGCCGTTACTGTTTACAATACGTCCTTTGAGCACCTGCTGCGACTGTGCCAGAACAGAGCCTGAACTAACGAGAAGGGCACTTAACATCAGAGCCTTGCCTGATGCGGACATCTTATTATATATGTTCTGTATATTCATAATACGTTTTTTTATGCATTATTTCCAACCATCATTTTGGAAGTCCTGACCAATCTTCCATACCTCCTCTTCGGGAATAGGATAGAGATAGAACTTATCTTGCCATACTCGGCTTTGGGCAACCTTACGGGTGATGGTGCCATCAGAAGCGACATCCACACCATAGATGTCACGACCAAGAGCCTTGTCTGCCACATTCCAGCGTCGTACATCCCACCAACGATGCTCCTCAAAGGCGAGCTCTATCGTGCGCTCCTTGCGGATGAAATTGCGCATTGCAACCTTAGAGGTAAGATCCAAACGGTCGGCCACATTTCCGGTGATACCACCACGATGGCGCACCTGGTCGAGCAATTCACATACCTTGTCTGTTGGACCTTCTACTTCATTGAGTGCCTCGGCATAGCTCAATAGCAACTCGCTGTAAGTGAAGAGTTTCCAAAGACGACGTGCAGTACCGCCATGATTGCTTGAAAGAATCGTTTCGGGCTGATACTTACGAACATAATATCCTGTAGGAGTAGAGTATTGGTTACCAATAGGATTATCACGATGGCCATATATCACATCAATGACATTGGTCTTGGTAGTGGTGGTGTATCCCCACTGGCATCCGTGATACAATACAGTAGAAGCAAGTCGGGGGTCACGATTTTCCCACATCTTTGTGTCGTTGTATCCACTGGCAGCATTTACGGTCGGTTTGCCATTGGTATATACAGGAGCGCCAGTCTCATCATAGCTTGTGAATGGAGCGGAACCATCAGCCATGTCATACATGTCGATGAGATTCTGACTTGGGCAGAGTCCACCCTGGCCACCTTCACCCACAGGCTGGTCGAGATAAATTCCGCTCCAGCCAATAGCAGCATCGTTGCGGAAGAAGATCACTTCCTTGTTGTTGTCCTGATAAGGAGTCATCAACCATGCATTGTTATAAGCGCTGACACCACCGGTAGCATCTGTATATAGAGAGAATGTATCACCGAAATCAGCAATAAATCCCTCTGCCGCATCTACCACTTGCTGCCATGTTACGCCTGTTGCAGACGCATAACGAGGACTTGCCATATAGAGCAACATACGCACATAAAGAGCGCGTGCGGTAGGTTTGTCAACTTCACCTGTTCCCTGGTAGTCGAGAAGTTTTGCCTCGCAACCCTTAACCTCACTTACTAGATAATCAAGGAATTCCTTGATAGTAGGACGATCGGTATAACCTGTAAACAGGTCGCCGTTGGGGTCAAGTGTCTGCTTAACCAATGGCACAGGACCATAACGAAGGAACATCTCCCAGTAGAAATATGCACGGAGGAAACGTGCCTCGGCAATATTTTTCTCCTTGTCTGCCAAATACACATCCAAAGCTGTCTCTGCAGGACGCAATTTGTTATCCGTATCAGCCTCCAAGGTTTCAATGGTTGTGTTACACTTACGTATGGCACGATAGCGGCTCTCCCATATATCTACCAATTCGGCAGAAGCGCCAGAGCCATAATAGTTGCCCACGTTAAATGTAGTACGAGTACCCGAAGTTCCAATGGCACACTCTGCAAGATCAGTGGCAGCATCGAGCCATGAGGCATTGATGCGCTGTGCACCATGGAGAAGGAAGTTGTATGTGTCGTTATGATTATAAACCAATGTTTCATAGTCAGACAACACTTCTTCCTTGGTCAAGTCATTACTTGGCTGCTTGTCGAGGAAACCACCGAACATATCCTCACATGACGTAAGAGTCATGGTTCCCAAAGCAATCGCCAAAGCATATATATTAAATTTCTTCATGTCTAATTGTCTTTTAAATCGATTATTAGAAAACAACATTGAAACCTACGTTAAAGGTCTTCAAGAGCGGATAGCGACTTGAACCGTTACTCTCGGGGTCAACAAGTCCGTCGAGGTGATCCCAAGTGATGAGGTTATTGCCGTTTACATAGATACGTGCACTGCTCATTCCCGCTTTCTGTGTCCATGCAGCAGGAAGTGTATAGCTCAACTCCACGTTCTTCAGACGAACGAATGCACCATTCTTCAGGAAGAACGAGTTCTGACGCTGGTTGTGGTCACCTGTCGAACCATAGTGCAGAAGCGGATACTTAGCATTGGCAAGATTCTCAGTCTCGCTGAGTGCCGGATTCCAACGCTCAAGGTGAATATCCTTCACCTTACCATTATTATAGAAAGCATACATAGCATCTGCATCATAATAACGTGATACATGGTCAACACCCTGGAACATTACTTCAAGACCGAAGCCCTTGTATGTGGCACCGAGAGTGAGTGCGTAAGTATTCTCGGGAATATCACTATAACCGATGAATGTCTCGTCGCGGTCGTCAATGAAACCGTCATTGTTCATATCCTTGTACTTCAAGTCACCCACCTGAACATTATTAGAATAGGTAGAAACAGGGAAGTTGGGATCAGCAAGGTCGGCAGAAGTTACAAATCCCTCACAAACCAAACCGAAGTACTGGTTGATAGGATGTCCCTCACGCTTGCGGTAGTCGGTCTTGCCTGCTGGCTCGTCCATGCTGATAATCTCGTTGGAAGCATGTGAGAATGTCACACCTACGTTGTAGCGGAAATCCTTACCAATAGTGTTTGAATGATGAAGCTCGATTTCATAACCTGAGTTCTTTGTCTCACCAAGGTTTCCTGCAGCCATGGTCACACCCACCCACTGTGGACGAGACAGATAAGCTGTCAAGATGTCCTTACGCTTCTCATAGAACAAATCGATGTTACCATTTAACATTCCGTTAAAGAGACCAAACTCGATACCGAGGTTATATTTCTTGGCACGCTCCCATGTAACACCGTAGTTAGGATACTGGCGCTCATAGTAGGCAGGAACAGTACCTGAACCAAAATTATATGCACTGGCGCTAATCCAATGCTCCTCGAAAAGGAAGCGCTGCTCAACACCGTTAACACTGTAGATATCGTTACCTACCTCACCATAGCTGGCACGAATCTTGAGGTTATTCAACCAATCCTTCGTACTTTCCATAAACTTCTCCTGAGTCAGACGCCAACCGATAGAGAATGCAGGGAAGAAACCGAATCGCTTGCCCTTCATGAAGTTCTCAGAACCGTTATAGCCGGCATTGAACTCGAAGAGATACTTGTCGTCATAACCGTAAGTAACACGACCTACAAGTCCCTGATAACGCTTTGCCAGATCAGAATTGTAACGATAGTCGTTCTGGTTGTACAGAAGCATACCGGTTACATCATGCTTGCCAAAACGGCGGGCATAGTTGATCTGTGCCTCCATATACAGTTTATAAGTTGTAGATGAGCCCTTGCTATAGGCGAGCTGTCCGTCAACATTATACTTGTTATATGCATCCTGCAAGGTGTAGTTGTCACGGTCGTTCAGTTCGTATGTAGCGTATGTACGTCCGAATGTCTTCTTATAATATGAGTCATAGTCGAACGACACCATTCCCTTTACAGAAAGTCCCTCGGTAAGCCAATCCATCTTGTAGTCAGCAATGAGGTTTATTTCACTGATGGTGTTTGTTCCCTTATAATAGCCACCCTTTGACAGAGCTGCCACAATATTGTTCTGGAAATTGGCATTTCCGGCATAGAGAGTCTTGGTATTCTCACCATTCTGCACTTCGTATGACACGGGGAAGAGCCAGCCTGGAGTATGGTTCAGATAGGCGAAAGTGTCATAATATGTGCTTGACTCATTTGTGTTTGAACCATGACGATTCTCAAAACGAGTGCCGAAGTTAACACTGAAAGTCAAATCCTTAGAAAGGAAGAAGTCCATGTTAGCACGGAATGCATAACGGTTGTAACCAGGACTTGAAGAGTTACCGTATTCGTCTGTACTCAAGTTCTTGATAAGAGAGCTCTGATTGTACATTTCGCCAGATACATAGTAACGCATGCGCTTCGTACCACCTCTTACGCTTACATTATAGCGCTGAGAAGGAGCCCACTCGTTGAGTACCTCGTCATACCAATCAACGTTAGGATAAAGCAGAGCGTCGGCACCTGAAAGTTCGCCATTGCATGACTTGCGGTACATCTCGATGTCAGCAGATGAATACTGCGAAGGCATTCCGTCATTTTTAAGTGCTTCTTCGAGAAGAGTAACTGAGTCATAAGAATTCAGATACTTGGGCTTGCGAGTAGCAGAACCCCACATAAAGTTGCCTGTGAAGCTTACTTCAGGCTTCATTTCCTTACCACGCTTGGTAGTTACGAGGATTACACCATTGGCACCACGCACACCATAAACAGCAGTTGCAGAAGCATCCTTCAACACTGAAATGCTCTCGATGTCATCAGGAGCGACCTGGGAGAATGAACGCTCAACACCGTCAACCATCACAAGAGGAGCACCGTCGCCAGCGAATGTGGCGCGTCCACGGATATTGATTTTTGCATCATCCATACCAGGAGCACCAGAGGTCTGGGTTGTGATAACTCCAGGGATCTTACCGGCAATAGCCTGTGTAACGTTGGCAGCAGGAGTAGAAAGCAAGTCCTTGCTTGAAACCTGTGAAATAGCACCAATCACACTTTCCTTCTTTTGAGCACCATAACCTACGACAACGACTTCGGTAAGAGTCTTGCTGTCTTCGGATATCACAATTTCCATCTTACCCTTGCTCACCTTTACGGTCTTTGTTGTAAAACCGATATAAGAGATGCGCAACTGGGCATTTTCATTTTTCACCTTCAGGGAGAAATTACCATCGAAATCCGTAACAGTACCATTGGTTGTTCCAACCTCCATGATGCTTGCACCGATGATAGTCTCGCCATTATCGTCAACGACAGTACCGCTGACGGTTATCTTGTCCTGAGCTGATGCTCCTATTGAAAGGAGCATCAGGGTCAGGGTAAGGAATAACTTATTCAATATATTATTCATCGTATTCTGTTTTTTTGTTATTATTTAAGCAATGGAATACTCAGATAGCACTCAGAGGGTATCATCTTTAGATAAGAACCATCAACAATCAGGAATGAGCTGAGAGTTTGAGTTCCATCACCGCATACAGCCTTGAATGTTTCATGATATACATGGTTGTTAGGACATGTTGCAACTGCATCTACAGTGACATTTGCACCATCGCGTACAATATCAATGCTTACAATAGAACCTTCCATATTGGCTTTGAATGCATCCCAATCATCATAACCTTCGCTTGTCCATGTACCTGAACCATAGGAATCACCCCATCCGTAGAGGTCTGAACGTATTACGAAGTACTCGGCATAGTTACCACCGCCACGCTCGTCATCAGTTGATACGCAAAGGTTCCAGTTGTTCCAGTTGTTTGCGCCACTTGTGTGATTCTCGAAACCAATGTGCAAGTTCTGTCCCGCAGGTATCTTGAAATAATCAGAGAATGATGTCCACCAACCTGCAGAGCAGTCTGATGTACCGACTTCAGGTGTCAATACCTCAACTGGCGACTGAATAGATGTCTCGTTAGCATCAAATTGTATCCATGAACCATCCATTACAAAGAAGGCACGGATTACCTCTGTTCCATCGCCACAAGTCATGGTGAACTTCTCATGATAAACAGTATGGTTGGGCGAAGTTGCTACAGCATCAACTACCACGGTAGAACCAGAGCGTGATACGGTTACAACAACCTCTGCGCCCTCCATGTCAGCTTTGAATGCATCCCAATCACCATAGCCTTCGCTTTCCCATGTACCTGAGCCATAAGATTCGCCCCATCCATAGAGATCTGAACGAAGAACGGCATACTCAAGATAGTTACCGCCATTACGCTCGTCGTCTGTACAGATACAGATATTCCAGTTGTTCCAGTTGTTTGCACCACTTGTATGGTTGGTAAACTTAAACTTGGCAGTACCTTCGGCAGGAATACGGAAATAGTTAGAGAATTCAGACCACCATGCTGCAGAGCAGTCTGTAGGTCCTACATTCAAAACAGGATCGCCAACAACAAACTCGAAAGCACCGTCACCTCCAGCGCCGCCCCCATTAACAGTCTTATTCCATTCCTTATCTGTCATCACGTTGCGATAGAACTTGATGTCATCAAAGTATGCCTCACAGAGCTTATCACTACCTATATATAAATAAGGTGCAGTTGTGAGATGCTCGATAAGGTCGGCATACTTGAACTGTGTGTCACGTTCGGGAGTGAATGTCTGCTCCGACTCCTTCACTCCGTCAACATACATCACGTAGCCATCATTCTTCAACTGAAGAGCAACGAAATGCCAACCACCACCAGGAACTGCATTTGTAATCACTTCCGATGGGTCGTTAACATTAAGATTCTTTGACTGCAACTGGTGAATATCACCCTTGGTAAACACTAACTGACTATTCTCAGTGAAATAAAATGAGTCGAGAGTGTCATTAGGTTCACCCCCGATAGTCAACAAAGGCGAAGACGCATCAAATTGGGCAGTCTTCACATAAAATGTTATACCAGCACCAGTCTGTAAGGACTGTCCCTTGAAGGGATTGGCCTTACGAACATAACATGCACTATCCAAATGAAGGACATTGCTTGCGAGAGTGTCGTCCTGGACGACCTCAATCAAATCGCCAACTTGTTTGTCGAATTCTGACAATGGAACAGTTTCTTCATCATACTCGAATGTGAGGGCTGAGCCTTCAACTTCCTTTAGCTCGGGGTAGGTCTCGTTAGCTGCAGGAGGGTCAGCTTGTCCCCAATCAGGTGAGCAAGATGCCAATGTCAACAATCCGAACATGCAAATTGCTGCAACACGGAATTGTTTGATCTTCATGACTTTTTACATTTAGGTTTGTTTTTTAATTAAAATTGTTTCAAATTTGGTTGCAAAATTAGTAAAGATATCAAAAAGCATGGTGGACAAACGGGCATTTTAGGTGGACAAACGTTGATTTTAGTCAATTTTCTCCACTTTTCCCTACAGTATCCACATATCCCGATGGACTCATACCATATTTCTTGGTGAAACAGCGGGTAAAGTACTTTGGGTCGTTGAAGCCTACTCGATAGGCTATTTCGGTAATATTTCGGTTGCCGGAATTTTGAGCCAGAATGTCGTGGGCAATGTTGAGACGATAGTCCTTGAGCAGTTGGCTGACAGTAAGACCAGTCTCTTCCTTCAGTTTCTTTGTGAGGGCGCTGCGACTCATCTTCATGCTCTCGGCAAGTTGCTCGATGTCGAAGCCAGAATCCATATATCCCTCCTCAATAGCCTTGAACACGTCGTTCATAAAGACGTGAGCATGCTCGAGTTCCTTTTCCTGGTCAATCTCCACACTCTTGGCCGTACTACGCCTGAAATGACGGTGATTTTCGAGGATATTGCGTATTCGCTCCTGTAATTCCACTGGGTTCTCTGCATTCTCAAGGGCGTCGCGTATTGGTTTGAGCATGCGTTCTCCCTCCTCGCGCTTGAGTTTCTCCACTCGATTGAGATAGAAACGATAACTGATGAAGGCCACAAGCATAAGCACAAGCAGGATAAACCACCATGTCTTGTAGAAATACGGATGGATTACCACTTCAATGCTTGTTACATTGCCATCGTCGTCAGAAAGGGCAGAGAGGCACTTCACCTCAAAGGTGTATTTACCAGGAGGCAGATTGGTGTAGCGCACTGAATGATCGCCAGCTCGCGTCTGTATCCACTCCTTCTCAAACTCCTTCATGCGGTAGCAATAAACCGAACGGCCGTCACCGTCGTAGAGAAGTGTTGAGAAGAATATCTCAAACGATTTGTCGCTCTCATGGAGAGTGATGCGCTTTGCTACCGATATGTCGGAATCAATAAACCTACTGCCAGAGTAAATAGCAGCGTTATCCACATTGAGACTTGTGAGCACCACTTTATTTACCGCCCTTGTAGCCATCTCGTCAACATTAATAGATGTAAGTCCCTTCTCACTGCCGAGATATATCTTATTGCCTTGGCATACGGCGGCATTCCAATAGAACTTGCTGCACAGCAACCCGTCAATCTCTCCATAATTGGAGAAGGCATCATCCTTGGGATTCATCACCGACAAACCGTTGTTGGTGGCAATCCACAGACGACCATAACTGCCCTCTACGATACCCTTCACACCATTGTTTGCCAATCCGTCCTGAGTGGTATATGACTTGAATGTCATTCTGCCGTTATGCTCACCGATAAGGCGATAAAGTCCATTTCCGTTCGAACCGATATATATACTGCTGTCACGTGTCTGACAGAAACATGTTATCTTGTCAACAAGTCGTGAATCGGGGTTGTCGAGCTTATACATATAACTCTCGCATGGGAATTTACCTTTATTTCGCGCTCGGAGATTGATGACACGCATTCCCGTTATACATCCCACCCACAGGCGATCATTGGTGTCTATCAGCGAACCGATACATCCTCTCACCAGGTCACATCCCTCGAAAGGCATCTGCAGTTGGCGACTTCGTGAATCATAGAAGAAGATTCCGTCATTGCTACCTATCCACAAACCATTATTGCGCTTGTCGTATGCCAGTGAACCAATATGCGAGATAATTCGAGCATACTCTGGCTGCACCTCAAGACGGTTGATCTGGTCGGGATTATCCATGTCAAGCCAATACACGCCCCCACCCCATGTACCAATCCAAAGGATGCGGCCGTCGGCAGTAAGAGTACTTACTGAATTGTTTGACAATGAAGAATTTGCGGTAGTGAAATGCGTAAAAGTCTTTCCGTCAGCATCCCTGCGGTTGAGTCCTCCATCCACGATACCCACCCAAAGAGTGCCTTCCGGTTCTACGTATGTGGCATTTACGCAACCCTGTGCCAAAGAACTGTCGTCACCAGGGATATTTACGATATTATCGAGCTTGAGTTGACGCATGGAAAACTTCGTGACACCACCATTGTCGGTGCCTATCCACATATTGTTGTCGCATACATATATACAATGCACGAAGTTGCTCGACAATCTCAACCCATTGTATTCCTTATCCGAACGTACATGGATAAAACTGTCGTCGCTGTAATTATAAAAATGTGCCCCCCCCAGTGAACCTATGACGAGTATGCCTGTAGGCCCTACTGCGAGGCATGTTGTATAATTATGTGCAAGACTTGTAGGGTCGGCAGCATTATGAGTGTAATGCTGCAGGACGTGGCTATCCGAGCGATAACGATACAGTCCGATATTTGTGCTTACCCATATATCACCTTCGTGCAACATAAAGTCGGTGAAATATGCTTTTTTAAACAGCGAGGCAAGTTGCGTTACGGGACGCTTAACCAGTTTGCCCCTCTCCACCTTTAATTTATATATACCATCGTCGATAGCAGCCCATACGTCTCCGTCGCCATCAACGTCAGATATGGCGATGTCGGGAGTATTGGAGACAAAATCAACGGAATAAACCTTCTTAATCTTGCCGTTGTCATGGAATACAAACTTATACGCCTTCTTTCCGGCGAGGAGCCAGATATTATCGCGCAAGTCGCGCAACACCTTTACGGCATCCTGCTGCAATATCTTACTGATGTCGATACCGAACGACTCTTCTCCCACGTTTTTATATGTGTCGAGACTAATGACAGACACCCCTTCATCAAACGCCACCCAAAGACGTCCGAATCGGTCTTCAACGACATTACGGCACGAATTGCTGTGCATGAGCATATTCTCGGAGGAATATGGTTTTATGAATCCATATCCGTCATAGCGCACGAGACCGCCACCATAGGTAGCAACCCATACGAAACCACGACTATCTTGATAAACGGAGTTAACCCAATTGTGAGGAAGACCAACGCTCATGTCGAGAACAGACACGTTGTAGCGGTTTTGCCCTTGTATGTAATTAGCCATACACAAAAGCGAAACAGCGACAGTAATGAGCAGTATTAATAATCTCTTCATCATTGTTAGATTCAACAGGTCTTTTTGATTACGAGTGCAAACTTAAATAAAATATCTCAAACGACCAAACATTTTCTTAAAAAAATTCGATATTTATTGGTTTTTTATTATCATTGTCATTGTGTGTCCGAACACAAAAACCCCGCAACGGCAAAAGACCGTCGCGGGGTAACACCAAATAATTAGTAATTAAAATGTTGCATTAAGATTTGTTGCAGACACGTCATTTTTCGTATCATACAACAAATAATATGTAACAAATTGCTATTTTTCGGCGAATTTCCTGAAATAACCGATGCAGGTGTCACGCCATTCGCATGCGCTCTGCAGATGTTTTTGCAGTCTTTCGTCCACCTCACGGTAGCGCTGTTCATCCACATTCGGTTTCAGTGAGTGCCATATCCTTACGAAATCTTCCACCTCAGCCACTCCGTGGTTGTAATGCTGCTGCATCTCCTCCCACAACGTGCGTCCGCTCTTCATCTTGTGCGTCCAATCCGCATGATGGAACCACAGCAGATACTCTTCCGGGCATGTCTCGATATTGTCATACATTGTATTGAAGGGGGCACGATACTGACTCACTGCATTCGTACCCGTTGACGAGCGGTTGAACCCAATCCCCACACTGTCTGCCTTGTGATAATACACCGGTTTCCATTCCTCGGGGAAATGTGGTTGGTTACCGTCGGGTTCAGGACCGTAATGATGGTCGGCCTTGAAGATATGATGCAATCCCAGTGGCATCATATAATCCACGCAAGCCTCATGACTGCGCATCATAATGTCGAAGGCTGAGTTAAGAATCGTGGAGTCGAAGGTCTGGAGCAGCCATTCCTTCGCAATAGTCTCAGATGAGAGATCGGGATTCCATGCCAGGCGACCGAAGGCATACCAGTTGGCTTGCGAGAAATGGTGACCGCACCAGTTGGTGTCGTCGCCGATATTTGCCACTCCGGCAATACCCTTGAGACTTTGTGGAGAGACAAACGAGAAGAATTCCTTCCACATGGGTGCGAGATAGGTGAGATGGATGCTCTGTCCAAGGTATTCCTGCGTGATCTGCAACTCAGCCATCAGCGGTGTCTTCTTAATCTGGTCGAACACTGGAGCATATGGTTCACGAGGTTGGAAGTCGAGAGGTCCGTTCTTAGCCTGAAGGATTACATTGTCACGGAAGAGTCCATCTTCGGGTTCAAACTCAGTTACAGCCTGTTTCACCCTGTCTTCTCCCTTGTGCTTATTGCCATACACGAAGCAACGCCACATCACGATTCCACCATACGGCTTCAACGCGTCAGCAAGAATATTGGCACCGTCGGAGTGTTTGCGGTTATAGTCGCCAGGACCTGGTTGGCCTTCGGAATTGGCCTTCACAAGGAAGCCTCCAAAGTCGGGAATAATCTCATAAATCTCCTTAGCCTTGTCCTTCCACCACTGTGCCACCTCAGGATTGAGCGGGTCGGCGGTCTTCAGTCCTCCAAGAGCCATCGGCGATGCAAAATTCACCGACAGATATGTCTTAATGCCATACGGACGTAGAATGTCGGCAATAGCTTTCACCTTATTTATATATATAGGGGACAGCATCTGCGGAGATGCGTTGACATTATTGAGTACAGCACCATTGATACCTATCGAGGCATTTGCCCTGGCATATTCCGTGATATGCTGGCGTAACGATTCCGAACACTGATAACTCGTCTTGCCCAACGAGGCACGTCTTGCTCCTCCCGTCTTTTGCTCCGTTATCTCATCCCATATCCATATACTCTTTCCGGCATATCCTCTTTCTATACTACCATCAAGATTGTCCCAATGATTGAGTATTCTAATGTCGAAAGCAGGGATATTGTCACCAGATGTCACATCTACCCCCATCTGCTGGCAGCGCAACAAATGGTAGGCAGCATAAAGAATGCCCTGGGATGATGCCGCAGTGACATCAATCTTAGATGCAGTGGAAGCTACTCTATAAGCTCCAGTCTTTAACCCACAATTGGGAATGAGATGTAGAGCAACCCTCTTTCCATGCCAATAGTCGAGCAATTCCTTCACGGCAATCTTGGTTGTTGCATCGCTTTTTCCCTTGAATGTTACTACATTCTTAGCTTTCACATTTTTCTCGGCTCGCAGCCATAGCTTCGAACCATCCTCTGCTTTCGCCATTCCCACGAAAGCTATCATTACAATTGATAATAGTAGTTTCAGCATATTAATTAATGTATTTAAATATTTTTGGCAATTTCTCGTTTGATATTCTTTTTCGGTGCAAATATAATACTTTTTTGTTGTATTTCATCATTTTTTGCAGAAAAAATGCACTAATGAAACAAATCAAAATGTTTAGGTTACAATTATAGAGCGATTTTTGGCAGAAAATGTGTACTTTTGCAGCGGAAATAAAACTTAAGCAATAATTATGAAACAATTTAATGACACCGCTTCCTCAGAGAAGGGATTTTACAAACTCTCTTGGCTGCAGCGTATTGGATTTGGATCAGGCGACCTTGCCCAGAATCTAATATTCCAAACCACCTGCATGTACCTTTTGTTTTTCTACACCGACATCTATGGCCTCGATGCCGTTGATGTGTCGGTAATGTTCACCGTCGGTAATGTAGCCAACGTCATCTGGGACCCTATCGTCGGTGCGCTCATCGACAAAAACAACCCGCGCTTAGGCAAATACCGTGCATACCTCGTATTTGTCGGCATACCGCTTTCGGGCTTTGCCATACTGTGTTTCTGGGATGGATTTGCCCCGTCGTTGCTCTATGCCTACGTGACATATATCGCGATGACCCTGCTCTATACCTTTATTAATGTCCCCTATGGAGCTCTCAACTCATCGCTGACCCGAGACACTAATGAGATTACCATCCTCACCTCCGTGCGTATGTTCATGGCCAACTGCGGTGGTCTTGCCGTTGGTTCGGGTCTGCCACTGCTGATTGCCTACTTCACCGACGAGAAGTCTGACGGTCTGCCCAAGGACCCAGGGGCATGGTTTACCACGATGACCATCTATGCCATCGTCGGTCTGGCCCTTCTTCTCTTCTGCTTCTCGCAGTGCAAGGAGAAGGTGGTGATGAATGCCGAGGAGAGTGCAAATGTGAAGATTAGCGACCTGTGGATGGAGTTCTTCCACAACCGTCCTCTCCGTGTGATAGCCTTTTTCTTCATCACGGCCTTTGCCATGATGTCGATAGGCAATGCCGCCGGTGCCTACTTTATCAACAGCAACATGCACGGTACATCAGAACAGCTATCCATCTTCATGGGTCTCGGTTCTGCACCGTCATTCATCTTTATGCCTCTCGTCCCTATGATAAAGAATGCCGTGGGCAAGAAGAACATGTTCTACATCTTCCTCTCCGTAGCAATCATCGGTATGGCTATTCTCTATATAGTGGCAAAGATGGAGAATCCGAGTATGATATATGTATATATCGCCCAGTTCATCAAATCCACCGGTGTTATTGTAGCCACAGGATATATGTGGGCGCTGGTGCCTGAGGTCATCTCCTACGGCGAATATGTAAGTGGCAAGCGCATTGCAGGTATTGTCAATGCTCTCACCGGCATCTTCTTCAAGGCAGGTATGACCCTCGGTAGCGTTGTAGCTCCTGCTATCTTGGCTTATGTGGCTTACGACCCGAAGAGCGTCACCCAGAGTCCTTTTGCCGAAGAGGGTATCTTGTGGCTTGTTTGCGTATTGCCTGCCGCCCTACTCCTCCTCGCCATGTTCATCATCTCGAAGTATGAGCTCGACGATGAAACTATCGACAAAATTAACAAGGAGATAGAAAGCAGGAGTTAACTCCCCAAAACAAGTTAGAATCTTGAATAAATAAAAGAATAAAAAAAATATGAAAAAGGAAAAGCGTTATCTGTTTCCAGCCGATTATATGGCTGACCCGTCAGTGCATGTGTTTGACGGTAAGATTTATATCTATCCCAGCCACGACTGGGAAGCATCCAATGTCGAAAACGACAATGGTGACCAGTATATCATGAAGGACTACCATGTCCTCTCTATCGACGGCGACCCGATGACCGGCACCGTCACCGACCACGGATGTGTTCTTCGTCAGGAGGATATTCCTTGGGCAGGCCGTCAGCTCTGGGACTGCGATGTGCAGGAGTATGACCAGGAAGTGCCCACCAATGCAGAGGAACAGGCAGCAGGCATGGGTTATAGCAAGAAGGTGAAGAAGTATGTAATGTATTTCCCCTTGAAGGACCGCAATGACGTATTCCATTGGGGCACTGCCATTGCCGACAATCCCGCCGGTCCGTTTATCCCCCAACCCGCTCCCGTGCCAGGCAGTTACAGCATCGACATGTGCGCCTTCAAGGATGATGCCGACGGAGAAGTATATGTATATTTCGGAGGATTATGGGGCGGTCAGCTCCAACGTTATAAGGACAACATCCATCTCGAGACACCCCATCTGCCTGAGGGCAAGGAAGATGCCCTTCCCAGCCGCTGCGTACGTCTCACCAAGGACGGTCTTAGCTTTGCCGAGTCACCGCGTCCTATCCTTGTTGTCGATAACGAGGGTAATCCCTTGAAGGCTGATGATCCCCATCGTTTCTTCGAGGCATCATGGATGCATAAATACAATGGAAAGTATTACTTCTCATATTCCACAGGCGACAGTCACTTGCTATGCTATGCTACAGGAGACAACCCCTACGGACCATTCACCTATCAGGGTGTTATCCTCACTCCTGTAGTGGGATGGACTACTCATCACGCCATACTTGAATACAAGGGTAAGTGGTATCTCTTCCATCACGACTCTGTGCCCTCTGGCGGCAAGTCATGGCTCCGCTCACTCAAGGTATGCGAGATAGAATACGATGCCGACGGCAAGATTCAGACTATCGAAGGCATAGACGAATAAGATATTTCATGTAATCATCATACAAGTACTTACTATTTAATAGGTATCGATGGCAGCAGCTCAGAGGAGTTGTTGCCATCGTTGTTTTTTTGAACACAGAGAAGTAAAGAAACAATGTTCCTATTTGGCAGCGGGAAAAAGAATGTCTATCAGATGGATTATCACTTCAATAAGTTGAGTTATATACATCATTAAGGATTAGTCCGGCGATGGTGAGTCCGAAGATGGCGGTGATGTGCATTATAGAACCATTAGTTTGTACTTTACCGAAAGTCATACTGCCGTCGGTTGCATTGGCATCAGCCGTTCCTCGGTTCTGAAGCAGTTCCTCACTGAACACACACTTGAACTTGCTTGCTGGCTTACGCTTCATCTTATTGAAACGCTGACGCAGTGCACGGGCAAGCGGACAACCTTTCACCTTCCAAAACTCTGCCACTTGCACCTTCGTAGGGTCCATCTTCAATGCTGCTCCCATGGATGAGAAGAAACGCGCCTTGCTGCGGCAGGCTAATTCGATAAGGAGCAACTTGTCCTTGAGCGAGTCAATGGCATCAACTATATAGTCATAACTGTCGAGAGCAAAATCCCCTGCAGTATCTTCGCAGAATATCTGTTGTCTTGCATCAATGTCGGCATAAGGATTAATCTCAAGAAGCCTTTCCTTCAGAGCCTCCACCTTCACTTGACCTACGGTCTTGGAGGTAGCCATAGCCTGACGGTTAATATTTGTGATGCACACCCTGTCGCTGTCAACAATAGTGATATGGCCAACACCTGAGCGCACAAGGCTCTCAGCACACCACGACCCTACTCCACCAACACCGAATATGATTATGCGAAGCGAGGCGAGCTTATCCATAGCATCGTCGCCCATAAGCAGTTGACTGCGTTTCAGTATTCCCTTTTCTATTCCCATTATCTTGTTATGTTAAATAAAAAAATCGGCTGCAAAGTTACAAAAAAGGTATGGAATATACAACAAAAAGTAACAAATATTGTTTTTTGCGAACAAATGGCGGTTTTCTCAGAATTTATTTGTATCTTTGCAGCAAGAGTATAATAAAAAAGAAAGGAAATAGACTATGGACAAAAGAGAACTCATGACAAGGGCCATACGCCTTGCAGAGGAAAGCGTAAAGTTAGGCGGTGGTCCTTTCGGGGCTGTCATTGCACGCGATGGTAAGATAGTGGCAGAGGCATCCAACAGGGTTACCCTCGACTGCGATTCTACCGCCCATGCCGAAGTATCGGCAATACGCAAGGCATCAAAGGTATTGGGAACATTCGACCTTAACGGCTGCGAGATATTCACATCGTGCGAACCATGTCCGATGTGTCTCGGTGCCATCTATTGGGCAAATCTCGACAAGATATACTTCGCCAACAACCGCAAAGATGCCGCTGACATTGGTTTTGACGACGATTTCATATATAAGGAAATAGAAATCACTCCAGAGAAAAGACAAAAACCTTCAGAGATTCTCATGAGAGAGGAAGCACTGAAGGCCTTTGACATGTGGAGAGAAAAAGAGGATAAGACCGAGTATTGAAGATTGCCAGCAAAATGGCAATAGCGGTGGCTATTTCTCTATCAGTACCGTAGCATAAGCACTGATACCTTCCTCACGTCCTGTAAATCCCAGTTTCTCAGTGGTTGTCGCCTTGATGGAGACATCGTCTTCATCACAGCCTATTATTGAGGCAAGACATGACTTCATGGCAGGGATATGAGGGTTCATCTTCGGACGCTCGGCACAGATAGTAGCATCGATGTTGCCCACGGTGTAGCCCTTTGTCGCTATTAGTGCCACCGTCTTCTTCAATAATATCTTACTGTCTATATCGAGAGTGTCAGCAGACGTATCGGGGAAATGATAACCAATGTCACGCATATTGGCGGCACCCAAGAGGGCATCGCAAATGGCATGTATCAACACATCAGCATCGCTATGACCAAGCAATCCCAGCGAGTGTTCAATCTTTATTCCACCCATCCACAAGTCGCGTCCTTCCACCAACTTGTGCACGTCAAATCCAAAACCAACTCTAATCTTCATTATTCAATCTTCAACTTTCAATCTTCAACTTTCAATCTTCAACCTTCAACTTTCATCGTTTGAACAAGTCCTTAATACCATCCATATCAAATGTCAGGGAGAATCTCAGTGTCTGGTCGAGCGGATTGCTCTGCGCCGTAGATATGACATAACCCACGTCGAGCGAGAACACGTTCATCTTGAATCCTCCACCGACGGTGAAATACTTACGGTTGCCCTTGTTGGCACTCTCGTGGTGATAACCGCCACGGATGGAGAACTGGTCGTGATACACATATTCCGCACCCACGCTCCATTGTATCTCCTGCAACTCCTCCTTGAATCCACCCGGAGCGTCGCTGAAGCTCTTGAAGATACCTGATATCGAACTCACATTACTGTATTCCTCGATTATTCGTGCCTGATAGTCGGCACTGCTCTCACCCTCCATCTGCACTGGTACTGTAGGCACCAGCAACTTGTTGGCATCGGCAGATATGGCAAATCTATTGTATTCATCCACCGGTATGAGCAGCGAGGCACCCACACGCAGGTTGGCAGGAATAAACTGACTGCGGTCATCACCGTAATACGATATCTTGCTACCGATATTACTGATGTTCACACCAAGTCCGAGCTGACACTCCCTACTGCCCATATTGAAGTAGTTATTGTAGTACATCGCCAAGTCGGCAGCAAATGCCGATGCCGGTTTGGAGTCCTCCTCATAGTTATAACGCAAGTCGGAATAAATCCATCTGATACCTGCAGCGATAGAGAATTTCTCACTGAGCATCAGCGAGTAAGCCACGTCGAGCGACATTTCGTATGGCTTCACCGTCATTGCGTTCTCATCCTGCGAGGTATAAACCTCACCGAGCGAGAAATACCTCAGCGAACCGCTCACCGCACTGTAGTCGCCAATACGGTAATATCCAGCCACATAAGCCAGGTCGATGTCGTTCACCAACTGCCTCAACCATGGAGTGTAGTTGAGCGATAACCCCGACTTACTGATGCAAAACGGGTACTTGGCAGGATTCCAAAACTGCGAGTTGACATCCGGGTCAGTGGCAGCACCCACATCACCCATACCCGCTGACCTTGCGTCAGGGGCAATAGTCTGTGATATCACAGCATGCTCAACAGGATTAAACTGATTGAGCTTCTCGTCCTGAGCCTTTACATGAAGCGCCACGAGCAGAGTCGCCAACGCTATTACTATTCTTGTTCTTGTCATTATTCTGTTTATTACCTTGAATGATACTTGTCTATATGAAAAACGATTAAAGGACTTATTTATTGCTTAACACAACCAGTTTCTTAGCCTTGGAAGCATAAACACCCTCGGTAGTGGTGATGCGAGCCCTGTAAAGATATACTCCTGTGTTCATTGCCGAACCGCCTACAGTACATGCGTCCCATCTCACGAGAGTAGTGTTGCCCGAAGCCACCTCGGTTGTTTTCGTTGTCGCCAGTTTTCGTCCCGAGAGGTCGAATATCTCTATCTCCACGTCCACCTGTGCTCCCGCCCTGTCGTGTGTCACGATGAATGTAGCAGTACTGCGCACTGGATTCTCGCTCACGTTGATGTCATATACGCTTGGCATCGAATGTTCATCTACAACAAACGATAGTTCTGCAGTTGATGAATTATTAAGCACGTCCCATGATCTGAACATCAGTTTGTGCTCGCCTGCCTCCAGCGTCGGCAAAACATATCCCACCTTCCCGCTCTGGTAGCTTCCGTAGTCAAAGCTGAATGAGTCGTTGAGGTCGTATGTCATTGTTGTCTTTCCATCAATTATGAGAGTCATGTTATGCCCGATACCCTGTCCGGTGACATTGATGCCACTTTCGTCGTATATCTCTGCAATGAAATAAGGCGTGGCGTTCACCTTGTCACCATTTCTGAACGCCGGCGAGTTGAGATAGCAGAACACCGACGGTCCGATGGAGTCGAGCGGCAACTCACCTGTTCCGTTGAATGCCACTCCTCCGCATGCACCGTTCATCTGAATGCTTCCGTCACCACTGTTGGCGAAGACAACAATCCTTCCCTCACCTTCTGTATATGGGATATCCTTGGGCACCACAAACTCAAAGGCAAACTTTCCATCATTAGCGGCAGTCTGTCCTTTATATATCGTGGATGTGCGGTCGATGAATTCAAATGCCGTCTCCGCCCCGTCGCTCGACGTGTTCTGCAGTCGGCACACCACGTTTTCCTCTGCACCCTGCACAATGGCAGTGAGTGTTCCGTTGAATGATGTGTCGCTCATGCTTCCCACCACTTTCACTCTGTCACCAGCCCTCAGTGTAGTGAGTTCCCCATCGCCCAAGGGTTTGTTATTGATACTATCTACAGTCATTGCCGTAGTTGGCAGGTTGAGCCTTATAGCCGGGTCACCCAGCAGCGTGTATTGCAGTTTGTTGGCACTCATGTCGTTAAAACCCATTCCTGATGTTATCTCAGTCACCATTCCCGCCAATGCCGCCTTAGCTATGCGTGCAGCCTCGCCAATTGCCACAGTCTTTCCGTTGGATTTCGACAAAACAGCCTTGGTGAAGAGTTGGTTCATATAACTGTTCTGTAATTGATACACTGTGCGCGTCGTACCATAGAAGGCGATAGCCCCTCCATGCTCGTTGAATATGGCAGCCTCACCGATATTGTCCTGCTGTCCGTCGAAAGGCAGGATATCACAGGCGGCAGTCACCCACAGCGGCATAACCTTCGATTGTATGTCTGAGAAATCGGCTATCTTCAGCACCGTCTCGTGCGACAACTGGTTAGGGCCTCCATGTCCGCTGTAGTTCATTATCAGTGCACCGTCAGCCATATATTTCGTTATGAGATTCCTTGCCTCGGGAAATGTGTTACCCGTGGAAGATTTCTCCATCTTGTAGGCATCCCACATTATCTTCTTCACGTCGAGAGCCGGCTGAGTGGCCGCAATCACCTTCGCCACGTTGTCGGCATCGATCATGTGAGCGTTGTTGTTACCGTCGTCACCCATCACCACCACGGTGTTCTGCCATACTCCCGGATTGGGATTCTGGCAGTATTCCATAATCTTGTCCACCAGCAACTTAGCCTCCGCCTCGTTGCGTATAGGCAGTCGGCCTACGGCGACATCCGGTTTACCGGTGCAGTTGTTGTAGTTGCCATTCACCTGGATTTCCTCTTCATCGTCGAGCATACAGAAGAAGTCGTCCGACACGAAGCAGCTCACGTCGTTGAGCGAGTTCTCACTCTCGAAGCAAAGCAGGAAATCGTCCGGACTCAGTTTTGTCCATCCAGCAGAGAGCATACGGTTGTCCCAAGCTCCGTCGCCAAATAGCAATAGATACTTTGGTGCCTCGTCGGCAGTGGCAGCCCGGTCGTATAACATCTTCATGTATCTGCGATAAGCTGTGGCGTCCGGCGTACCGCTCGAGAACTCGTTAAACAGTTCGTCGGCGGGCACTATGTTCACCGTCAATCCGTCGTAATTGCGATGAAACTCCGCAAGCGTCTCAGCATACTTTCTCTGCTTTTGTGTCGTAGGAATGATAATTACCATATCCACTATCGGGTCGGCATGATGATTCTGATTGGTAATGCCATACACATATTCCACCGTGGGGAATTGCCCTGTCGTGAGATTTGGTGGCGTCAGTATAGCCTCCGACGTCATCGAGATATAGTCGAGACGCATGTTGGCAGAGCCCTTCTGCGTTATAGTCACCTTGTTGTCGCCGTCGGCAATGTTATTGAGGTTGAATGTCCTCGTTATCAACGATGCGGCATCATACGAACCCAGGGCAGATATGGACACATTAAAAGATGTGTCTTTAAGGGCCACCGTTGCCGACGTGGCGGCATCAGCAGTGAGAGCGATGGTTATTGAACCGAGTCCGTCACTCGACTTCAGGTTGAGCGTATAATCGCGACTCTCGCCACTGCCTATCACCCTGCTGTCATACAGGTGCCGGCCTCCATTAAACCATGCATAGTCATCTACTTCATATAGGGCATGGGTCGTTTGCTTGGAATTTACATCTCCATTCTGATAGAGCGACGTCACAAATGTAGCACTATCAGCCACAAGCGGTTCTGCGTCGCTTTCCGTAATGAAATAATATCCATATTCAGAGTAAGTATTGCGCACGCGTGTACCGTCTTCTTTCCAAGACACCGGTCCTTGGGCGTAAAACAGTTTGCGTCCGGCAGTGGCGTATGTGGCTATCTCCTTGAGGTCGTCGGTCTCAGCAAGATACTCGGCAGTGAGTTTCTCTGGTTGCAGCGCACCGCCATATCCATACACCTTCACCTTGGCCAAGTCGCTGAATCCAGCCTTCTTCACAATCTCAGGCGTCAGTTGGTGAATTCCGCTTTCGCTCACCCTAATCTTCGCCCATCGTCCTTCCCTCAGCACACTGTTCTCGGCATATCTCTCACCTGCTGCGGCTCTTGTTGCGGCAGCTTGCCTTGATGACCTACGCACAAGATTGAGCCCGAAGCTCACCATCTTCTGGTATCTGCCGTCGCGATACACCATGGGCAATAGCCACACGTCCATCTTGCCCACCTTTCTCTCCACCGACAGATGTCCGTTCACCACCGGCAATTCC
>SAMEA3663103__coassemble_162_pt1 | contig 96506 bp, 69 predicted proteins | sample SAMEA3663103__metabat2_low_PE_014 | metagenome-assembled genome bin SAMEA3663103 (sample SAMEA3663103) | pig gut metagenome | biome: pig gut; feature: pig-associated habitat; material: faeces | place: France | collected 2012 | reverse complement strand
CCAATGCTCACCACGGGATATAATTGCGAATATCTCCTGTTGGACGATATTATCTGATGGTAGCGGTCAAAGAGTACCGCTCGTAGCGCACGAATGAGTACCGGCAAATCGCTCTGTTGCGAGTGCCACCTTTCGATTGCAGATGGCACTCACATTTCAGAGCCTTGTCACGCTGCGATGAGAAGTGCGTTTCGTTCGACACTGACACTCCCAAATCACGCTGCGGTGACGCGATGTTCATTCATTGGTGCTACAGCCAAGATCATGAAAAACACTGCGGCGGTTTGCCTAGCTGTTGGAGGCGCAAAGCCTCCAAAGAGCGACACCCCGAGTGTTGGTAATCATAGGTCTGATGATGTAGCACGCTTCTTGCGTCTGCCTCTCATTGACTCGCCCTTGAGTTCTATGTGGATGGCGTTGTTGATCAAACGATCCATAATGGCATCTGCGATGGTGTTATCACCGATGTACTCATACCAGTTCTTCAAAGGCAGCTGCGAGACGATGATGACGGACTTGCGTTCGTACCTGTCCTCCAGCATCTGCAGAAGAGCAATGCGTGAGTCTGGCGAGAGTGGGCGCAGTCCAAAATCATCGAGGATGAGCAGGTCATACTTGTACAGCTTGTTGAGCATCTTCTCAAACGTACCGTCAAGACGTGCCTGAGCTATCTGCTCCTGGAAGCGGTTGAGGTTGACATAGAGCGTCGGTATGCCAAGCATGCAAGCCTGATTACCCTCCGCACATGCAAGATACGACTTTCCCACGCCAGTAAGACCTGTGACAAGCAGATTCTCACCTCTGCGTATGAAGTTGCAGTCTGCAATCTCTGACAGCATAGCTGGTGTAAGGTTGCGTGAAACTGAGCACTCGATGTCCTGTATGTGAGCGCCGTAACGAAGCTTGGCAGCCTTGAGCAGTTTTTGTGTACGTGCGCTGTTTCGATGACAATGCTCTGCCTCTATCATACGAGCCATGCATACATCAAGCGAAGGACGCATCTGCATAGGCATGTTCATGAGGTCAGAAAAGGACTCGGCAAAACCGTTGAGCTTTAGTTCCCTGAGCATGGTTGAAAGCATCTCTGCGTTCATGGCTGCACCTCCTTTCCGTCATTGACCTTTGTAAATGCATTTGCCCCTCTGACATTGTCATTGTATACGGCAGATGATGGAGAAGAGTCCTTCATTGCGAGGTCGCGGTTGTTCTTCAATATGTTGGTCAGCACACGCAATGAAGCAATGGATGTCTCAGTCATCATCATGTGGCATGCATCCTCAACACGGTCGCTTCCGTAGGTCTTTACAAGAGACATCACAGCCTGGCATTTGCCGTAAGCCTGCTGAGGGAACTGAGCCTTCGTAAGCATCGTCTCAGTTACCCATTTCACAGAAGGGCCGATGAATGATGCTCTGCTGATTATGGATGCGGCATTCATCATTCTGGTACGCTCGTATGCCTTGTGTGCCTCTGGCATGTGCTCTGACTTCGTAGAGTAGCCGCATACATCATACTTGCGGTCATGAGAGCATATAAGCGTGGTGCCAGAGTAAACCTCTACATACTGCGTGTCCCACATAACGGTGACGATCTGGCTGACATAGGTGTAAGGCACACTGTAGAAGTGGCGTTCAGAGCCGACGCACACGTGGTATGTCGGACCGAGCTTAACCTCTTTGCGATAGCGGAAGCGGTGCATTTTCTGAGGCAGCGGAGCCATCTCGGGCTTTTCTTCATCGTTGAAGATTTCCATGCGTGTTCTTCCCTTGTATGGGAGTGAGTTGTACTCATCAAGCAGTTCCCACAGGCGGTTGTTGAGTTCATCAAGGGTATGGAACACCTCGTCTTGTATCCTTGCGTAGATGTACTTGTAAAGTTGGTTGACAGCTGACTCTACAGGACCCTTGTCACGCGGCTTGCGTACTCTGCATGCGGTACAGCCTATGCCGTAGTGGTTTGCCCACTCCATGCACGCATCGGATAGCTGAGGGCTGTAGCGGTCAGACTTGCTCACCCACTGCTTCATGTTGTCACTCTTCGCAATAGAAGGAAGTGCTCCCATGTACTCCAGACCTTTGTTAAGACCTAGGAAGAACCACTCTGTCGTGGCATTAGGGATAGCCATGAGGAAAGGCAGTTCGCTATAAGGCATGACACAGACAAGCACCACGACCTTGGTAATCTCGCCTGTCTTTGCGTCTGTAAGGTAGAGAGCATCGCCGGCGAAGTCTATCTGCCACTCTTCACCGGGGATGTACACATTGTGGTAGGAGTAGTTGTGTGCTTCGCAGTAGTCCTTGACGTGCTTCTTGAACTGGGTGTAGCCATACCCTCCAGGGCATTCCTTCTTGTAAAGATCGGTGTACACCAGAAGGATGTTGGAATAACGCTGCCCAAGACGATGCATGATTCTCGGCATCATGCCATCAAGCTCCTCCTTGCGGGGATCCACCTTGGCAGGAGCCTTGGGGGCCTGCAGGAGTTTCTCCAGCTCGGAGTCCTCCATGAGGAGCAGTTCCTGATAATTCAACTTCGTGCCATCGGCAAGTTTCTTGTATCCCGACACGGTCTTCTTGCTTGAGCTGGTCTCACGGCAGATTTCATTCTGCGACTTGCCATCACTCAGCATCTGAATGATTCTTTTCAGTTTCATCATTGTGATTTTTTTGTTAGACATGTTTATTGATGGACATTAGTGTCCGTGAATAATATAATGTCTTTTGCAAGAAAACACAACTCAAAAACTGTGGTATCCTTTCATGCGCTACGGGTGGTATCCTTTGGAGTGATACGAAGCCGAAAGAGGCGGTATCCTTTCGACCGCTACAGGTGGTATCCTTTGGAGCGCTATGAGTGGTATCTTTTGAGTGATACAACTGGTATCCTTTGGAGCGCTACAGGTGGTATCCTTTGACCGATATTATCAATTATCTTCACCGACTCTCTTGGCACTATTGACGACAAGGGAGAGACACAGGTGAGAGACAAATATTGCTCATGGGTGTCCAAGACTGCCGATGGATATAAATTATATGTCAAGCAGACAGCCATCGTCAAGTTCACATATATGAATGTTGACGGCAAGAAGACTGAGGTAGTCAGGGAATTGGACAAGAATGTCAACAACGAGGTGAGCATTTCGTCAACTTCTGCCGACGGAAAACTCTATTCCATCCATTTATACAAGACTCAACCTGCCAAGACCATATACAGAAAGCCCGTAGTTGAGAGCGGCAAGGACTATGAAATAGTATGGTCGAAGGATGTGATAATCAAGGATAGTGATGGCATAAAGGGCAATCCGGGTAAGACCCAGATGCGTGACGGGTACGACGAGTGGATAAAGTATGTCAACCCTACTGCCAACGAAGTGCTTGCCAAGAAGAATCCAAAGGCATTCATTGACCCCGAAACAGACAAGGAATGTGACGGAATTCTTCCAAGGTTGGTAAAAAGCTCATCATACGTTGTAGGCACCGACAAGACTGTCACCTATTGCCTACAGGGCTGTAGCCGCATAAAGTTCTACTACACCGGCTCAGGTGGTTCATCAACAATCGTGAAGATAAAAGCCACAAACCTCTCAACAGGAGAAGAGCAAATCATAGAAGGTGCTCCCGCCCCTGGCAAGAACGTAGCATCCAACACTGCTGAAGTAAAGCTCGACCCGCAATGCAGATATGACGTAACCATATCAGGCACAACAGGCGACATGGTTATTTATGCCGTGAAACTACTCAAGTTTCGGAAGTAATTTTGAACCACAGAGTTTAAGAGATTAAGAGTATTTATATTAGGAAAGAGACTGAATAAACAAAAATCTCTTTTCCTCTTTATCTCTGTGGTTTAAATAAACCACTTATACATTGGGAATTATCACTTCAGAAAGTTGAGTATTTATATTTTTATTACGGGCGTAAACATCCTAATGGAATAACCAGGACTCCATCTTCTCTTCTATAGGCAAATTGCCCACCAGTCACCACCATTAAGAAAGATGGAGAGCCTATTCTAGTCGTGTCAACCCTTTCTGCAATTTGTAACAAATGTTTAGCACCATCATCTATTTCTCTACTTCCGAGTTTCACTTCAACAGCCGCCCATTTCCCATCTTGAAGTCTTATAATCAAATCAGCCTCTAAACCTGTCTTGTCATGATAATGAAGAATTTCTCCCCTTATTGGCTGACTATATATACGCAAGTCACGAGTAACAAGTGATTCAAAGAGGAAACCGAATAGCTCAAAATCATTAAGAATTCCATCAGCATCCACATTCATTACTGCTGTCGCAATTGAAGGATCAACAAATTGCCTCTTGTCTGATGTCCTGATTGCTGTTTTAGATCTCAATGACGGTCTCCATGCAGGAGTATCCTCAATAATAAACATACGTCTTAATGCGTTAGCATAAGAATACAATGAACTTTCACCAAAAGTCGTATCATGTGCCCTAATATCATCAAGCACTGTTTGTAAAGATGCAAATGTGGATATATTTCTTGCATAAGAACGCAGGAGAAGCCTAACCCTTAACGGATTTCTGTCTATACTATCGGTACTTTGAATATCATGGTTTATAACAGCATCAACATAATTCATTGACACATTATTACTATTATCTCCTTCAGCTATTGTCTCTGGCCATCCCCCTCTACAAATAGCTCTTGCTATTTGGGGAATATCAAGATTACTGTCAGCAACAATATCTGTATTACCTTTAAACAATTCAGCAAGTGAAACTGTACCATTTGACTCTCCTGATTCAAATAAACTCATTGTGCGCAGTCTCATTCTTGAAATTCTGCCTGTTCCAGTATGACGAGGTCCATCAACACCAAAATCACGGGGTGTAGCAGAACCCGTTAGAATATATTGTCCACGTAACCCTTCCTTATCTATGGAATATCTTACAGCATCCCAAATAGACGGAGCATCCTGCCATTCATCTATCAAAAGTGGCTTGTTTCCTTTTAACAGATGAGATGGCATTACCTCTGCCATTTTTCTGTACCCTGCACCTTTGTCTGGATCTTGCAAGTCAATTTCTGACTTTGACGAATGCCGTCCAAGCCATGTTTTTCCACACCACTTTGGACCTTCGATTAATACCGCACCAGACGATGATAACAAATTCTGCAATACATCATCCTGTATTCTGTTTATGTATTTTTTCATATAGCTAAAATTTGCTGCAAAGATACTGTTTTACAATAATATACACAAGAGTTTTACAATATTTAACCATCAAACTAACGAACTTGGCTTATTTTTACCAACGAACTTGTCAAGCTTTTACTAACGAATCTGGCAAGTTTTTACTAACGAATATGGCATGGTAAGAGGTGGAAACGTGAGAACGATGGAGCCTTCTTGGACGTTATATGTCAGGAGCGTTGAAATCAACACGGAACAGACAGAAAAAAGCTCCGGCATATTCGTATGCCGGAGCTTTTAATATTACGATATAACGTAGGTTCTGAGAACCTGATTATATTACTTCAACTGTGCACCAGTTACAGAGAACTCTGCGCCATTCTTAACAATGACAACGCGGTTGTTCTTGATGAACTTACCATTCTTAGCAACCTTGTTCTCGCCGTTAACAGCGTTGATGCCGGTTCCCTTAACAGGAGTAATCTTGATAGAAGAAATCAGGATGTTACCTGTACCTGAGAACTTCTGGAATGTGTGGATACCAGCAGCAAGTCCGAACTTAATCTCGTTTGTAGGAAGTGTCTCAACTTCACCATTAGCATAGGTAACCTCGTATGTACCGGTAGTCATATCCTCGCAACCATAAGTTTTACCATCAACATTCACCATGCATTGGCGATCCTTAGCTTCCTCTGCATCAATGTTCTTGCAAGCGTTCTTTGAGCAGACTACGTGTACATTAACAGAATCGCCCTCAGCAACCAAGAATGAGATGTTAGTAGCGTTCATCTTGATGTAAGCCTCCTGACCTGCAGGAACCTGATACTTGGCAGCAGCAGATGCATTTGCGATAGCACCAAACTCGAGGTTCTTTACAAAGAAGTCCATCTTGTCGGCTGTGATAGCTCCATCCTCAATCTTGTAGATAGTACCAGTGGTAGATGTTTCTGTAGCCTCCTCGTCAACAACGGCTGTTCCTGAAACAGTGATTATCTTCTCTTCGGCAATTGGGTTAAGAACATATACGTCCTTAGATGTAGAAGCAGTCTCGAATGTAGCATAGTCGCCATTCTTAATCTTAGACATTGCAGTTACAGTAGCTGATTCACTCAAAGTTAATGAGTTGCCCTCTGCGTAATCAGCCTCACCATACTTGTAGAAGTTCTGGGCACCCTCATATTCAGAAGTGATAGTTACATTGCCACCTTCAGCGGAAATTTTAGGAGCGTTGAAAGAGAATGATACGATACCCTCGTTCTCTGCACCGGGACACTCTTCGTCAGCACTACCAACACCATTATAGTCAATGAAAGCCTGGAATTTCACAGTTTGCTCTTTGTAGCACTTGATAGGCTCTGTATATTTAGGACTATCAGCTGTAGGTGTTGAACCATCTGTTGTGTATGTAACAACGGTAGGCAGTATTGTTCCCATCAAGTCGTATGTATTAGGCTTACATGTTACCTCACGATACCAAAGACCATTCTCGAATATCTGGTTACCAACCTTTACAGAAGGAGTACCAGCAGCCTCGTTAGCCTCAACGATGATGTAACCAACGAACATATCACCATTGTAAGAACCAATGTAGATTGTATAATCATCCTGAGCTGTCCACTCATAGAGGAAACCTGCAGGTGTTGCAGGGAAATCTTTACCAGGTTTTTCATTCAAAGGTTTTGTAAGTTTAGCATCAGTAGCAATACAGGGGATACGAGCACTTTCACCACTCTTGTTGTTACCATGAACAAGGAAAATAAGCTTAGAACCAGCTGTAACCTTCATTGCAATAACATCCTGATTGTTCTTCAGACGAAAGCTATTGAGGTGAGCACCATACTCACCATACTTTGCGGCAAATGCCTCACCATATCGGTATTCGCCAGTTGGAGCACCTGCTTCATCTGTAAGAATTTCACCTGGATCAGACATACCCTTGCCAGAAGCAGCTACTTTTCCACCTGTAACATCGAGGAAGAATCCATCGCCAAAAAGATTACCCTTGCCAGGACGGACTGTACCATTGTTAGTCCATTCGTCAGCAACCAGCACATAGCTGTGCTTACATTGCTTTACATCGTCGATTGTCGCAGCATTGACAGTTGATGTCAAGCCGACGAGCGCGCAGATTAAAGTAAATAATTTTTTCATAATTGTAATTGATTAATTAATAAAAAATGTAAATAGTAATATCTTTTTAAGTACTCCACTTGGTGCGGATAGATCCAACACCAAGGGAGGACTTCATAAAGCGGTTATTTTTGTCCTTTTACGAGATATGTCTGAACAGGTGTGTCGCCAAAATGTGAGATGGTTACAATATCGCGACCTTCAGAAACTGCCACTCCTGTGAACACCGTCACCTTAGATACCTTGCCACTGTCATCCTTCACCAACTTTAGAATACTGAAATTACCCGTTTTCGGCGAATAGGTGTATTCGTACTGAGGTACTGCCTCGGTGTTGGAGTCATCAAGCCATGTAGCGGTGTTCTTGATAGAAGCAGGGATGACACCCTCACTCATCTTAACTACTACGTAAGTCTCATCCACAAAGTCAAGACTCTCAACATATCCCTGAATCTCCTCACCGTATGAATTGAACTTCATACCAGTGCCACGCACCCAATAGGTGTTAGCCATCGACTCGGGGTGAGTGATTTGAATGGAGTCGTTATATTTTCCTGCCCATGCCGGATTGCTGGTATTGGCATCCTCAAACTCGTTGGCATCTTCACAAGCCGCAAAGCAGAAGCCAAACACTAGGGCGGCAACGGCAAAACATGATTTCTTAAATGCTTTCATAATTGTCTTTTTTCTGATTTCTTGAAAGTTTTACTTATTGCGCCATCTTGCAGCACCCGCATTGTTGCGCACGATATCATTGTCGGTGCTCTTGTAGAAGAGGTTGACATTGTACTGAGATGCTGTTCCGTCGAGAGCGTCAGCACGGTGCATGTGCTGGTCGTTGGCTGTAGCTGCCTTGTGAGGAGGACACGGACTTATGAACAGTTCCGTTGACGACACGTCTGCCACTTCCACTTCGAGCGAACCGTTGAGTATGGCGAGGTTGTTCTTAACCAACTTACCGAATGCGTTGCTGGTGGAGTTCCATGGGTTTCCACTGAATATCGAACCATTGGTGAGGTTGTCGTTGGTTGACCAGTTGTTGTGGAAGTTCAGGGTTACAACGCCCATCCCGCCTTCAGAGTTGGCCTGTGTGTCGCGGATGTCGCATCCCCAGAATCCGAGCACACGCTGGTCGCCTTCCTGCTTGGTCAATACGAAGAGGTTGTTCTCTACATTATATACAGAACCATTGGGCAGGTTACGCATCTTGAAGATAGCACCGTTGGCACGTGTGTTGAAGTTTACGAGAGTGTTGTTGGAGAACGTGATGTTCCATGGTCCTGCAGTCCATCCCGACTGTCCTGACTCCTCGCTGAAGAATGCGGGGAATGGGCTGTCGTAGAATGTATTCTCGATAATCTTCATATCCTTGTAGAGGTTTGAAGCGGGATTGTTACCCGAACCGGCTATCCAGCAATAACCACCAGCACCCTGGTTGTAGTAACCACAGTCGAAGAACTGGTTGTTCTTCACGAGCACATGGTTCCATACCTTATAGTTGGCTCCCTGCTCACGGATGAATCCGCGCACAAGACGCTTGAACGTACAGTTCTCGATAACAAGACTGTCGAGTGTCACTGCCATACCGTTGGAATACATGTTGAAGAAGTAGTTACCAGAGGCAGTTCCTGCACCGGCAGCGTTGTCGCCGTAGTTGAATGCCTTCGGGTTGTCGAAGTCGATGTCATAAAAAGCTAGCTTCTTCATGTAGATCTCACCACCCTCACCGGCTTCAGGCTGACGTCCGAACATAAACATTGTGTAAGAACCTTGCCACTGCTCACCATTGGTAGCGGTGTAGAAGGAGTTCTTGCCAATTCCGGTAATCACCTTTGCACGGAGTCCGTTAGCCACGTCCTCAGGACGGGTGGCGAGAGTGAATCCCTTACATGTGATATCGTTTCCATCGAGGTAGTAGGTCTTTCCACCCTCAAGATAGAAAGTCTGTCCCTCTGCATAGTTGGTGTTGGAGATGAAGTCGAGCAGTGTAGGACTGATAGGAGCGGCATTAAACTCTGTTGCCAAAGCGAACGTGTCGGCACGGCTTGTACCATACTTGGCCATCAATTCAGAGTGACTCAGCAGGATAGGCTCACCCGGCTTACCGTCAGAACGTGAAGTGCAGGTGTTGTACTTGGCGTCAACAGCAACCTTCACATTGGGGTCAATAAGGTCAATCACATACACTGAGTTGGGCGACAGTCCGTCGATATCCACATATCCTCTCTCACGGTCCTGTGCAGTAAGCTCATAATTCTTCCACTTTTCGCCAACGGATGAGTTGGGGTTGTTGGGAGAAGGCTTCACTGTAAGGTACTTGTAACCGAACTCTCCGTCGGGATCGACATTGAAGTTGGTGTAATAGCTCTCAAGCTTGTCCTTGTCTTCGGCAGAGATATTTGGAAGAGCCGCGAGGATATCGTCCATGGTGAATGTCTCCATGGCATTGATATTTTCCATATCGGCAGAGGTAACGCCACTGAATTCCTTGATGAAGTCCTTCACGTTGGTGTTGATACAAACGTGCATGGTTGTCTCGGTTGTCTGTGCCTGGTTGACATACACAGCGAACGGAGTCTCATAGCGGTCATTAGTCTTGATTCCCATATACTCCTGCCACTGGCGTCCGTTTCCGTGTCCATACCAGTTGGAGGCGTGCGAGAAGTCGGTCACGTTGTTGTCACGATTGGACAACGCACGGATGGCAAAGCGGTAGTCGGTGGAGTACTGAAGGTCGGGGATAATCAGGTCGAGCACATTGGGACCCACGATAGTGTCTATCAACAAGTCACTTGTACCTTGAATCTTTGCCCAAGCCTCAGGACCATTGCTCACCTTGGGTTGGAGAGCCATCTGTATCTGATAGCCGGCACATCCAAATTCCTCCTTCACTCCATACCAATAGAGGTGGATGGTGTTGCCATGAGGATATGCGCCGTCCAGACCACAGTTGTAGGGATAGTCAGTTCCTTTTCCTCGTGTGTAGTCAGTTATGAACATTGTCATAAACTGTCTGTCGAGGTTGGTTGCCACAGTGTCGTCATCGTCACTACATGACACCATCAGTGCCGATGTACTTGCTGTGAGCAAAAGCAACATATTACGAAATATATTCTTCATGTCTTTATTCAATTTTGGGAATTAATAACCATAATAATTCTTGTATGCACCTGCCGAACGCTGGATGGCGAGGTTAGGATAAGGCAGTATGTAGCGCACTACCGGCAGTTCCTCTGCACTCGGGATGGTTGTCGGGAAGAGGGTCTGCGCTCCATCTTTTATGAGCCAGATGTTGCCACCGTCGTCAGAACGGATATATCCATAGAAGGAGTACTTGCACTGGTCTTTGGGAGTACCGGCATCAGTGTCACCCCACTGATAGAAGTCGGCATAGTTCCATGCTGTAGCCTGGAAACCGAAGTTGGTTATATAACTCTTCACCGGCATTGTTGTGGGCTTGTATGCATTATATACACGGAGACTCTTCAAAGACTGGTTGGGATATTTATACATCACTACACCATTGTTGAGCACATTGCCATAGAGCTGAGGACCACACACGCGCAAACCAAGCGGAGTGATAGGCTCATCGAGCTTATAAGCGTGATAGTAGATACGCTCGGGCAGGTTGTCAATATACTGCTTACCGTCATGCTCGTTGATTGCATCCTCAAATCCTGTGGTACTTCCTGCATTCTGCATACCTACTGAATAATAGCGGAGGAAGCTATATACAAGTTCCTCAGCATAGGTGTTTGTGCGCACGAGATCACGCCAACGCGAGTTCTCGCCTGCAAACTCCCACTTACGCTCGTCAAGCACTGCCTTCTGGAAAGCCTCCTTGGATGCGGATGCCTGACTTACAAAATCAGCATCACCATTGAGGAACGCACGGCTGTGAACCTTTGACAGGCACTCGATTGCCTTGTCGGATGGCATACCGTTGATCTCGTTGTCGGCCTCGGCATACATCAGCAATACATCGGCATAGCGCATGTATGGATAGTTGATACCGGTACTTCCGCTCTTGTCGTTACCAAGTGCGAGGGTCTCGTCGGTCCACAGTTTCGACCACTTGTTGCAGTGAACACTGTAGTCATTACGGATATAAACAGAGTCCTGAAGCACTCCGTCGGCATTGGTGAAGTAACGGTAATACCACAATCCGTTGACAAACTCACGGCGAATGTCGTTGTCCCTGAAGAGGAAACGGTAGAAAGCGTTTAGACGCACACCGCCATTACACTCTCCCCATGCTCCTACGGTCTTTCCCTCGTTTGAGGCATAAGACGGTCCCTGGGCATATCCTGTATCACCATTGCCCTCCTTGGAGAAAGGAAGCTCGAAGATGACGTCGTCGTTGTTTACAAGTGCATAGTTGCACTCCTTTACGAACACGTCCTGATAAGGCAATGTCAGCGAGTGTGTGCCTGAGGTGATAACCGAGTCGGCATACTCCCTTGCCACCTTATAATATTCAATATAGTTTGACGGGCGCTCCATCTTGCCGTAGCTTTTGGGGCTGCTCTTGTCAGGACGCAGCGAGTAGCCACCTGCTGTGAGAGCTATACGTGCGACCATTGCCTGGGCAAACTCCTTGGAGCAACGCTCAACAGTCACAGAGTTGCACGATGACATATAAGGCGCAATGCCCTTGAGGTCGTTGATAAGCGAGTCCTGAATAACCTGACGGTCGGCTACTGGAATGACGAAGTCAGAACCATATTCAGATGCAGGGTCGAATGTGAATGGCACATCGCCGAACATCACCACAAGGTCGTGGTAAGCCATGGCGCGCAGGCACTTCGCCTCACCCATCCACTGCATTATTTCCTTGTCGCCAGTATTATAGAGAGGACTGTTCTGCAAAGACCTTATGAATCTGTTGGCATATTCGATAAGATTATACGACGCAGTCCAGTATTTGTTGATATCTCCGCCCTGGTCGTCACAGTCAAAACGTCTGTAGGTGTTGTGGGCGTGAGCAGAATTGGAACTGATGCTCATGTCAACATCGCTGTTGAGCACGAAAGTACTCTGATAGGCGTTGCCATAGAGGTCGCCCACAAGAGCTTGCGCATAAACACCGTTGAGCGCACGGTTAATCTCGGTTTTCTGACCATATACGAATTCCTCGGTGTATGACGACGGAGCATCAACATCCAGAAAGTCGTTGCAGGCAGTAAGCGAGAGTAACGCCATTCCTGTATATAAAATATTCTTTAGTCTCATATCTTCTGTTTTATTTATTCTTTATACGACATTGTTAGAATGTAATGTTTGTACCAAAGACGAAGCCGCGACTGCGTGGATAACGGTTCCAGTCCATACCGCAGGTGAGTCCCGTCTGGATGTCAACCTCGGGGTCGTAGCCACTATATCCTGTGATGATGAAGAGGTTGGTGGCTGACACATAGAAACGTGCCTTGCTGAGACCTACCTTCTTCAGTATGTTCTTTGGAAGGCTATAACCGATGGTGATGTCATTGCAACGCAAGAACGAACCGTCCTCGATGAAGTATGACTGTGTGAGGTTGGTGGTCACGTCGGTCGGGTTCCACAGTGTCTTGCCCTGGTTGGCATTCTTGTAGATGTCGAGTCCGTTATCCACATAGTAGAGCTTGTAGAGGATATCACCCTTAGTGCCTGTAAGCTCGCCCGTAAGGTCGTTGTATAGCCATGCATCATTAAACTTGGCAAGGACGTTCTTGAAGGTGTTCTTGTTGCCACCAGATGACGACAATGCGTAAGCTGTAGCATTGTTGATGTCGAAGTCGAGCATATAGGTGAAGTTGGCGGTGAAGTCAAAGTCCTTCCACTGTCCTGAAAGACCGAAACCTCCCTGGATTCTCGGGTTAGTGTTACCAATCACGGTGCGGTCGTCCTCGGTGATGCGTCCGTCACCGTTGAGATCCTTGAACTTAATCTTACCCGGCATTGTGGCTATACCAGAGTTGGATGTACCCGATACTTCGTTGATGACGGTCACATAACCGTCTGCACGCGGAGCGCAGTTCTTTGATGTTCCGTTGTCAGCGGCACTCGAACCCCAAGGCACTGCCTGGAAGTTGTTGAGCGGGTCGAAGTAGAACTCGTCCATTGTGTAAAGTCCGTCATATACGAAACCGTAGATAAGACCTACCTCACTGCCCACCTTCAGACAATAGTCGTTATAAGATGACTTCCAGCGGTCGTTCTGGTCCCAAACCACATCGTCGGTACCGTTGAGCTTGTCAATCTTCTTCTTGTTGAAGCCCATAGAAAGGTTGGCAGACAACACATAGTCCTTGCCCTGGATAATGTCGCCGCTGATAGAAAGCTCGATACCCTTGGTGGTCACCTGTCCGATGTTCTGCATCTGGCTGGTATATCCCACTACCGAAGGAATGTCTGACTTGTAGAGCAGGTCCTTGGTGGTGTACCAGTAGAATTCGGGAGTGACGGTGAGACGTCCGCCGAAGAGTGTGATGTCGGCAGCGATGTTACGTGTGATGGTTGTCTCCCACTTGATGTCCCTGTTGGTGAACTTTGAGCCACCGGCATTGCCGTAGTACTGCTCGCCATAGAGTGTTGTCTCGCCAAAGCCGGGACCGCCTGTAGTATTGATAGCATAGAGCTGGCGCCACATGTCGTTATCGATACGGTTGTTACCCGAAAGACCGATGGCGGCACGTATCTTCAGCATGTCAATCCACTTGATGTTCTTCATGAACTTCTCCTCTGAGAGCACCCACGCTCCTGATATTGACGGGAAGTAACCCCACTGGTTGCCCGGGGCGAACTTGGTTGAACCGTCGGCACGGAACGTACCGCTGAGGAGGTACTTGTGGTCGAAGTTATAGTTCACCTGTCCGAAGAACGAAGCGGTACGGTCGGGTGTAGAGAGTGACGAACTATTAATATAAGGTGTACCGAAGCTCATGTTGTTCCATGCATCCGAGGCAGAGAATGAACGCGGGAAATAGCGGTTAATCATCGACTCCGAACTCTTGTCGTAGTGCTGGATTTCCTGTCCTGCAAGGAGCGAGAAGTTATGCACATCCTTCAACGAGAAGTTATAGCTTGCGGTGTTTGTCCAAATATAGCTGAGGGCAAAAGAGTTGTCCAACTGTGCCACTGGCTGGTTGTTGTGCTTCTGTCCAGTGTCTGTCAGTGCGCCATAGAATCGCTTCTTGTCGTTCCACTTCAGTCCGATTGTACCCTCGGTACGCAATGTGAGTCCCTTGATGGGCTTCCAGTCGAGTGACAATCCGGTTGAATAGTTATACGAATGCTTTACCAACTGGTTGATGGCGATATCATTCTTAGGATTGGTATAATTGAAGAGTTCCTCCTCGTCGGGGTCGGCGTATGATGGGTCAATATATCCATACTCGCGCAGACCATTGGTAGGACGATACTGAAGCACGTCGATAATACCACCAGTACCGATGTTGTCACCACCGGCACCCTCGTCACGACGGAATGTAAACTTAGGGTTAATCTGGAATGTCAACTTGTCGCTGAGTTTCACGTTGGTCTTCATATTGAGTGTGGTGCGGCGAACGCCTGAACCAAGGATGATACCGTTATCCTCACTGTTGGTGAGAGAGAGGTTGAACTTCACCTTGTCGCTACCACCACCGATATTGAGGTTGGCAGAGTAGCTGATAGGATTCTCACCCATCACCTCGTCCTGCCAGTCGTGCGACGGCAGCGCTGCATACATGTCAAGGTCGTATGGGTTACCGAAGTTTGCCTTGAAGAACTTGGCGTTAGTTGAGCGTGTACCGTTGCAAGCATGCCACTGATACTGGTACTTGACGAAGTCGGCGGCGTTCATAAGGTCGAGCTTGCGTGCAAGAGAGCTTACGGAGAGGTTGCCGTTGAACGACACCTGAACCTTACCTTCCTTGGCCGACTTGGTGGTGACGATAACTACACCGTTACCACCCTTCGCACCGTAAATGGCTGTAAGGGAGGCATCCTTGAGAACGTCGATAGAAGCGATGTCCGACGGAGGGATATCGTTGATGTTGTCAGTCTGGAAACCATCGACAATATAAAGAGGTTCATTACTCTGGGTCACTGACGTACCACCTCTGACTCGGATATGCACGTCGGCACCCGGCTGACCATCGACGGTAGTAACCTGCACACCGGAAATCTTACCCTGAAGGGCAACAGCAGCCGATGTCACAGGCACTGACTCCAGTCGCTTACCGCTCACCGAACCCACCGAACCGGTGAGATCCTTGCGTGCCTTGGAGCCGCCATAACCGATAACCACCACTTCCTCAATAGCCTTGGTATCATCGCGCATTGTGATATTGAGAGTAGGCGCAGCCTTCACCTCTTGCGTTTCCATACCAATAAAACTAATAACAAGTGTCTTTCCTTTGGCAACCTTCAAAGTGAAATTACCGTTAAAATCGGTAACCGTGGCATTCTTCACATTGCCTTTCTCTACCACGCTGGCACCTATCACCGTCTCGCCCTGAGAATCAATGACAGTACCTTTCACTGTAATGACCTGTGCAATGACTCCCAATGGCAATAATAGCATTATTACCAATAGGATAAGTAATTTGCCAGATCGCTTCGCTGATTTTTCTTTCATGATAGCGTTCTTTGTTTTTTAGTTAGTGTATTAAACAATTATTATTTTTTTGATTCTGTTTTGTATAATTTGGGTGCAAATTTATATAAAATAAATGGGAATCCATTATAATCCCTCAAAAAAAAGCATATAATTAACAAAATTTATACATTCTACAACTTACTGTGTATATTACACGGATGATTATTTATCTCAAGCATATATATATGAGAATAAGATTACACCTTATTATATTATATATAACACCCCTTCTGCATATCGATTGCAGAAGGGGTTATTTGTCAGTTTTTGGATATATCAAATGTTTTATTTTATTATTTTCTTGCCATTCTGGATGACAATGCCCTTAGAATTCTTTCCTATGAACTGACCGCCGAGATTGAATGTCTTGGAGTCTGAGGCATTCTCGATTTTTATGGGAGCTATACCTGTAGAGGAAATTGTGTTGAGAGTCATTCTCATACCCACCTGCTTTACGAACTTTACGCTGACACTGCCTGATACAGGGGTGTCAAGCTTCACATTGTAGCTAACTGCCTTATTGCCTGTTCTTGAGGGAAAGACATAATCGGAGGCACTGAATGTCTTACCATTAAGTTCTGCCAAATAGCCATCAACATTGTCTTCATTAGTAAAACCAGTAAAGTCGATGCTGCTTACGGCAACGCCATCGGGCAGATGGATTGTGTATGTGACATTATTGGAATATTTAATGCTCTGGATTCCGCAGCTTTTACTTGTGGAATAGCTCTTGGCGGTTGATATGGTGATGCTGCATCCGTTGGAGAATGTCCAGTCGCCGTTAGCTGTCTCGGGGGTGATGTCAAGTGTGGATGCCACTGGATTCTCACTCTCGCTGACTGTGCTTCCCGTAGTTTCACCACCCATGTTTTGTGCGGTAGTGATGTCGGCAACAAGCGAGTTGAGGTAGTTTTCGAGATTTGAATAGCCGTCAGCACCAATGGTCTTGCCATCGTTGGGATTAGTGGGGTCGAGTGCATTGGCAAGCTCCCACTCATCAGGCATACCATCGCCGTCAGTGTCTTTTGGAGCTTCCTTTGAGGCAAGCGTTGGCCATGCGCTCCATGAGGCATCGGCATCAGCGGGTTTGTTGTCATCCTGCGAGTTGACAAAGCCCTGGCTCAATCCACTGCCTGTGTATGTAGCCTTACCATTTCGTGTGTCGCTAACCATTAGTTCGTCGAAACTGTCGCGGTGGAGACTTGCACCGGCGAAGTCGAGCACTCTGTCATAAGCATCAGCTGCAGAGTGGGTAGTGGTGAGGATGTAATCTATAGGCTCTGCAAGCTTAATACTGTCCTTGGTTTCCTGAGTGAAAGTGCCGTCGCAACCAGAGGCATCAATCTGGTTTATGATGCCATACGTCCAGTTGTCCTGATTCAGCTGGGTATATTTACTGTTATAATTACCTGTGACATAATACTTTCCCCAAAGATGAAGTGCGGGAGCATAGGCAGGATAGGTATTTACATAGGCATTAGTGCGTATTCCAATTCCGGCAATGCGGTATCCCTTCTTGTCTGTGGGGCTTCCGGGGCCTGGCTTATAGTAGTTATTGACAATATTAACGTTCATTCCCTCACCGCCGTAGCATCCGTTGCCGCCAAAGTTATATATGACATTGTTGCGCATGTCCATACGCTCATCAAGCTGTGTGGTGGGACGCGGGCCAAGGCGCGGGGTACGGCTGCCATGGTGGGCAATAAGATTATGATGGAATGATGCACCGCTGCCACCCCAGTTGCCACCATAGCCGTGGGCACCTTTGGAGTGACCGGAATTGACAAGGCTCTGAGCCACGAGACACCACTGTACAGTAGTGTTCTTATTGCCAAGGACAGAGAGACACTCGTCGATAGACCAGCTCACCGAGCAGTGGTCGATTATCCAATCTTGCTGGTCGAATCCTCCGAAGCCATCCCATCCGTCGGCACCGTTGGCAAGTACATTTTTGTTGCCAAGTCGGAATCTCATATATCTCACTATGACGTTGTTAGCCTTTATAGAAACAGGATAGTCTGCCACGCAGATACCGTCGCCGGGGGCTGTTTGTCCTGCTATGGTGACATTGCCAATAGATATGTCGAGTGACGACTGTAGATGGATTGTTCCCGAAACGTCGAACACGATAGTCTTTACACCCGACTTGCCGAGTGCCCATCTAAGTGTTCCCTCAGAGCCATCGTCAGCGAGCGATGTGACGTGATATACATTTCCTCCGCGTCCGCCAGTTACGTAGCGTCCGAAACCTTCAGCACCGGGAAAGGCGGGAGTCTTCTCTTCTGCGAAGACAACTGTTGCCGCCATACACAGGCATAAGAGCAACAATGTTTTAAAGATTGATTTTCTCATAAGGAATATTTTTTAAGTAGTTATTATAATTATAAAGTTCTCTTTACAAAGTTATTATTTGAACACAGAGACACGAAGACACAGAGTTATAGTTCTTAATTAGAAAATAAAAAAACTCCGTGGCTATGTGCCTCTGTGTTTAAGTTTATCTATTCACCGTATGTCATAGCTTGGCGATTATCGCATCAACAGCGGCACTGAGACCGTCGGGATTCTTACCACCAGCTGTGGCAAAGTGGGGCTGACCGCCACCACCACCCTGTATCAGTTTGGCTGCCTCGCGAACAAGCTGACCGGCATTAAGATTATGGTCTTTCACCACATCCTCACTCATCATCACAGTAAGCATCGGTTTGCCCTGATCTACACTACCAATGACACAGAGAAGATTCTCTCCGATAGCCTCGCGCACCTTGAAAGCAAGATCCTTTGCCGATTGGGCAGACATAGGAAGAACGGCAGAAGCTACGGTTACGCCATTCACCATACGCGCCTTCTCTACCAATGCGTCCTTGGCACGCTCCACAGCCTGTGCTTGGAATGACTCGATACTCTTCTTCATGGAGTCGTGCTCCTCGATATACTTCTCAATCACACCACGCAAATCCTTGGCATTATTGAACAGAGAGCGGATTGCCTTAATACTGTCCTCAAGGGCATACATCATCTCCTCGCACTCAACACCTGTCTTTGCCTCTATACGACGAATACCAGCGGCTACACTGCTCTCGGAGATAATCTTGAACATACCAATGCGACCTGTTGAGGCTGCATGAATACCACCACAGAACTCACATGAAGGACCGAAGCGCACTACGCGTACCTTGTCGCCATACTTCTCGCCGAAGAGGGCGATGGCTCCAAGTTTCTTAGCCTCCTCAAGCGGAGTGTCGCGATGCTCGTCGAGAGGAATATCCTCACGAATCATGCTGTTTACCATACGCTCCACCTGACGCAGTTCCTCGTCGGTCACCTTCTGGAAATGCGAGAAGTCGAAGCGCAGAGTGTCGGGACTTACGTATGAACCCTTCTGCTCTACATGGTCGCCCAGCACCTGTTTGAGAGCATAGTCGAGCAAGTGGGTGGCAGTATGATTGGCTGCACTTGCATTGCGCTTGTCAATATCCACGCAAGCCATAAAGTCGGCAGCGGGGTCTTTCGGCAACTGCTTAACGATATGTATACTCTGGTTGTTCTCACGCTTTGTGTCGATAATCTCGACAGTCTCGTTCTCACTTACAAGGACACCGCAGTCTCCCACCTGTCCTCCCATCTCGCCATAGAACGGGGTGTTGTCGAGCACCAATTCATAGAAGCTCTGCTTCTTCTGTGTCACCTTGCGATAGCGTAGGATATGACACTCATATTCTGAATAATCGTATCCCTGAAATTTCTGTTCGCCTTCTCTCAGAACCTCCCAGTCACCGTTCTCCACAGCAGCTGCATTGCGGGCGCGAGCCTTCTGCTTCTCCATCTCCACATTAAATCCGTCCTCGTCAACGGTATATCCGTTTTCGCGGCAGATAAGCTCAGTAAGGTCGAGAGGGAATCCATAGGTATCAAACATACGGAAAGCCTGTGCTCCGTCGAGCACTGTCATACCGTGAGCCTTCAACTCGTCCATAGCTCCATTGAGCAGGTTGATACCCTTGTCGAGAGTGCGGAGGAATGAATCTTCCTCTTCCTTCATAACCCTACCGATGAGTTCTCTCTGAGCCACGAGTTCGGGATATGCGCCTCCCATCTCGCCGATGAATACAGGCAAGAGCTTATACATGAATGCCTCTTTCTGATTGAGGAATGTATAAGCATAGCGCACGGCACGACGGAGGATTCGGCGGATAACATATCCTGCCTTGGCATTGCTGGGCAACTGTCCGTCGGCAATTGAGAACGATACGGCACGAAGGTGGTCGGAGATAACACGCATGGCTACATCCACCTCCTCAGTCTTACCATATTCCTTGCCCGACAGGCGTGATATCTCATTGATGATTGGCTGGAAGATATCGGTGTCATAGTTGGAATGTTTGCCCTGCAAAGCACGAACAAGACGCTCAAATCCCATACCGGTATCGATAACGTTCATCGACAGAGGTTCGAGCGAACCATCAGCCTTGCGGTTGAACTGCATGAACACGATATTCCATATCTCAATCACCTGTGGATCATCCTTGTTGACAAGTTCACGTCCAGGCACCTTTGCCTTCTCCTCTGGAGTACGTGAGTCGAGGTGTATCTCAGAGCAAGGACCACAAGGACCTGTGTCTCCCATTTCCCAGAAGTTGTCGTGCTTGTTACCGTTGATGATATGGTCGGCAGGCACATGCTTAGCCCAAAAACTTGCAGCCTCATCATCACGAACGAGGTTTTCTTCCTCCGAACCTTCGAACACGGTCACATACAAGTCCTTGGGGTCAAGCTTCAATACATCCACAAGATATTCCCATGCCATATCGATGGCACCTTCCTTGAAATAATCACCAAAACTCCAGTTGCCGAGCATCTCGAACATGGTGTGGTGATAAGTGTCGTGTCCAACCTCTTCGAGGTCGTTGTGCTTACCGCTAACGCGGAGACACTTCTGAGAGTCGGCACGGCGACGGGGTTCTGGGTCACGTGTACCGAGGATAACGTCTTTCCACTGGTTCATACCAGCATTAGTGAACATCAATGTAGGGTCGTCCTTGATTACCATCGGAGCCGACGCTACGATTGCATGTCCTTTCGATTCGAAATAATTCTTGAACGAATCGCGGATTTCATTTGCTGTCATCATGTTTTTTTATGTTTTATTTCTACTTTTCTCCGAAAATTGTTGCAAAGATAGTTTATTTTGTGTATATTTGCAAATGTTTTTTGAAATGATTAGAAAAAAAAGTGAAATATGGCATTAAAAACAGACAAAAACCTCAAGTTATACTACTCAATTACCGAAGTTGCGGACAAATTCGGTATTAATGAGAGTACATTGAGATATTGGGAACAAGAGTTCCCACTTCTCAGACCCAAGACCCGCGGAACGGGTAAAATCAGGCAATATACCGACAAGGATATTGAACAGGTGCAACTGATATATAACCTTGTCAAGGTGCGCGGATTTAAGATTGCAGCAGCCCGGAAGATTCTGAATAACAATCGCACTGGTGCCGACAAAACCTCCGAGGTACTAAGCAAACTAATAGAAATCCGCGACGAGCTCCAACTCATGAAGGAACAATTGAATAATACGTTTTAAGAAAAGGGGGCTCCATTAGGAGCCCCCTAAAAACCTACATCACCCTACAAAAACCTACATCACCCTACATTCCCTACATCACCCTACATTCCCTACATCACCTTCTCAATCACCAACACCCTACTTGCCCATGCTGTTTTCTTATGATAATCTACATTATGGGTATAAGGTATTTCCAGTCCATTTGCCATCAGATAGGCACCTGTGAATGTCTTGCCCTCAAATGCAAGTGGTTCATTGTCAATACGGTTGAGTTCATGAATACGATATGTCTTCGTGGGGTCAAGTCCAGACATCTTCACTCTCGGCAGATGCTGATTGACGAATGTCTCGGTCTTCCACCAATAGAACACCGCCTTGTCCTTGGCATCATCCAGATACATCAACGATGCCACTCCCTGCTTGTCGTAGGGTGACTGCAAGCGATAGATATTACCCATCTGCACTATCGGGCGAATCTTCTTGTATTCAGCAATGGCATTCTTGCACAGAGCCTTCTCCTCGTCGGTCATGTTCTTGGGTTGTATCTCCATTCCGAGACGTCCGCTCATAGCCACGTCGATACGATATTTCAATGGGATAACGCGCTGAGTCTGGTGGTTGGGAGCGGCACTGATATGCGATGCCATCACCTGTGCAGGGAAGAAATAGCTTGTGCCCCACTGCATATACACTCTCTGCAATGCATCGGTGTTATCGCTCACCCAAAACTCGTCGAAGTATGGCAAATAGCCCCAGTTGGCCCTACCACCACCCGATGCACAGTCTTGGATTATCAGGTCGGGATATTTCTCGCGGATACGCTTGCACACCTTATTGAATCCTCGGTGATATTCTATCAACAGATGGCTCTGCTTGTCCATTGTGAGATACTGCGAACCGTGGTTGGATATATTCATATTTGCATCCCACTTAATATAATATAGGTCGGGATTCTCCTTCATGAGGTTATCCACTACCGATACCACGAAATCCTGCACCTTTGGATTTGCCATGTCGAGCACCAACTGCGTACCGCCGCGTCCCATCTGAAGGTCGCGTCCAGGAGCTTTCACCACCCAGTCGGGATGCTTCTCATATAACTCACTCACACTGTTGGTCATCTCTGGTTCTATCCAAATACCGAATTTCACACCGTGCTTCTTGGCGTTCGCCACCAAACCCGGAATTCCATTTGGCAACTTGTTCTTATCCACCACCCAGTCGCCAAGCGACGAGTTGTCGGTTTTGCGGGGATACTTGTCGCCAAACCATCCGTCGTCCATAACGAATAATTCGCCGCCCATTGATGATATGTCGGACATCATCTGGTCCATACCCTCTTCATTGATGTCGAAATATACTCCTTCCCAACTGTTCAATAGGATGTCTCTCACCTTGTCGCCATGGGCAAGCATATACTTGCGGCCCCACTTGTGGAAGTTGCGTGATGCTCCGCTCAATCCCTCACGACTGAATGTAAGAGCGAGCACAGGAGTAACGAAGGTCTCGCCTTTGGCAAGATTATATTCAGATGCATCCTCGTTGATACCGGCAAAAAGCTGATGGAACTCATCGTCATGGGTATTCAGTCGCAGTTTGTAATTACCTGTATAGCAGATAGCTGCGCCGATGACATCACCACTGTTCTCGCGTGGCTTACCGTCGAGAGAAATCATTATCTCTCCATGTGAGGTATGGGAGTTACGCACTCCGTCCTTGTTCTCAATCACGAGCATACCGGCATTGAGAGGCTCTTCGCATAACATACCCTCATTTGCCCATGAACCATAGAGATGTGACACCCACACATTGCCACGGCGAATCAGCAGACTACCAGAGTCAAAGCGTGTCAGTCTTACTGCCTTCTTCTCTTGGTTGGTTATCTCTGTCCATGTCTCGATAATCTCCGACTGAGGGCGCACCCTATAGCACACACTCACATAGAGAGGTTGCACCTTATCCCTCATCTTGAACACTCTTGTTCCGTCGTCACGGGTCTCACTCGACTCCAACTGCAGTTGCAGGGCCATGTCGCCATTGGCATGCACCACCGACAGAGCATACTCCTTGTCGCAGTTGAAGCCATAGGCGGGATAGGCGGCGAAGTTGGTATATCCACCTCCATTGATGTCAAACTCTCCCACCGTCTTCAGGTCGGCACCTGAGAGTTTTGCTCCGTAATACACGAACTTGAGTTCCTTTCCTTTTGTAGCATCCACCACGAGCGACGATGTCGAAGTTGAGATGCACACATTCTCTGCCATGGATCCTAAGGCCATAAGGCAAGAGCTAAAGAATAGCATAATCGGTCTTTTCATTTCTTTATTTTTTTTAGTTATTGTTTTCGGGTGCAAAGATACAACAAATCCGTGAAAGTCAGTGATACTATCTTATCCAATATCACCGCTTTCACGGATTTCTTTATTTTGGTTGTATTATTATGCTACTACAGGCTTGTATTTCGGTACAAGAGCCTTCATGATTATCCATCCTACAAGGTAAGCCACGGCACAGATACAGAAGATAATCATATATCCAGCCTCCTTGCCATCGAAACCGAGGAACGAGAAGGCAGAGCCCTGAGCCTCACTGTAGGTGAAGAGCGCACCGGCTCCCTTGTTGATCAGGAACGAACCGATACCACCTGCCATACCGCCAATACCGGTGATGGTAGCGATGGTTGACTTGGGGAACATGTCACCGATGGTAGAGAACAAGTTGGCCGACCATGCCTGATGTCCTGCTCCAGCCAAACCGATGATGATTGCCGGCCACCATGCCGAGTAGGCTCCCAATGGCTGCGCAAAGAGGGCAAGCAGCGGGAAGAATGCGAAGATAAGCATCGACAACATTCTGCCGTTATATGGATTCATACCCTTCTTCTCTACAAACAGCTTTGGCAGATAACCACCATAGATTGACAATACTGTCACAATAGCATAGAGGGTGAAGATGAGCATGATAGCTTCAGACGAACTTGACTTATAGCCATACTGGTCGGAGAAATATGCAGGTGCCCAGAACAGATAGAACCACCATACACCGTCGGTGAAGAACTTACCAGTGATGAATGACCATGTCTGACGGAAGGTGAAGCAGCGCAGGAAAGAAATCTGCGGTTCTTTCTCATCATTCTTGGCTTCTGCCACGGGAGTTTCGTCGTCCTGATGTATATATACAAGCTCGGCACCATTCACATACTTTGACTTCTCGGGCTTCTCATAGAGGAATACCCAGAATCCCATCCAGATGAATCCAAGTCCACCGATGATGACGAAGGCCATCTCCCAACCGCCGCCAATACCAAGATCCTTGAAATACTGGGCAAGCAATGGAATAGTAGCAGGAGCGGCAAGAGCGCCCACCGATGCACCGGCATTGAATATTGAAGTAGCAAAAGCACGGTCTTTCTTCGGGAAATACTCGGCAGTCACCTTGATAGCTGCGGGGAAGTTACCGGCCTCACCAAGTGCGAGCACACAGCGTGCGGCAACGAAAAGCCATACACTTGTTGTAGCAATCAGAAGGGCTGCAGCACTTCCAGTCTCAACTGCTGCCATTTCGGCTGCCGAGGCATAACCCTCAAGCTGAACAGTCAACCATCCGCAGAGAGCATGGGCAACTGCACCTGCCGACCATACACCGATAGCCCACAGATAACCTTTCTTAGTACCCATGAAATCCACAAACTTGCCGGCAAAAAGCATACAGGCTGCATAGACGATAGAGAATACGGCTGTGATTGTTCCGTAGTTGTCGTCTGTCCAATGAAACTCGGGAGCGATGAAGTCCTTCCATGTCAATGAAAGCACCTGACGGTCCAGATAATTAACTGTCGTTGCAACGAACAACAGTGCACACATGACCCATCTGAAGTTGGTCATAGTCTTTGTCTTAATAGCGTTCATTTTTAATATAATAGGTTGTTTTAAATTTATTTATTTCGAAAACCGTTGCAAAGATAATGTATTTTTTTTGAATTTACGGCAACTTTCCTAAGAAAATTGCCGTAAACGTTTGCTTTTTGTTCTTTTTGTCGTTTTTTTATCAAAACTTAGTCTTGATAATATACTTTCTTCACCCTATTACTTACTCCCGTAAGCACTTCATAAGGAATGGTGTCGAGTATGTCGGAAAGCACTGTCACCGGCAGATGTTCTCCGAAAATCTCCACTGTGTCACCCTCTTTGCAAGGTATGTCGGTCACGTCAATCAATGCCACGTCCATACATATATTGCCCACGTATGGAGCCTTCTGTCCGTTGACAAGACAATAGCCTTTTCCTCGTCCGAGATGGCGGTTGAGCCCGTCGGCATATCCTATTGGTATGGCGGCTATCACACTGTCTCTCGTCAGCACGCCCTTACGGCTGTATCCCACTGTCTCGTCCTTTGGCACATGGCGCAACTGCAGGATTGTAGTCTTCAGCGTACTCACGGTGTTGATGATATGATTGTCACGACTATCCACTCCATACAATCCGATACCCAGGCGGCATGCGTCGAGTTGTCTTTCTGGGAAATGCTCTATACCTGCAGAATTGCATATATGTCGCAATATCTTGTGCTCGAATGCCGACTGCAGTTTCTTGCTCGCAGTGTCGAAGAGTTCAAACTGATGGGCAGAGAATGTATCAAAGTCATCACTGTCGCTACCCACGAAATGCGAGAATACAGAGCGGGGAATGATAGCGTTCTGGTGCTTCAGTCGGTTTATCACCTCATCGATGTCCTGCACAGGGTCGAATCCCAGGCGGTGCATACCAGTATCGAGCTTTATATGTACGGGATAATTTGTTATTCCTTCCTTCTCGGCAGCCTTGATGAGAGCGTCCATGATACGGAAACTATACACCTCCGGTTCGAGGTCGTAGTCGAACATCGTCTTGAAGGCAGTCATCTCGGGGTTCATTATCATGATATTGCTCGTGATACCGTTCTTGCGCAGAGTGACGCCCTCGTCAGCCACTGCCACTGCCAGATAATCCACACGATGGTCTTGCAATGTCTTCGACACCTCAACGGCACCTGCACCGTAAGCATCTGCCTTCACCATACATATTATCTTGGTGTCGGGTTTCATATACGAACGGAAATGGTTGAGATTCTCCACCACAGCATTTAGGTTCACCTCCAATATTGTCTCGTGCACCTTCTGTTCGAGCATCTCCGTTATCTGGTCGAAACCGAAATCCCTTGCTCCTTTTATCAGCACAATCTCGTTCCTCAATCCCTTAAACACCTCCGACCTCAGGAACTCCTCCACATCCTCAAAGAAGAAAGCCACCGTTCCATGTAGTTTTGCTGTCTGGTCGCCAGCAACCTGTCCTCCGCCTTCATCCGCGAGTATCCTCTTTATCTCCTTTCCGATTCCGATGAACTTGGTCACTCCGCGTTTCACAGCCAGTTCCATCACCCTATGATATAACTCATGAGGAGTCACTCCGCTTTGATAGATATCACTAAGTATCAACGTGCGGCTCTTTCCCTCTTGGTCGGGTCTTCTGCTCATGAAGTCGAGAGCGATGTCGAGCGAATTGATATCCGAGTTATATGAGTCGTTGATGAGTGTACATCCATGCTGTCCCTCCTTCACTTCGAGTCGCATTGCAACAGGTTCCAACTGCGACATTCTCACGTCCAATTCCTCTGGTGTCACTCCAAGATACAATGCCACTACCGCAGCGGCAATAGAACACTCCACCGAGGCATCGTCGATGAATGGCAAATGGTATGTCCCCTCCTTACCCTTATATATATAATATAATGTAGAGACGGTATTGCGCCTCTCTATCTTTTTGATGAACATGGCAGCCTGCGGGTCTTCCTTGCTCCACGACAGTTTCTCTCCGTGATATCCCGACTTGCGCATGCAACGGCTCACCACATTGTCATCGGAGTTATAAGCCACCACCTTGGCATCATGGAAGAGAGACAGTTTTTCCTGACATTTCTCGTCCATCGAGCGGAAGTTCTCCTGATGTGCCGTACCGAGTGATGTCAATACTCCTATCGAGGGTTGGATAATATCTCTCAATGCCTGCATCTCGCCAGGTTGACTGATACCAGCCTCAAACAGTCCCACTTCGGTTTGCTCTCCGAGCAACCACACCGACAGCGGCACTCCTATTTGTGAGTTATAGCTCTTTGGCGATCGAGTCACTATCTTATATGGCGAGAGCAACTGATAGAGCCATTCCTTCACCATCGTCTTACCGTTACTGCCGGTAATACCCACGATAGGCACATCAAATTCATCCCTGTGTCGCTCTGCCAATCGCTGAAGTGCCTCCAACGGGCTCACCACCTCAAGAATATTCGCCCCGGCAAGTCCGCCTCCAGCTCCCGTACTTGCTGTGACATTAGGTAGTCTAAAATGTCCTCTTTCCACCACGAAGTTTCTCACTCCGCGTCGATAGAGTTCCGGAATATAATGATGTCCGTCATTGCGCCCTGAGCGCAATGCAAAAAACAGAGTCTCCTCAGGAAAACACAGCGACCTGCTATCCGTCAGCAACCAACTGACGACAGCCTCCGTATCTCCAATTCTCCGCGCCCCAATGAGCGTTGTTATCTTCTCAATTGTATATTTCATTCTACAAAAACCTACAATCCCTACAAAAACCTACAAAAACCTACAAAAACCTACAAATCCCTACTTATCATAGGCATGCACCGGATAATCAATAGTGTAGTGCAATCCTCGACATTCTTTTCTCTCTATTGCCCATCGCGTAATCAGATAACCTACGTTAATCATATTGCGCAACTCGCAGATATCCCTGCTTGCCTTCACCCTCTTGAAGAGATTCTCCGTCTCCTCGTAGAGCATATCTAGTCGGTCCCATGCGCGTTTCAGTCGCAGGTCACTTCTTACGATTCCCACGTAGTTGGACATTATCTCGCCCACCTCTTTCACGCTCTGCGTAATGAGCACCTTCTCCTCGTTGGTGAGTGTGCCCTCGTCGTTCCACTCAGGCACCTTCTCGTTGAAGTCATACAAGTCCACATGCTCCAATGAGTGCTTTGCTGCCGCGTCGGCATATACCACTGCCTCGATGAGCGAATTGCTCGCCAATCGGTTGCCGCCATGCAGTCCGGTGCACGAACATTCTCCCAGAGCATATAGTCGGTCGATGCTCGACAATCCGTTCAGATCCACTTTTATACCACCGCACATATAATGGGCGGCAGGTCTTACGGGGATATAGTCGGTAGTGATGTCAATACCCATCGACATGCATTTCTGATAAATGTTGGGGAAGTGCTTGCGTGTCTCCTCAGGGTCTTTATGAGTGACGTCAAGACACACATGGTCGAGTCCGTGTATCTTCATCTCCTTGTCGATTGCCCTTGCCACGATATCTCGCGGTGCAAGCGACAGTCGCTCGTCGTATTTCTCCATAAAGGTCTCTCCGTTAGGCAGTTTCAATATACCGCCATATCCGCGCATTGCCTCAGTGATGAGGAAGGCGGGATGCGTCTCGCCCGGATGATAGAGGGCAGTGGGATGGAACTGTACAAACTCCATGTCAGCCACTGTTCCCTTGGCTCTATACACCATTGCCTCGCCATCGCCGGTGGCTATCACGGGATTGGTTGTTGACTGATATACAGCCCCGCATCCACCTGTACACATCACCGTCACCTTACTCAGATAGGTATCCACCTTCTCTGTGTCGGGATTGAGCACATATGCACCATAGCAATGAATGTAGGGAGTGCGGCGTGTCACCCTCGCACCCAAGTGGTGCTGAGTGATAATCTCCACGGCGAAATGATTTTCCTTGACGGTGATATCCGGACAATGGCGCACTGCCTCCATCAGTCCGCGTTGTATCTCGGCTCCAGTGTCATCCTTATGGTGGAGGATGCGGAACTCCGAGTGACCGCCCTCACGATGGAGGTCAAACTCACCGTTCTCCTTCCTGTCGAAGTTGACACCCCATTCCACGAGTTCACGTATTTGCTCAGGCGCATTCCTCACCACCTGCTCCACAGCCTTGGGATCAGAGATATAGTCGCCGGCAATCATCGTGTCCTCGATGTGCTTGTCGAAATTATCGAGCTCCAGGTTTGTCACTGAAGCCACTCCACCTTGTGCGAATGACGTGTTGGCTTCGTCGAGGGAAGTCTTGCATATCATGCACACCTTACCTTTGTGCGCTCTTGCTACCTTAAGGGCGTAACTCATACCGGCAACTCCTGCGCCGATAATCAGAAAGTCATACTTATAAACCATGTGTTCTTTCTTTAATTGGCTGCAAATTTAGATATTTTTATTGATATAAAGTAAAAGAGTTGCAATATTTTTTGTTTTTTCCTCGTTTTTTGATTAATTTTGCACCCGATGAAGACAATTATCACTATTTTTCTGGCATTTATTGCCAATTTTACTCTGCAAGCGCAGTCGCTCGACGATGGTATGGATTCCACCGTTCAGGCTGATTCCGTATCCCAAGCCACCGTTCAGGCTGATTTTGTCAGCCTGCCCTCTGATTCCCTCCCTTGGCCCTACAATGTGAAGGCAAGACTCGAGAACATCATCTCCTCCTCTCCCCTCCTCTCCACATCGAATATCGGTCTGATGGTATATGACCTCACTGCCGACAGCACCATCTTCCACTATAACGAGCGCAAGACACTCCGTCCTGCCTCCACCATGAAGCTCATCACTGCCATCACTGCCATCGACCGCCTCGGCGGCTCCTATCAATTCCGCACTTCCCTGCGCTATACAGGCAGCATCACCGACAATGTGCTTACTGGCGATGTATATTGCGTGGGTGGCTTCGACCCGCGCTTCAATTCCGACGATATGAAAGCCTTTGTCGAGGGTATTCGCTCACTCGGTGTTGACACTATAAGGGGTTGCCTTGTTGCCGACAAGATGATGAAGAATGACGACCGACTGGGATGGGGATGGTGTTGGGATGACGACAATCCTGTGCTCTCGCCTCTCCTCATCTCGCGCAAGGACAACTTTATGGAGAAATTTGTCAGCGAACTGGTTGACGCCGGTATTGTCATCCAGGGTAATGTCATTGAGGGGGACACTCCCTCGGATGCCTACGAACTCGTTGACCGCACTCATTCCATCGACCAGATTCTCATGCGAATGATGAAGGACAGCGACAATCTATATGCCGAGTCGCTTTTCTATCAGCTTGCGGCTTCCTCGGGCAATCGACCTTGCACTGCCCAGAATGCACGCAATCTCATCAAGCGCCTTGTGCGCAAACTTGGTCTTAACCCATCCGACTATGTCTTTGCCGACGGTAGCGGATTGTCGTTATATAATTATGTGACAGCCGAACTTGAGGTGGAGATGCTTAAGTATGCCTATCGCAACAGCAATGTCTATCTGCATCTCTATCCCTCACTGCCCATCGCCGGTTCCGACGGCACTCTCAAGCGCAGAATGCGCAATGCCTTCACTGCCGACAACGTAAGGGCAAAGACCGGCACCCTATCAGGTGTTCAATCTCTTGCCGGCTACTGTTCCACTCCCAACAACCACACCCTCTGCTTTGCCATCATCAACAACGGCTCATTAAAGGATAGTCCTGCCCGTGCCTTGCAGAATGAAATATGCACTGAGCTCTGCCGCCCCTAAACCTTAATCCTAGATAAATCCCAGATAAACCTAGATAATCCTAGATAATCCTAGATAATCCTAGATATACTAGATAAACCTATACAATCCAAATAACCAAATTATTAAATCACCAAAATTATGACAACAAAAAAGAGAAAACTCCTAACAGCTTTCGTGCTTGCGACATCGTTTGCAAGCCCAGTATCAACTGCTCATGCCCAGCTCATCATCAACGAGCTTATGCAATCAAACATAGACTGCATCATGGATGACATCAATGAATTCCCCGACTCATGGGTAGAGCTCTACAACAGTGGCACAACAGCCGTAAATCTCAACGCCTATTCCATTTCCGACGAGGATGACCCGAAGAATGCCTGGGCACTGCCCGACAAAACCATCCAACCAGGTTCCTACGTCATTGTCTATTGCGACAAGGAGGAGACAGGCCTTCACACACCTTTCCGACTGGAATCGGGTAAGGGCTGCGCTGTATATCTCTACAACAACGGAACACTTATCGACAAGGTGGAAGGACTGAAGAAACAACCCGCTCCGAATATTGCTTACGGACGCACCACCGACGGCAGCGACTCTTGGGGATATATGTCAGAGGCCACTCCTGCTAGTGCCAACTGCGGTAAGACCTGCAAGGATATCCTCGGATCTCCTGTGTTCAGCGTAAAGGGTAAAGTTATGAAAAACGGACAACCATTTACCCTCGAGCTATCACTACCCGAGGGCTCAGAAGGCGCAGAGATAAGATACACCACCGACGGGTCGGAACCCACACGCACCAGCTATCTCTACAATACCCCCATCTCCATATCCAAAACCACCATCGTCAAGGCAAAACTCTTTCTCGACGGTATGCTTTCGCCACGAGCCACTGCCCAGTCATACATCTTCTTCCCACGTGACATCACCCTACCCGTCATCTCCATTTCCACCGACAAGAAGTATCTCTACGACTCAAAAATCGGTATTTATGTGGATGGCAACTACCAATCGGGCAAGAAAAACTATGAATTCGACTGGCGTCGCCCCATGAACATAGAGTTCTTCTTCGAACCAGAAAACGAGAGTCAGATCAACCAACTGTGCGAAGCACGTATCATGGGTGGAGCAACACGCAGTTCGGCACGCAAATCACTTGCCGTATATGCCAACAAGAGATTTGGCGAGAAACGTCTCAACTATGAGTTCTTCCCAGAAGACCGTCCTGGCATTACCGATTTCAAGTCGTTGGCACTCCGCAATGCCGGCAATGACTTCGACTATCTTTTTATGCGAGATGCTGTCATCCAACTCAATGCCGCACGCCATTGCGACATCGACTATCAGGCTTACCGCCCCGCCATCGTATATTTCAACGGCGAATACATGGGTATGCTGAATATCCGTGAGCGCAGCAATGAAGATAATATATATACCAATTACGACGGTCTGGAGGACATCGACATGTTTGAAAATTGGTGGGAACTGAAGGAAGGTACATGGGACAACTATAATGCCTTTAAGGACTTCTATGCAGAGCATGGACATACTCTCGCCGAATATGAGAAATGGATGGACACCATGGAATTTCTAGATATCATGCTTGTCAACCTCTTCTACAACAACCGCGATTTCCCCGGAAACAATATCGTGATGTGGCGTCCTATAGCTGAGGAAGGTCGCTGGCGCTGGATTATGAAGGACACCGACTTTGGATTGGGACTTTATGGTGTAAACGCAAACTATAATACCATCAAGTGGATATACGACCCCAACTATGATCCAGGAACCAATTGGGGCAACCAATACGAACATACTCGTCTTTTCCGGCGATTGATGGAAGATGCCGACTTCCAGCGCGAGTTTATCGACCGTGCAGCAGTGTATATGGGCGACTGGCTCAATGAGCGCGGCACCCGTGCTATCCTCGACCCTATCTACGATGCCATAAAGTATGAATATCCCCATCACCGCAAGCTAATCAACGAATGGTGGCCCAATTATGATGAAGAACTTCGTAAAGCCCGCAATTGGATTGCTATCCGTGCCGGATATTTCTATAAATACTTGGCTGAATATTATAAATTGGGCACTCCGATACCACTCAGCGTCAACAAGGCTGCCACAGAGACAGAGCGCAGCGAGATGGAGATAGACATCAATGGAATAACGTTGAGCGAGGCACTCTTTGACGGCAACTTCTTCAAGGATCGCCGCATCACTATCTCAGGCAAATCGCTGCGAGAGGGATATATCGTCAAGGGATGGAAGGTTACCACCACAGACAATAATTCGAAGGAAACTACCGAGACTATAGAGGGCTCTGAATACTCATTCCTTATGCCCTCATGCAAGAGCCTTGCCTTTGAGGCCATTGTGGATACAGACACTGGTATCAACCAGGTTCTCTCAGATGATACGCCAGCCGATTATTACAATCTCAAGGGTGTTCGCATTAATACGTCACAACACCCTGAAGTAATTATCTCACGACAAGGGAAGTCGTCACGAAAGATTCTCAGTCGTTAAGACATAATAAAGGCTATCTTCGTTCAATGAAGATAGCCTTTGTCATTATTTCACTACAATCTTCTTTTTATTCCAGATATATACACCAGGACGAAGGCCAGCAGTGGATGTAGCATTCTTGCGAACGGTAGTTCCACTTAATGTAGTTATGTTGGAAGTAACATTTCCGTCTATGGTCACGCTGTTAATGCCAGCTGCATATTCCTCGGCAGTGATGAGGGGCAGTTCATCAGGAGTGCCAGATGGTACTTTAAGATAAGCAGTATTTGCTGGTATAGCACCCGAGGGTCTGAACATTAGATAAGGACTTACGAAATCTGAAGCCGACTTCTTAACAAAGCCAGGACGTCCGTCACTACATACTCCAAGTACTCTCATTGTCTCAGGGTCATAAGCAACAAAATCTTTATGGAATGATTGTCCGTTAGCGATGCAGAAATAGACACCGCTAAGTACATTAGAAGATGGAAGTGTTGCATTATTCTTTGCAATGTCGAGTCTGTTTCCGGATGGAGTGTCAGACGGACAAAGGAATATCACGGGAGTGGAAGCTGGTACTGGTCCTGTAATCTCCTGAATTACAACCTTACCATCCGCAACTTTCTCTGCATAATACACTTTCATTCCTTGGGCAGAAGCAGCTGGTGTAAAACCAAAATCTGCATACATGGTAGCATAATATTTTCCTTCAGCAGTTACAGTCGGTTTAACACCGAAATAGCTTTCTCCTGTTGAATTGACGGGCAAAATATTCCAAAACCAATTGGAACTAGTACCATTCACTGTCAGTTCGCCTACATCGCTATAAATTTTAGATGTGACATCGCCAAGTCTATAAAGATTCCCTTCACTAGCACAAAACTGATAACCTTTATTCGTCTGATACTTAATGCCAAGTACACGTTGCATAATCTCATTTGTACTTGTTCCCTGTCCACAAAGGTTATACGTATCCATCGTATATCCACCTATTTTTCCTTGGCCGGTAAACTCGAAATAGACAATTGTTGAAGGGTCGCATGAAACCATATCCCACGACTTAAATGTTCGAGTGGCTTCTAAGTCTGCTTCCATAGTCACTAATTGAGATTGACTCTTATTGTGGATAATGCTAACATATCTGCCAGATGATACATTTTGAGCACGATAATAACCGCTACCGTCTAACTGAGCTTGCATCGGGAGAGACAAGGAACTGAATATTATTGCGGATGCGAAAACTAATTTTCTCATGGTTATTTTAGACAAATAAAAACCGGTCCTCCGACCTTATGGTATTTCACATAGGAGGAAGACCGGCATATTACTTTAAATAATTATACTTCAAATCAGATCTTATCTTCAGCGATACAGATAGTAACACGGTTCATATCGTTGTCACTGAACGGCTGAACGCGTGAACCCTTAGAAGACTTGATGATGCGGTCACGAGCAACACCACGCTTGATAAGCTCTGCCTCAACGATGTCAGCACGGCGAGCTGCAATGCGGTCGTTGAACTTAGCAGAACCAGTGCCGCGGTCAGCATAACCTGTTACGGTTACAGTGGCCTCGGGGCACTCCTTCATGTAAGCAGCAACCTCATCAATCTTCTTGTAGCCCTCAGCGTTGATGACATTCTTACCGATAGTGAAGAATACCTCACGACGGATAGAAGTAGCCTTCTTCATGAACTGAGAGTCAGTTGTCTTAGCAGGAACCTCCACAATCTTCTCTACGATGCGCTCTACAATCTTCTCCACTGGGGCGGGAGGAGTGATAGTGCGTGTAGTGTAGGTCTTGCCGATGTTGTAACGTACACCAACGAGTGCGTTGAAATACCAGTCACAGTTGCCAGCCTTCTTTGAGTTGTAGTTATCACTAAGCACGTTGGCGTTTGCCTCAATACCGAGAGACCAAGCATCATTGATGCGGAAGTCAACGTTAGCACCTAAGCGACCAACGAAGCGAACCTTAGTTCCGTCCCAAGCATAATCGAGATTCTCAGAACCATGATTGTGTTCTTTATGAGTAGCCGCGAGAGCAACAGCATCGTCGTTGCTGAAACCTACGTTCAAACCAATACCAGCCAACAGACCTACATTTACTGTTCGATTAGGATTGTAACCGCAAAGAGCGTTAGAGAGGTTAAGAGTACCATCAATCATCGGAGCGATATACTTCCAGTCATACTTCTCCTTACCGGTCTTTGCACCATCAGCCCAACTGTACTCGTTGATACCAGCCTTGCTCTGCCATGCATTGATAGAGAAGCGAGCTCCCCAAATCGGAGTAAACTGACGACCTACACCAAGCTGGATGTTCGGAGAGATAAGATCTCCAAACTTCACCTCACCCAGGGTGTACTGGGCACCTATCTGACCCTGTACGTACCAATGAGGATTGAATACGTATTCAGTCTTAGGTGCGTCCTGTGCATTGGCAACAAGACAACTCATTGCCATTACACCTGACAGAAGAATATTCTTAATTTTCATAATATGTATTCAGTATTAAAATTCTTTATATGTGTCAATTACTTAACCTCAACGTAGTACTTCTTGTTGCGAACCTTTCCGTAGAAGTCAATTGCATCATAGTTGATAGTATATTTACCGGGCTTTGCAGTCAAGGTAATAATTTTCTGTGCACCATCAATAACTCCGCTTACATTTACAGAAGCGCCTTCACCTTCTACACAAATGTGCTTCTTCCATGCTGGAGCAAGCATTTCACCTGTGTAAGATGTAGCAACGAGAGTGATAGCACCCTCAGACTTGCCATTGAGGTTGAAACGTGTAGGAGCAATTGGAGACTCGCTCAAGCGACCTGAGCCATTTGCATCGTTATACAACATAACAGGCTGCAAGAGAGCGTTAGGATTATCAAGAATCTTGTTAGCCTTAGCAATAACCTTGTTCAGACGAGCGATAACGCTATTGTTAATCTTATCGAAACCTCCCTGAACTTTATCAAGAAGATCATTTACATCGTCCATCATACCACCAACCTGGTCGTTAATCTGGTTAACAATCCTCTGCAGTTCCAATATTGTAACAACAGCATAATATGTTTTTTCTTTAGTGTCATACTTAACTTTTATAGCAGAGATATCTATATCGCCAATAGTTACCTTTGGATCTTGATCCCATACAACGTTTCCATTTTCATCAACATGAGCATCACCTGTAGTGATAGAAGCGTCGGGAGTAGGCACTGTACCCTCAATTTCGAATGAATCAGGATCCGGCAAAGTGATAGTAATCTCAGTATCCATATCAGAATCAACCTCGATAGGAGACCAAATGAAATTATTTCTAATGTCATCAACTGAGATACCAAGGAAATCCTCTAACTGAGGTATTGACTTTATTTCATAACCCTTACCATCGAGTGTGTTATAGCTCAGAGGCTTGATTGTAACAGCAGCGATGTCATAAGAAGATGTGTAAGACTGATTTCCATCCTTACCATACTTCACATTGATTCCATAATACTGGTCGATAGCATTTGCAAAAGTCTTGTAGATAGTACCAACAGCATTAGTGATATTCAAGCTCTCCTCACGACGAAGTGCGCCAAGAACATTCTTTGCTACGTCAGTAAGCTCATCCTTATTGACATTGATCTTTGCAGCAGCAGGATTGTCAAACACTGCAGAAGCAACATAACCACCAAGGTTGTTGGTAGCTCTAGTTGTAACAGGAGTATTGTCAGCAGCGAGTACGAGTTTGCCATATCCAGGAGCAACAGTACCATCACGACCTACGAGATGACCGATATTCCAACCCTCAGCATTGATTGTAGAAGGATTGACAGTGAGATATACGCTACCGCCATTAGCAGAAGCAGCCACATTCTCTCCTGAATTAATAGTCTGCCAAACACCATTCTCCTGATAGAATGGAGTATTCTTAATCTCATCACCTACGAAACCAGCAAGAACGTATGACTTCAGACCGAACGGAGTGTTCAATGTTCCGTAGATAGGATTCTTTACCATATCTACATTTACACCTGTTACGAGGCTGTCAATCTTATCGTTGAGCAATGAATACTGACCAGCGAGTAATGCACACTTAGAAGCGAGTGCACTGATTGTATCAGGAAGAGTCTTGTCAAGATACTTAAACAATTCAAATACGTCACCGAACTGCTTTGTATTAGCGGCAGCAATAGCGTTGTTCAGAGAGGCAACCATAGCGCCTGTGAAGTCTTCAGCACCCTCACCAGCAGCATACTCTGCCAAGTGACCCTTGAGAAGAGCGTTCTCAAAGTTCTCACCGAATACAGATTCCAATTTGGCAATGATTTTGTCATTAGCTTCGAGCTTTGTATTAATAGCTGTAATATCGGCCTGAACAGCTACAACCTCATCATTGAGCTTTACGATGTCCTCTGCATTTTGGGCAACACCATCCTTTACAGCATCGAGAGTTGACTGCAAACCTGCGATTGTACCATCGATACGGTTGATAGCATCATCAACATAAACCTTGTCAGCCTTCTTGGCCAACTCAATCTTAGCAGCCTCCAAAGCTTTGATCTGCTCATCAAGCTTGTCTGAAAGTCCTTTGACGTTGGCGTTGGTCACAGCAGCCTGATCGCCGTCATAGTCCTTACAAGAAACGAATGTGCTTGCGCCACCCACAAGGAGGGCTGACATAAGCAAAATACTAGTTAATTTTCTTTTCATCTCTTTTAAAATTAAAATTAGACTTATTAATATTAAATTGTTTATTTTATGTTCTCTTTTTGTTTAATTTATACGTATATACTATGAATCATTAATGAATTTGGGGACAAAGGTAGCAATTATTTTTGAAACAAACTAATTTTTTTCCAACTTTTTGCAAAAAAACACTCAATTTGTTCAGTTTATTACCTTTTATGTCCATTATTCATCATTATTCCTATACCTTATTATATTTATATTAGAAATTTACTCCTATGTTAAGGTAGAAGCAGGAATTGTGAGTCTTCTCAAACTCATCACGACCGATGTTGGCAAGACCGAGCTCGTAGGCAAGGTCGGCATAAAGCATCTGGTATTCAATGCCACATCCGAAGCGAAGACCGCCATCGAAACGCTTAAAGAGGTCGCGAGAGAATGCCGACTCAATAAATCTATTATCTTTATTGTCGTCGTGATGCTTGATTTTTCCTCCTACTCCATAGGCTAGATAACCACCTAGGAAGGGCTGAACAGAGAATTCACCATCAATATCAACACAATACTTCACGAGAATAGGCAGTTCAAGATAATTAAGGTTATAGTCAACCTTTTTAGAAGGAACTGTATTATTACGTCCGCCCTTCTCGGTATAGAACAATCCCGACTCAAGATATACGGGAGCCGAGGGAGAGAGCTGGAAACCTACGACAGCCCCGATATTGAGTCCCGTGCGATTACTGGGACCGTCATATTCATCTGCCTCAGAGTTATTCACTGTGCCAAAACCAAGTCCGAGACGCAGACCGTAGTATATCTCATTACCATCGAGAGTGCGGTTGTTGTAGCCTCCATTATATGAAGGCCTCTCTGGACGTCCGTTATGATAATTTTGTGCCAATACAGGCATAGCCATGGTTAAGGCGATTATGAAAATCAATGTAGATAATAATCCTTTTTTCATCATTTTACAATCTTGTCTTATATTTAATTTAGTGCAAATTTAGTATAAATATTCCATATAGCAATGCTTTTAATATAATTTAACGCCAATAATCACTGATTTATTGACTTGAGGTGAGGATATTTATCAGAAAGGCATTTTTTCTGTTCTATTGTTCGGGCAAGAAAAGAGCGATAGGCATCGGAGTCAGGATTAAAGGGCCGATGGGCAAGAGCCTCCTTTATCGGTTTCCACTCACGAAGATATTCCCGTGCGGAATCACTGAAGACAATGGCAACGAATCTCTCCCATATATAATCCACTGCTTGCTGTGAGGGATGGAGCATGTCGGGAGCATAAAAGCGATAGTCGCGCAACTCGTCGTTGACAATCTCATAGGCTGGGAAATAATACACTCCACCCGCCTTAACAATGTCGCTATCCCTCAAAAGACTATCCACAGCAAGGAGCAATGCAGCCTTCGACAGTTGACTGCCATGATAGCCATACTTGGCATAGCGTATGGGAGAGACGGTAATGATTATCTTCGTATGCGGATTGCGACTACAGAGAACTTGTATGGCCTTAAGCAAGTAATCACGACAAACATCCACCGACAGAACCTCTTCCTGAAAGAGAGCCTGTGGTCGTTTCTGACAATTATCCACAATCTCGCCTGTGGCTTTCTCGCGATATACATGATTGGTGCCGAGCGTTAGTATCGCCACATCCACCGCCTCGCCATATCTCTCAACAGTATGCAAGATACTTGCCGGATTATACATCACACCGTATGGATTAACATCCGCAACGAATGCCTCATCGCGGAACTTGCGACCGAGATGGTCGGCAAAACACGACCCAACGGTAAGAATCCTGTGCTCCGGTTCTATGAAGAAGTCGGGGGCAGTGATATCGACAACAGTCCTGAATTCCATCTTAACTCCTTAATAATATGTTTTTAGCTTCTTGATATTTGCAGTCCCTTGCGACTGAGGGTCATATCCACAAAGCGCGCATTGGGAGTAGAGATATTTGTAGAGACAATCTGCTTGATACGCGCTGCCGCCTCCGGGTCTTTCGCCACCATATAGAGATAGCCGCCACCACCCGCTCCGGGGAGCTTGTAGCCAAGACACAGGTCGTCCACCATGTCGGTGATATGTCGCACGGCATCGGGATTAGTGCCACTATCGAGCAGTTGGTTCTGTCGCCATGTGGTGCGTATGAGCTGTCCCATGCGCAAAAAGTCCTGCCGCTGAATGGCATCATACATATCGAGAGTGTGCGCCTTCATCTCTCGCAGCAGACGGAGTTGGTCGTTGCTGTTGAGGAACATGCGCCTTACTATCTCGGCAAGGATAGTCTTGGCAGTGCGCGTGATACCAGTATAATAGAGCAGATGGCAAGATGCATACTCTGGTTGAGTGAACACGTCATCGGGCATCCACCTCACAAGCGGTTGCTGATTGAATCCCTTTTGCGTCTGCAGCAGTTTGACACCGCCAAGAACGCCACCATACTGGTCTTGCCATCCGCCGCCGGTGGTGAGCATCTGTTCGAGAATGAGCGTGCGCTTACCAATCTCGCTTTTGTCCCACGCCAATGAACAGAAATCACTGATAGCCCCGAGCACGGTGGCTGCAAGAATACTGCTTGTTCCCAATCCGCTACCAGCAGGTATGGCTGAGAGCAGAGTGAGTTCGATACCACAACCGAAGGCTTCGAGTTGGGCACGCAAGGAAGGATAGGCGTCGGCAGAGAAGCCGGGAAGGAAACCGGCAAGGGCAAGAGCCGCCTTGGGAATGGAGAACGGACTGCCCACCTTATTATAATTAGCGAGTTGTTCGTATGTATCCACCACCTCGACAGCTCCGAGGTCGATACTGCGCAACACCACATGGGGATCACGACAAGGGCGGATATATGTTTGCAGTGGCGGTTGCCCATTGAGTTCGATGGCGAGGTTGATGACATTACCACCCTCCATGAGGCAGAACGGAGGAGTGTCGGTCCAACCACCGGCAATATCAATGCGCACCGGACTTCGTGCCCACACTATCTGGTCACTATATACCGACATGCGCGGCGACTGCTTCTCGACGAGGACAGTCTCGGTGAGCCCGTGTTGCAATAGGGAGAACGCCTTATCACTGTCGCCACGGAACATGGCATCCTTGATACGCGTGAGCAGTGGTGCATCGTCGGGAAGAGGAGCGGGCATTGGGATATCCATCTCGCTGAAATGACGGGCAGCATCCTCCAGGTCTAGCTGATAGAAGATGCTGTGTCGCCAGTTGGCGGCAAGGGCGCTCCAGTTGCCCTTCTGGAAGGAGCGGCGCTGGGCAAAGAGGCGCACGAGGTTGGCCTCGGTGGAGATAGCCTCGGCGGAGATGAAGCGGAGGAGCCCCGAAGCGAAACTGCGGGGAACGGTGGCTGGATCCGGGTTATGCGAGGGGGGAAGGGTTGCGGGGATATCGTGATAGACTGGGAAAAGTGGTGCTTGCTGCGCAGAACCGGCAAAACGGTCGTCGATATTATAGCGGCGAATTGCGTAGTCGCTATCGCCGATGGGGACGACGTCGATACAATCTCCTGGGGCAAGGGTGATATCCCAGTCATTCTCAGGCACTCCGGTGATGATGTTATCATGAGAGAGATGCCAATTACGACCTATGTAGGAGTTCTCTATCCATATATTTGTGTTTTCGGCAGTAATGGGTAAATTAACCGAAGCGTTCTGCACGAATATAGACGGTTGTGGTTTGCGTCCGTTATGCATTATCTCCCTCTGGTCATTTACGATGTTCTGTATAGCGACAGTAGAGGATATCATCTCACGGCTCGTACCGAAATGATAGAACTCCCCACCTGGCAACGGCAATATTGCCACTGAGAGAGAGCGGAGCTCGTCGTCGTCAATAATCGGGTCGGTTCCGAGGGCGCAACCGAATTCCGAATACAGGTCATACTCGATAATCTCTCCATCCCTCTTGGAGTGCTTTACAAGAGCCTCCACCGCTCTGTCGGACAGTAGCCACACACCAATGTCGGTGAGATAGAAATGCGAGCCGAGCAGTTCTTGTAGCTTTTCCACCGATGGCTTTTGTAGCATCTGTTTAAGAACCGATGGAGAACGGCGGTCGGACACGAATACCCCATGGTCCTTTGCTATCGACGAGTCGAGCCATAGTCCATAGCACACGACATCAGCATCAGGAACAGGCGGCAACTGTTCGGCGGCACGGATATACACGTCGCCACTCACAATCATGGTGTGGATATTATCCGGGGCAAGAGACATCAGTCGCTCATAGAGGGGCAACTGCAGGGAGAGCAGCGACTGCGAGAGGCGCTGTCCCCTCTCCCATCTGAACACGGGGATGGGAGTGAGTATCTTGCCTGATGGGGCATAGGAAGGAAGACGGCGACTCTGACCTCCGGCATGGAGGAGGATGCGCTTCTCGCGGGAGAGCCAGGAGGAGAAGGAGGGGATGGAGCCCTGCAGCGAAACTGCAGGGAACGATGGCTCGTTCTCTTCTTTATAGCATTGCTCGAGGAGGTAGGTGGTGCCACCACCACTACCGAGCTTATGTCCGACGGGGTCGTTTGTACAGAAATACTCATTTCGGTCGAGGCCGGTTATTTGGTGAAAAGAGCCCACGAGATTTGGGGGCAAAGACAGTAATTTCTTCATTGTTTTGTTCGTATTTGCAACTTTTTTCGGCAAAGTTATTGAATTATTTTAAAAAACTTGCACTTTTTACAAAAAAAGTTGTACTTTTGTGCTCGATTGGAACAAAAAAGCCTAAAGACATGGAAAAAAAAGACGGTATATTAACTAAAAACGGGGTGAGTTTTCTTATTCCTTTTGTGATGATAACGGCATGCTTTGCCTTGTGGGGATTTGCCAACGACGTGACGAGTCCGATGGTGAAGGCCTTCTCGAAGATATTCAGAATGAGTGTCACTGAGGGAGCCTTTGTCCAGGTGGCATTCTATCTTGGTTATTTCGTGATGGCTTTCCCTGCCGCCATCTTCATACAGAAATATTCGTTCAAGGCTGGAGTGATGATCGGTCTCGGTCTGTATGCCATTGGAGCCTTGTTGTTCATCCCCGCCAAAATGACCGGAATATACTTCCCGTTCCTCATTGCCTATTTCATCATGACATGCGGACTATCGTTTCTTGAAACGAGTTGTAATCCATATATCTATTGTATGGGAAGCGAGGATACAGCGACTCGCCGTCTAAACCTTGCCCAGGCATTCAACCCCATGGGTTGCCTTGCTGGAATGTATGTGGCAATGGAATATGTGCAGGCACGAATGAGTCCGATGGACACCTCCACCCGAAAGACACTTACTGAGGCGCAGTTTAATATCATCCGCGACTACGACCTCGACATTCTCATCCAACCATACGTGTATATCGGAGCCGCCGTGGTATTGTTGCTCGTGCTTATCAGGGTAACGACAATGCCAAAGCATGGCGACACCCACTCAGTGAAAAAACTATCGACCTCCATACGCGAGCTATATAATATAACCAACTATCGTGAGGGTGTGATAGCGCAATTCTTCTATATAGGAGCCCAAGTGATGTGCTGGACATTCATCATCCAGTATGGTACGCATATCTTCATGAACGAGGGAATGGAAGAGAAGGCAGCCGAGATATTGTCACAGAAATACAATATCCTTGCACTTGCCTTCTTCACCGTGAGCCGTTTTATCTGCACTTGGTTCTTGAAATACATACAACCAGGCCGTCTGCTGATGATACTTGCCGTGATAGCTTCATGCGCCACAGCGGGAGTGATACTCTTCACCGACCGCAATGGTCTTTACTGTCTTGTGGCTATCAGTGCCACTATGTCGCTGATGTTCCCCACAATATACGGCACTGCACTTCGTGGCGTTGGAGACAATGTGAAGGTAGGTGGTGCCGGATTGATCATGTCGATCATAGGCGGTTCGGTATTCCCCCCACTTCAAGCAGCCATCATTGACATGAAGGTATCATGGTTTGGCCTTCCTCCCACCAATGTGTCGTTTGTTCTCGTGCTTATATGCTTCGTCGTTGTTGCAGCCTATGGTCACCGAGCGTACATAAGGCACAATATCACGCACAACTATATTGAATGAAGAATGGCTGCGCAAACCGAACGCAGAGCCGAGCTCGCTCGAGCTATGCTGAGGTGAAGCCAGCCATCGACGAAGTCAATTAGGACTTCCTCATATTCTTAAATGCAAGCAGAGCGATGACGAGGATGAGGAGGGCATAGGCGATGTAGGCGATGACTTCTGTTGTCTTCACTGTCTGCGGGTCGAAGTTGAGGATTACCTTATGGTTGCCTGGCTTCACCTTGATGGCTCGGAGCACATAGTTGACACGCCCCACCTCAACCGGTTCGCCATCCACAGTGGCAGTCCATCCGGGATAATAGATCTCAGAGAATACCACTACTCCACCCTTTGTGGAGTTAACCTCGTATTCTGCATGATTGGGACCATACACCTTAAGAGTAACCATACTCTCACCCTCCTGCTTGACGCTACCTCCGAGGATGTCGCTGAATTTCTTGTCAGCCACAGCCTCATGGCGCAACTGCATATTCGATAAAGCAGACAATTCCTTGTTGGCATTATCAACATACGTCACCTTATCCACCATCCATGCACTGCCATAGACATAAGGATTAGTGATGGGCACTGTCTGTCCTCCTTCAAGGGGAAGAATGAAATACTTGGCGTTGAGCATGTTGAGCACGGGGAATATACTGTCACCATTCACCTTGGTCATATCGCCTTGGGCCTTGCCGACAGAAGAGAACACTCCGTTCATCTCCTTGTGGATATGAGCATCCACCAGTTCCTGATAGCGGCGCAGTTTAGCAGCGTGATAACCACCTATACTGTTGACATAGTAAGAAGTCTCGTTCTCATTGAACGTACTCTTGGACAGATTCAATACACGATATCCCAATGACTTGTCGTTAAGGATAAAGTCGATACTTCCGTCCTTACTTACCGGTTGATCCTTTACACTTGCCTCCACAAACATCTCGTCGTTGAGATATCTCTTGTTGACAATCCAAAGGTCGAAGAGACAGAGCACGAGAACAAGTCCCACAAAATAATTTGCCTGCAGTTTGCCACGCAAGAAAAGGAACATCATCAGACATCCCGCACAGATGACAATCATCGACCTGCGGCAATCTGCAGTAAACACTGCCTCGCGCATCTCGGTGAGATTAGCAAAGAGCGGAGCCAACTGGTCGGCAGAGGCACCAGCAAATGCCTGACGCTCCTGCGCAGAGATATAATCGAACATCCCCGGACAGATGTCAAACAGAAGGCAAACACCCGCAGTAAGTGCGAAACATATATACAGATATTTCTTATTACTCTTTATATATTCGGGTTCTTCGATAATCTTCTTCAATGCCAGCATGGCAAGCAGAGGGATAGTGAACTCGGCAATGACGAGGATGGAAGCCACTGTGCGAAACTTGGCATACATCGGAACATAATCGAGGAAGAAATCAGTGAACGGCATGAAGTTGCGTCCCCACGACAAGAGCACCGATAATATCGTTGCTGCAAGAAGTGCCCACTTCATAGGTCCCTTCACAATGAAGAGAGCAAGCAGAAAGAGGAACATCACAAATGCACCCACATACACCGGACCGCTTGTCATCGGTTGGTCGCCCCAGTACTGACCGAGTTGCTGATATATATATACATAATTATTGTCAGCCTTCTCCATAGCCAACTCACTGCGCGAGAGAGGTAGCGAAGCGCCACCCTTGGCATTAGGGATGAGCAGGGTGAGCGTCTCGTCGATACCATAGCTCCACTGAGTGATATAGTCGCGGTCGAGACCGCTACTTGTCTGATTAGCAGAATTAGCCTTAACGAGTTCGCTCTTTCCACGCATCGACTCCTTGCTATACTCCCATGTGTGATAGAGGTTGGATATATTCATCATCACTCCTATCAATGCTCCGGCAGCAGACACACCCGCAGCCTTGAGGAAATGATTCATCTGATGCTTGCGCAATGAATCCACAAAGAAAGCAATCACCATGGCAATGATGACAAAGAGATAGTAATACGTCATCTGTACATGATTAGCCTGAATCTCCAGGGCAGTGAAAATGGCAGTCACTGCAAGGCCCCACAGGTATTTACCCCTATAAGCGAGGATGACTCCGGCAATCATCGGCGGCAGATAAGCCAATGCCATCACCTTCCAATAATGGCCTGCAGCAATGATAATTAAGAAATACGTACTGAATGCCCATATCACCGAGCCCAAAGCCGCCAATGTCTGACGGAAGTCGAAAGCTCTTAAGAGAATATAAAATCCGAGCATATAGGCAAACAGATACCACACATAGTCGGGCAACCAGAGATGATAGGCGTCAGCCACCATGTGCAAGGCATCCATACTCTTATATGACGGTGCGCTCTGATAGGTGGGCATACCGCAGAATGCCGAGTTGGTCCATCGGCATATATCTCCTGTCTGCTTATTATATTCAGAGGCATCCCTACCGAATCCCACTCCCGCTGCGGAGTCGTGGCGATAGAGAATTCTTCCCTCGGTGTCGGCGGGGAAGAAGTATGCAAACGACAATACTACGAACAATATCACTGCCAGCACATCAGGCAAGCATTTCTTAAATGTACTCATTCTATTTAATGTTTTTTGTTTTCGGGCACAAAGTTACAAAAAAAATGGGAATAAGTAGCGGCAAATGAGGATTTTTTTGTACCTTTGCACAAAAATCAAACAAAACATACATGAAGATTGGTATAATTATCGCGATGGACAAGGAATTCCGTCGTATAAGTGAACTGCTCGACGGACAGAAAAGAGAAGAGGACGGAGGCAGGATATTCGTCATGGGACGCCTTGGCGATAACGAGTTAGTGTTGCATCAATGCGGCATCGGCAAGGTGAATGCCGCAGTGGGAGTAAGTGAGCTGATACGCCGCTATAGTCCCGACCTTGTGGTGTCAACAGGTTGTGCCGGAGGCGGTCGCACCGACATGGAGGTGATGGATGTTGTGGTAAGCACAGAATTGGCATATCACGATGTATATTGCGGCGAAGCCATCGGTAAAACAGTGTATGGGCAAGTGCAGGGCATGCCGGCTCGATATGTATCACCCATAGAACTTGTTGAGAAGGCAAAGTCGGTATCACCGAGAGTTCATACCGGACTGATTGTCACCGGCGACTGGTTTGTCGATTCCCGCGAAAAGATGCGCGAGATAGTAGGTCATTTCCCTGAAGCGGCAGCCGTAGATATGGAGTCTGCGGCAATAGCCCAAACTTGCCATATCTACGGCATTCCGTTTATCTCGTTCCGTGTCATCAGCGACATTCCCCTAAAGGACACCAATGCCGCCATGTATCACGACTTTTGGAGTACCGTGGGAGAAACGTCGTTTCAAACGACAAGAGACTTCCTTTTAAGAATTTAATAATCACTTGCTCGCTTTCTTGCGCTCGTTGTGATCGAGGATTGTCTTGCGCATGCGCATATTCTTGGGAGTAACCTCCACAAGTTCATCCTCCTTGATATATTCAAGAGCCTCTTCAAGTGAGAGCACAGTGCGCGGCACGATGCGAGCCTTGTCGTCGGAACCGCTGGCACGGGTGTTAGTCAACTGCTTCGCCTTTGCCACGTTCACCACAAGGTCGTTGTCATGTACATGCTCTCCTACAACCTCACCTGCATACACCTCATCGCCTGGATCAATGAAGAACTTACCACGGTCTTGCAACTTATCAATAGAATAAGCGTATGCCGTACCATTCTCAAGGGCAATCATCGAACCGGCAACACGCCTTGCAATGTCTCCCTTGTAGGGCTGATATTCCTTAAAACGATGAGCCATGATAGCCTCACCCTGTGAAGCTGTGAGGACGTTGGTGCGCAAACCTATGATACCGCGCGATGGAATATCAAACTCGATGTTCACACGGTCGCCTTGCGACTCCATGGATGTCATCTCACCTTTGCGGCGAGTGACCATATCAATCATCTTCGATGCAAACTCCTCGGGCACGTTGATAGTCATCTCCTCGATAGGTTCGCATTTCACACCGTTAATCTCCTTGTAAATCACCTGCGGCTGTCCCACCTGAAGCTCATAACCCTCGCGACGCATAGTCTCGATGAGCACGGAGAGATGGAGCACACCACGTCCGCTCACCACCCACTTGTCGGTAGAGTCCTCAAACTGACTGACCCTCAATGCGAGGTTCTTCTCTAACTCCTTCTGCAGACGGTCGTTGATATGGCGCGAAGTGACAAACTTACCCTCGCGACCGAAGAACGGCGAGTCGTTGATAGTGAAGAGCATCGACATTGTCGGTTCGTCGATAGCGATAGGAGGCAGCGGCTCGGGATTCTCGAAGTCGCAGATGGTATCACCAATCTCAAACTTCTCCAGTCCGATGATGGCACATACGTCACCACACTGCACCACCTGCACCTTCTTACGTCCCATACCGTCGAACACATGCAGTTCCTTTATCTTGGTCTTTTCAATCTTTCCGTCACGATGAGAGATAGAAATGTTCTGTCCCTCCTTAAGGGTGCCACGATGCACACGTCCCACGGCGATACGTCCTGTGTAACTCGAATAGTCGAGCGATGTGATGAGCATCTGCGGTGTTCCCTCAATCACCTTAGGTGCAGGTATCACCTCAACAATCTTGTCGAGCAAGTATGTAATATTGTCGGTAGGCTTCTTCCAGTCCTCACTCATCCATCCGTTCTTGGCGGAGCCATACACCACGGGGAAGTCCAACTGGTCCTCAGTGGCATTGAGGGAGAACATCAGGTCGAACACCATCTCATAAACCTCCTCGGGTCGGCAGTTAGGCTTATCTACCTTGTTCACCACGACAATCGGTTTGAGACCAATCTGCAGGGCCTTCTGCAGCACGAAACGAGTCTGCGGCATAGGTCCCTCGAATGCATCCACAAGCAGTAGGCATCCGTCGGCCATATTGAGCACACGCTCCACCTCGCCACCGAAGTCAGAGTGTCCCGGAGTATCTATGATATTGATTTTTGTTCCTTTCCAGTTGATGGAAACGTTTTTCGAGAGAATCGTGATACCTCTCTCTCGCTCAAGGTCGTTGCTATCCAAAACTTGTCCGCTGAGGTCCTGTCCGTCACGGAAGAGGTTGCCAGCGAGCATCATCTTATCCACCAATGTCGTCTTACCATGATCGACGTGAGCAATAATTGCTATATTCCTAATATCTTGCATTTTTTCTACCTTATTTTATTCTCCTAAAAAGAATCCCGCAAGCCGAATTGGTCTGCGGGATTTAATCTTTCAGCTTCCTACTTACTTACGGAGTCCGAGAGCCTTGACAATCGCACGATAGCGTTCGATATCACGGTCGTAGAGGTAGTCGAGCAGGGCGCGACGCTTACCTACGAGCTGGGTCAGGGATCTTGCAGTAGTATAATCTTTACGGTTCTTCTTCAGATGTTCCGTCAAGTGGGAAATACGGTATGAGAACAATGCTATCTGGCTCTCAGCAGAACCAGTATCAGTGTTAGACTTTCCGTATTGTCCAAAGATCTCTTGTTTTTTTGCTTGATCTAAATACATAGACTTTAATTAATTAATAATGTTATAAATATGTTGTTTTGCAAAATGCGGGTGCAAAGGTACAAAGAAAAATTAAGAATTAAGAATTAAGAGTGAAGAAATAATCTCCACTCTTAATTATTTAACCTTATTTAACCACCTTGCGAGTCTTATTGCCTTGTTTGATGATAAATATTCCCTTGCCATTAGCATTGTCGAGGCGCATTCCATTGATATTATATACCTTGGCAGGACCATTGGTATTATCAATCTCCACGCCCTGAATACCAGCCGCAGTCACACTAATCGGGTTGGTATAGACAGTGAGGTTGGGGAACTTCTCATTAAGCATTGCACCAACGACATTTTCTATTGGTGAAGAGAGATTGAATGTGGTGATACCGTCTTTCAGGAAATACTCGTCATCAATAAAGAGTTCCTCACCTGTCAATTCACCAGAGTCCTCGTCATACCAAGGCTCACCCACAAACCAACGGTATGTTGTTGCAGCTCCGTCAATCTCCTTCTCAGAGGAAAGATCTACAACTCCGTTTTCAATGGTGACATCGATGGGTTGCTGCTCGCCATATTGATATTCCTGATATAGAGGCAAAGGCAATGTGCTGAATCGGAACTTATTTTTGTCGATATGCACAGCTCTCAAATTACTTATCTTCGACAAGTCTATTGTCTCGAGAAGATTGTTCGACAAGAATATCTGGTTGAGCGAAGGCACCTTGCTTAGGTCGATTGTAGCGAGTTGGTTGCCCGAAAGGTCGAGATCCCACATACTGCTGTTATTGAGCTTTACCTCAGTCAACTGGTTTTTGGCAAGATAGAGCATACCTAACTTTGTGCAAGCCGTAGCGTCGAATGATGTCAGTTTGTTGTTGTTCATTGACAACAGCATCAAGTCGGCAGCATGGTCTCCCAAGTCGATGCTTTCGAAATTGTTGTTGTTCAACTTCAACTCCATCAATTTATGTCCACTTGGCAATTTAATATCCGAGATACCAGCATTGTCGATATTCACGAGTGTGAGCTGAGTCATATTTGTCAGGTCAACATCAGCCAACTTAGCCCCGGTAAGGTTGAATACATATAGAGGCACGTCAGCCTTATATGCATAAACAGAACATTCGCGTCCTGCGTAAGTTTTGACATTCAAGGTTTTGAGATTATTATCCACTAAATAGGTAGCCATACTTAATCCACCACCCTTCCAGTCGATACAGATAGTGGAAATATCATTAGCACGCAAAATCATTGTAGCCACACCATCCTCAAGAGTCTTGAATGTTGCCAACTTATTCTTTGGCATATCAGCAGCCTCAACTAATGATGTCTTCAGAGTAAGTCCAGGGAATGATGGATTAGACATCTCGCAATAAACCTTCTTGCCGAATATCGGTGAGAGGAAAAGGGTCATACCGTTAGTAATGGTATAGTCGGTACCCTCGGTTAATGCAGTTCCATCCTCCAGTTTCCAAACATATGCTGTTGTTCCACCCTGACTATGGTCTTCAAGGTCGATACTTGGGGCGAGAGTTGCAATCTGCACATCCTTCTGCGGTGCGAATGTAAACACGTCAAGACCTTCGAGCATTGGCAGAGTAGAGAAATTGAGAGCGTTCTGCTCGCATTTGAACTCCCTTAATGAATTTGTCTCAGGCATTACCAAGTCAACAATCTGGTTGTTGGATATATCACACTTTGTCATCAGCGTCATATAGCTGAGGTTGACCGAAGTAAGGCTGTTGTTGCTGAGATTGAGAGTTTCCATATTGTCGGCATCCTTAAGCGACAACTCGTCAATAAAGTTGTTGCTAAGATTGAGGTTATGGATAGTACCCATATCATTCAGCTTTACGCTCATCATTCCATTGTTGCTGAGGTCGATGTCCTGCAGGTAGTTCTTTTGGAAATAGTCGTTCACACCACGAATATTAAGAGAGGAGAAGAAGTTGCCGTTGAGCACAAGATTCTTCAATCCCTTGTTATATCCGAGGTCGATAGAGAATAGCCCTGTACCTACGAGCGACAGATACTGCATTGAGCGCAGTTTGCTAAGGTCGATACTGTTCAGAGTCATACCATCAATGCCAAGTGCGTTCACATAGTCATCCTGCTCAACATATACAGTTATCGTGCCGAGCGAACTATGAGTGTTCACATTAAAGTCGGCAGGTATTGTCTCGGATGTAGAAGTGTATTCTTTCTTCACGCCATTTCCGAAGTCAACATAGAACTTCTTGGGATTATCTTCTGTGGCACCAGTTATACCCACCTTAAGCTTTACATCAACACCATTGCTGCTTACAGGTGTTGAGAAAGAGAAAGCAATGTCGGGCTTACCATATTCCTCCGCAGTCTTAACCCTGAAGTTATCCGTGCGCAATGGCAGGTAATTGAGCTGCAGGTCGGGGAACATATCATTTTCAAAGGCGAGGTAAGCCTTCAAGTCCTCATCGATTTCCTTAAGCAGTGTCACCTTACCATTCTCATACTTATAGTAGCTTTCGTCGAGAGCCGTAGTAGTAAGATTGATTTCATCCACGAGATACATACCGCATTTCGTTGTTGTACCCTCGCGCAGTACCTTGTCTGAGAGGTCGATTACATCACCCACCTTATATGTGGGAGCCACATGCATATTTCTCTGATAATAGTCATACTGTACCCATGTTCCCTGTGGTTCGGGCAATGTGGCATAGGTGAAGCAGTTATTGCGCAGGATGACATTCACAAGATTGCGATTGTTCGACAGGTCGATAGTCGTCAACAGGTTGTCGGCGAGATAGAGCTGCTGAAGGAAGTCGTTCTTGCTGACGTCAACCTCTGTGAAGTTATTACCGGCAGCAAAGAGATACACCAGCGATGGGTTATTCGTCACGTCAAGTTTCTCCAACTTTGTCTGTGTACCCTGTCGATCGGCATAGAACTGCTGCAAATAGGTAAGATTGCTGAGGTCGATGCTCGGGATATTAGTATCGCTGATGTTGAGGATAGTCAAGTGAGTATTCTTGCTAACATCCAGCGAAGTCAACTGAGTTAGGTCGAGCGAGAGCTGCTGCAATTCAGGGCACTTCGACGGGTCGAGAGTCTTCAGTCCCTTGCAAGCGTGTGCATCAAAAGAGATGATACTTGGATAGTCGGAGAGATTAAACGACTGGTCGAGATTCTCTGTCTGACCGATGGCTAACAATTGCAGATTGGGTTTGTTGCCTCCAATCTTAAGTGGACTCTTGTTGAAGGGGTTGTCAGCCACAGTGATATACTGTAGCGACGACTGATCGCTAAGATCGAGAGCCTCCAATTGGTTGTGGTCGAGATTCAGATAATAGAGATTAGGCATATTTGCCATCTTCAACTGCGAGATATAGCATCCCTCGAAATTGATGGCACCGATGTTCGATGCATCACCATAAATCTTCACCACGCCGTCCTTTCCAGGAGTGCAAGTATAAATCATACCCCCACTCCATGTCTGGGTTTCTTTGTCGAAAGAGGCTATGCCCATTTTCTGCTCTTCCAAACCGGCACCGCAGTCCAAGTCGAGGTAATCCACTTCTTTTTTGAATCCTCCAATGAAAATTGTTACAGACGAACCGCCCGAAACCTCAGCCACAACGGTTTTAAACTCGATGATCGGCTCATCCTCTGCCGCCGTCACTGTCTGGGGCAGACATAGCAATGCACCTAATAATGATGCAAAGCCGAGCCATGTCTTAAATAGTTTCTTCATATATATATACCTTATTAAATTATTTACTTAACGAGAATACATTTTGACTGCTTACCGTTGACACGGATGACATACGAACCCTTGTTCTTGCCACTGAGGTCGAGAAGAGCCTCATCGCCATTGGTAGTCTGATCGAGCACCTTCACTCCCGACATTGTGAACACCTCTGCCCTGAGTTTCTTGGCACCTGCGAGGAACACCTTCACTCCACGCTCTCCAGCCTGGGATACCACCAGACGGTTGTCGTCGGCCTGCACGCCTTGAATGCCAGAGGCTTTTCTGCGAAGCACCTCCTTAAGACCTTCGTATGCATCAATCTTTCCAGCTCCCACCTTCACCGGGTCGGCTTCGAGCATTGCCTCATCCATACGTGCAGTCTGTCGGATGATGTCGCGAATATCCTCCATAGAGAGAGTCGGGTCGGCCTCAAGCCACAGGGCAATGATACCAGATACCATCGGGCAAGCCATTGACGTACCAGCCGCCCATGCGTATGGATAGTCTATGCCATCAACATTTGCCACACCGCTCAACAGTTCTGTGGTATTGTCAACTCCCAATGCATCCATATAATATCTGTTCATAGATGAGATGATATAAGCTCCAGGAGCCACCACGTCGGGCAGATTACGTCCGTCGATCAATGTGCCGTAAGAAGAGAATGGAGATACCTTGCCCAATTCTATTCCACCATCGGGTTGGTTGTATCTGTATCCGTCCAGCTGCGCCCATCCCTCTGAAGTGTTATATGAACCTACGCTCAGTGTGCTCTTTCCGCAAGCCATGTCGCTTACCGAACCATTAGATGATCCATCAGTGAATCCTTCAATGCCATAGTTGTCCATTCCATGGAAATATCCCACGGAATAGGCATCAACACGCTGTCCTGCCTCACCATCTACGATAAATCCAATTTTATATTGATTCTCTTTATTTAAATCTCCATTATCGACGAGGTCGAACGACACTATACAATGTGAGCGGCCCAGTGCACTGTCAATCTCGCAATACAAGCCGATTGTTCCGCTGAAATACTGACCAAGAGTGCGGTCAACAATGTCCGTATCATACTCCTTATAATCATCGCTTGAGCAAAAGTATTTACCCGTACCCAAGGTTTCCTCGTTTATTTTCAATTCATATCTCTTTGTCACCCTGTTACGTGATGTATTCCACACTATAGCCTGCAGACGCTTGAATGGCTTCATGTCATTGCCATAGATATCCACCTGACCTGAGCGTACATAGATATCTCCCTCTGCCGCTCCTGTCTTGTAGATATCTCCAGTGATAAATGTCTGGAATGTAGTGTCGTTACCCACAAATGTCTTGTTGGCAGCAATTTTCTTGTCGCCCTCATTACCTGTTGCCATAACTATCTTGGCATTCAGTTCCTCAACAATAGCGTCAAAGAACTGGCATACCACGGCCTTTCCGTCGTGCGAACCCTGGTTGGTTCCGAGGGAGAGGTTGACTACCATTGGTTTGTTATATGCCTCTGCATATCCCAACAAGTCCTCAACAGCTATTGCAATCAATATATCGGTGTATGACTCGCAGTTGGCTGCCACGATGTCGGCATCGTATGCCACACCATAGAATGGGTTGGGGATATCATCAATAGCCACATAGGGAGCGGTGTCGGTCAGAGTGGCTGTCTTGGTTGTTCCCTTATAGCTACCTGCCATGATTCCCATGGTGTGTGTAGCGTGGTATGTTTTGGTATCGTCGGTCTTATATCCGCGTATAGCCTCAGGAGTATTATATATGGTTCTTTCTGCTATAGGGTCTGTTGGATTTTTATAATTGTAGTTATATCCTACCTTCTCGAAATACTTTATTCTCGGGTCTCCGTTCTCGTCAACAAAGTTGATGTGATTCAGGTCGAAGCCCTGGTCAACAATACCGCAAACAACACCCTTACCGGTATATGCTTGTGAAAGCCCCATACCTTCGTGAATCTTATCCACGCCAGTGTCGAATCTGGCATATTTCAATTTCTGCTGCACAGGACGCTCAAACTGTATTCTCTTAATTCCCTTTGTTGCAGCCACGCGCTCGGCGTCATCCAGTGGCACTGCTATAAAGGCAAAGCCACTGCGACTACGAATCACGTTCACTCCCTGGGCCTTAATATCTTCCTCGGTCACTCCGTCTTTCAATTGGGCGATTGCCAATGCGTATGATGGATTAATGCCAAGCATTTCCTTTGCTTTGCGAGATGTGTTTTTCTTATACTGGAAAACATTGGTTTCCCTTAGTTCGCTTTTCAATTCCCGAAGCCTCACCTGCTCGGATATTCCAAGCTTTACCTGAGCCAAAGTCGGTAGCGCCATTGTCATCAACAATGATGCTGTGAAAATCATTTTTTTCATGATATTTCCTTTTTTTATCTTATTATGAGAAAAAACAAGAGAGTCGGGAAAGTCTATCATTAGACTCCCCGACCTCTCTTATATAGAGTTGATTTTATGTATTATTATATTTAAAATCACGTTATTACTTACTTCACTACAACCTTCTTGCCGTTCTTGATATACAAGCCCTTAGCCTTGCCATTAACCTTCACTCCCTGGAGAGTGTAGATTGCGTTGTCAGCATTCTCGGCATTGATGCTGTTGATGCCAGTGCCGGTGCCATCTGCAATACTGATTGTTGTTGCTTCAGAAACAGGAACTACGAAAGCACCGCTTTCATTTGCATTGTAAGTAGTTTCACCAACCTTTACAACAATATTCAAGCCAGATGCCGGTATGATGGTAATCTCAAATGATGTGCCTTCAACGGCTGTAAATCCTATATTCGACCACTGATTGGAAGCACCTACATAGCTGGCGGAAACCTCGTTGAACTGATATGAGTACATACCCTCAGCCAATTCAAATTTCACATTGTAGGTCTTTGGCAGTTCCTTCACGTATGCATCAAATACATCTCCATCAGCAGCATCGAATTCAATAGATGTAGAACCCTGATAGCTCGGATTAATCATTACACCTTTCTTGAACACTCCAAATACTGGAGAACCATAAGCACTGAGCTGATAATGAGTCTCGTTTTCAGCAAAAGCCACTTTGTTTGCGCCTGTAGCGAGATTTTCAACTTGTGTATGATCTGTACGTGTCAAGTTGAAACCATACTGAGCTGCCGAGATGTCATCGATGTTAATAGTGAATGACTTGTCGCGAACGATAGCACCAGATACAACTGAAATAACCATTCCCTCAGTTACTGGGTTGATTGTATATTCGCCCTGATTAGAAAGAGTTGTCTCACCGTATGTCACAGAAGTTATATAGCAACCGGAATTAGCCTTGATTGTGATAATAGCATTGTTCTCAGAAAGCTCAATTTCGTTATCGCCATCATTTACTGTTATTATATCGTTCAGATAAGAATATCCCTTATATACAGTGACATTGTCCTTGTTGTCAATATTCAGTGTAGCTTTAACAGTGCCATACTGATGAGCATCTATATTAATCTTGGTGTCAGCTTTTGGAATGAAATTGTATGAAGAATAAGCATAAACTGGATTGTCATTTAACTTCACTGCATCAATCTTGTAGTTTACATTATCAAAAGAAACTACGACAGATTGTCCGGCAGGAACATCGAATCCTTCGGCATTATCATAATCCTCAATAGCTGTACCATTAACTGTAACGCCAGTCACTACACCCTTAGCCTTAAGTGGGTCAACATAAGTAAACTTTACATTATATGTAAGACCTTCGGGGAAGTTTGCTAAAATATCTACCTTATCACCACCATCATTGCTCAGGTTCGCAGAATATCCGTAAGAATAAGCCAAGTCCTCGCCATTTAGTGTAGCCTTATACAAGGGAACGCCATATGTTGCCGATTCTATTATCAGCATTGTCTCATATCCGGGGATATAATATACCGTGTTCTCGCCATTATGCAGTTGAACTACTGAATATGAACCACTGCGCGTTACTTTTACCTTTGATGCATTATCTACATTCACGGTGCAGCTTGCAGTACGTGCCACACTTCCTTTAATGGTACTAATGGTTATGATCTTGCCCGCATCCGAGTCAGATGGATAATATGACCATGTGGTATTGTAAGGACTACTGACCTGGTTTGCCCCGCCCTTTATCACACTAGTAATAAAATTGTCTGTAGTGGCTTGCACATTTACAGTACTGTAATATCCGCAAGGTGCATCAATAGTGATTTCATTGTTTCCTTTTACAAGTCCCTGATTGACACCATCTATATTAATAGTGACATTTGCAGGATCATCAACGTTAAAAATCACTTTTATAGATTTTCCCTGGACATTCTCAGTAATTCCGAGCATGCCAAGAAGTAACGTTAGAAATAGATAGTAAAATTTTCTCATAATGTTGTATTTTTAATTATTAATAATCTCTCTACGGGTCAATTCATGAGGATAAATTTCTCAGTTTATTTTTACCTTATAGTATAGTATAATTATTACCTTTTTATTTATCGGTTGCAAAGGTAAACAATATTTTCGAATTACCAAAAGAAATCATAGAAAATCTTTCAATAATTCGAAAATATTGTATGTTATATCACAGATTATTAGTTATTCTCCTGTAAGGAAGGGGAAATAGACCACATTATAACTCAGTTTGATGACATTACGACTGTCATCATTGTCTGTCAGTATCAGATAAGTTGGCATCTTGGGATTATCGGTGGTGATGGTGAAGGTCTTTGGCTTGGCATAACCAAAAGGATAAAGTGCATAATCCATCTTGGCATTCTCATAATACCAGGCTCCACTGCCATATCCGCTTTGCGCAAACTGCATAGTCACCTTGTCATCACCTATCAATGTGACATCCATATTCAAACCGCCACTATAGGTATTTCCATCAGAAGCAAGACTGGCAAAGTGGAATCCGAAACGATCGTTGAATGTTCCGATAAGTCCATATATCAACTCATCTCCAATAGCACTAAGTCCCTGATGGAAATAGTTCCATGCTATCTGGCCGTATGTACCCATGTCGGGGAAATAGCAGAACCACTGGTAGCCAATGAGCAACTGGTTTAGTGGCTGAGCCACCTGTTTGAGCACAACACCGCTGCCATTGTCAGCTTCGTAAGTGCCGTCGGCAGAATATTTAAAGCCAGTAATCTCCACTCCATCAACATTCACAGGCATATATGTCTTGATACCATCAGTGCAGAACACGTATGGGATAGTGATGGTCTTTGCATTACCATCCTCGTCGGTAGTGTTCACCTGCAACGTGCGGCGATATGGAGAAGCTACCAACTGCTTGCCGTTGACGTCAATGGTATATTTCAGCGAAAGCATGTCGTTCTTCACTGCCGTAAGTTTCTTAAGGTAGTCCTCCCATGTCATATCGGTAGGCATCGGGGTGAGTTCGAGATATGTACCCTGCTTTCTTCCCTTGAGAACCACCTTGTCCTTAGTGGCAGAGAGAACAGAGAAATCATAGTCACCCTCCATTCCCGAACCTTGGTCGCCTGCCAATGGTGCCGAGGGGTCGCTGAACACGTGGAAGAGGTTGTTGTATGTGTCGAATGAGAGCATCACACCCGCACTTTGCTTCACACTATAGTAGCTCGTCTCGGTGTAGTCAGCGAACGACACCTCGTTGGCTACGGTAACCTTGCCGTCGGTGTCAAACTTAGCCAGCATATTATAACCGCCCCATGTCTCGGGATCGCCGGGGAAATACTGCATTATCCAACCGTTGGAAGCCGAAGAAAGCACTTCGATGGTGTTCTTTATTTCGGCATTGGCCCTGTTGGCGGAAGAATCATCAAAGAAATCCTCCTGTTCGTTGCTGCATGACGACACTGTCATCACAGCCACTACCATTGATAATAGATAAAATATCTTTTTCATAATCGGTCATTCCTTAATTAAGTGATTTCAAATCAAGTTCTCCCACCAGCTCCTGACGGCGGAGCACCTCTGCTCTCACGGCGTCCATGTCCATGTTCCATGTGTCATGCATATACGTGCGGAGTATCTCAAGCTTGGTATTGATAGCAGCCTGTCCTGTCTCGCTTGCATGTCCCACGAGATTGTCCCAATATTCCTGGGTGTGGGTGAGATAGGTGGAGAGCATCTCGCAGAGGTCCTCATCGGTACTCATTGCCGAATACGGAGTGATGAAACCGAGGTCGAGAGCTTCCTTGTCAGTAAGGTTCACCCAACTCTGTGAGCGATAGTTGGTAGGAGTCACCTCCTTATACTCTGTGGGATAATCCTTTGTCTGATGCAGAATATGGGTAAACTCATGGTGCATAGTGTGGAAATACCAATAGTTGAGGAAGTCGATGTCGAGATTATCGAAATCAAGACTATTGATATTACATAGAGTAATCTTCATACCACCTTCAGCCACACCAATATTCACCGATCCGTCGGTATTATACTGCGGTGAACCTACAAGATGTATCAGTTTGGGGCAATAGGTACGGATAAACGTATTACCCATCACCTCTGCATAAGCGTCAAGCCACAGGAATTTTGTCAGTTTGGCCATTGCCACAGCCTTGTCGTATTCGGCTGGGGTGAGGTTATAACCAGCATCACTCTCGTTGAACTCAAATCGATACTTAAACTGTATGTTGTATTCATCGACATAGTTGGTCTTGAGCCATCTGTCGAAATCATTCTCTGGCATAGAGACGGAATCATCGAACACGCTCTTCGGGTCGAGGTCTTCGCTGCTGCAGGCTCCAAGTGTCAGAGCCATTGCTGCTATGAATATATATTTCTTCATATTATTTATTTTTCTTAATTGTCATTTCTCGGATTTGCCTCAAGTCCTGCTGATATTACGTCATCGGGCAATTGGAAAGCCCGTCTCGGGTCGTCCTTGCGCAGGATGTCGGGAGTCGCGCCCGCACGGTTGTGGGCAATCTCTATTCCGAATCTCTTGATGTCCTGCCAACGGAGTCCATCCATGATAGTCTCGCAACGGCGCATGTGGAGAATGCAATGGAAAAAGCTCTCCTGTGTCTCGTCATCCACGGTGAATCCACTTGGGTTCAGTCGCTTCTTGGGGGTGGAATATGCTGATGCCGGCAGCGGGTCGCCATTGGCATCCTCGCTGTATGCCATGTCACCATAGATGTTCTCCACGTCCTCGACAGCTATATCGAACGAAGTGCGGCAGTTATACTGCATCCATGTGTTGATGTCTTCAACCGCCTTGTCATATTGCTTCAGATGTGCGTATGCCTCGGCACGGCAGAGCAATGTCTCAGGACCTGAGAGGGGCACTGTGACCACCATTGGATAACCGATACCGTTCACCTTATCTACATACTGCATATCCTGAAGATATTTCGTATAACAAATCTTCTGCTCCATACCCCAACAAGAGTTTGCCATATATAGGTCGCCTGACGACCCGTATTCTCTCCAAAGACCACCGGCACGATATGTCTCGATGTTGCAGATATATGTGGAGTTATGACCATAGCGTGTTCCTGCGTTATAAGGACCAATCCAGAATGGCATCTGAGATGTTGCTGTCTGCAACAGGAAGTTGGCGGCCGACTTGGTGGATACAAACTCATTGCAGCGCGAGGTGTAGTCGGATGCCATCTCATAGATGGTCTTCCAGTCGCGCATCACCTTTCCCGGGGTGTTGCCGAGCACCTTGTCAGCACACTCGATAGCCTTGTCCCACTTCTGATAGTAGAGATAGAAACGGGTGGCAAAGGCGTATGCCGCATTGCGGTTGAAATGATATTTCTGCACTGTATAGATGTTGTTGTCGATGAGGGGCAGTCCCTCCTCGATGTCCTTGGCTATATTGGCATACAGTTCTGCCAATGTGCCACGCGTATATTCTGGCTTAACAGTTGTTTCCGGTTCTGTGGCGTATGGCAAACCCAGGTTTTTGTCGGCAGTCTCGGGGGAATAAGCCTGGCAGAAGAAGTTGGCAAGACAGAAGTGTCCCCATGCCCTGCACATAAGAGCCTCACCCCTCTGTGCCTTCATCGTCTCGCCGCCTCCCATCTCTTCTATCGAGGCAAGCGCCTGGTTAGCCGATGCAATAGCCAAATAGGTATTGTTCCAGAAACTCAGTGGCGAGTCATTGCCTGTGCCGGTGATTTTCTTCCACAGGTATGCCTCCTGCTGCTGTCTCTCACCGATGGTGTAGTTGCTACCATTGTCCATGGTATTGTCGGATGCCATCTCACAGAGATAGTTGGTGTTGCTCTCCGAGTATGCCGACACAAGCAGTTTTGTCACCTTATCGGCTGTGTTTATTTCCGTGCGGTTGTCAGGCATCTTGTCGAGGAAGTCATCACACGATGTCAATGTCAGAGCTGCCGCAAGAGTCATATATGATATTATTCTTGTTTTCATTGTCATAGTATTTATTATTATATTCCTAATCTAAGTGTAAGTGTAAATTGCTTTGGCATAGGCGATGCCACACCGCCACTGTTATAGAACTCAGGATCCTGTCCGTTGAGTTTCTTGTCTGAATAGATCAGGAAGAGGTTGGTGGCCTGCAGCTTCAGAGAGAGGGCTGACAGCTTAAGCGGCTGTATGAGTTTCGCCGGGAAGTCGTATGTCAGCGATATCTCCTTCATACGTATAAAGTCGCCCTTGGCAACTCGCTCGGTTGAGTAGTTGTAGGCATTATAAGCATAGCTCAGATAAGGGTCGTTGTTGAGCAGACGCTTGTCGGCTATTACCGGCACATTCGTAATCAGTTCGTCGCCCTGTACTGTCCAGCGGTTCTTGAATTCCTTTGGCATGGCAGTAAGGTCGCTGTATGAACTCTTGAACACTGGGTCAAGACGGATGACATTGCCGAAGGCGTAGGTCATGAAGACGTTGAGCTTGAAGTTCTTATAGGTAAAGACGTTACCAAACGAACCTGTGATAGTGGGGTCGATAGAACCTTCATATACCAAGTGACTCTTCTCGTTGTATTCCTGGAAATAGATGTCGGAGGTGGTCACCTGTCCGCTCTCGTTGATGAATGTCGGCACTCCGTCCTCGTTGAGTCCCTGGAAGTTAAACGAGAACAGTGAGCGCACTGGATAACCCGACATAGTGAATCCCGTTCCGGTCACCATGTCTATCACTCTCACGTTGGAGTCGAAGTCGGTGACGGTGTTCTTTGTCTTCGAGAAGATGAAGTCTGTGTTCCACTTGAAGTCCTTGGTGACGATATTACGTGTAGAGAGCGACACCTCGATACCATGTGAGCGCATGCTTGCCACGTTGGCATACTTTGTCACTCGTCCACCCACACCTGTTGTGGTGACGGAACCGATAAGGTCGTAATTGTTGCGGCGATACCAGTCGAGCTCGAGGTTGATGCGATTGTCGAGGAATCCCACATTGGCACCGATATTAAACTCGTGCTTCTTCTCGTATGTCAGTTCACTGTTCTCCACATCGTTGATACCCAATCCCGACTCGCTCACGTCGGTTGACGGACGCCAGGGGTTATAGCTGGTTATAACCACCTTGGAGTTGGTGATGCTCGACGGACCGCGGTCGGCAGTCAGTGAGTAAGAAGCGCGGAGTGTAGCGTTTGACAATACCGAGCGAACAGACTCAAACCATGGTTCCTCGTGGATGTTCCATGCTCCCGACACGTTCCATGTGGGCAACCAGCGAGCCGAGCGACTCTTTCCGAGTTTGTTTGTTCCCTCATAACGCACTGTTCCGTTGACGCTATAGCGTCCCTTCCATGAGTAGTTGGCTGTGCCGAAGAAGGCTGCCGAACGGGTGTAGCTATCTACAACTGAGAAATACTGTGTACCTTCCTCTTGTCCCTGCTTGAAGTAGAGATAGTCGTAGGATGGCAGCATACCCATGTCATACTGAATACCAACACCATGGAAGAAGGTGCGGCGACGCTCAAGGTTATTCACCTCCATACCTCCGAAGAGATTAACGATATGGTCTTCGTTATATACGTCATTGTAGTTGGCAGTGGCACGGAAGTCCCAACTGTTCATTCTGTATTTTGTCTCACGATAGAAACCACCTACAGGCAATACGGTCACAGGAAGTGAGTTGACCTTGTCGGGGTCGGTATATAACCAGGGGTTGGCATCCCTCACTGTGGCATCGTCCATAGCGCGATATGCCCATGCCTGGTTGGCATAGTCGTGAATCTCGTGCTCCTGGGTGGTTGTTGAGAACTTATATGCTCCCAATACCGAGATCTCAACCTTAGTGATGGGCTTATACTTCAATTCTCCCTGTATCTTGGTATCCACCACGTTGAAGTTCATGAAGTTATTTTCAAGTTCATGGAAGATATTAAAAGGAGCATAGTTCCTAATGTAGTACTCATTGGGATCAAGAGTGCGTGATGTGTTAAGAGCGTATGAATAGGGGTTGATGTCGAAATCACGACGCACCTCTCCCGACACAGGGTCAAGACTCTGACCGAGTGTACCAGGCGCTCTCTGCTTACGATAGGCGGCATTACCGATGATGTTCACCGTAACCTTCTTTGATATGTTATACAGGGCATTGATATTACCTGTGTATCTCTGCACACTGCTCTGCTTATACCATCCCGGATCGTCCATAATACTGAACGAGGTGTAGTATTGTGCCTTGTCGGTACCGGATGACATACTTACAGAGTGATTCTGTGAGATAGAATTGCTGAAGAGCAAGTCAAACCAGTCGGTGTTCCTATATTCAGCCTCACGAAGATAGGCATTGCGTGCAGCCTCGGTGTTGGCAAGTCCAAAGCTGCCAGAGGTCTCGTCGTAGCTGTTGAGCAAGTGGTACATCTTTCCATATACACCACTGTCGGATGCACGATACGTACCGGCGAAGTTGATGATACCACCTTTTTCCATCTCACGATATACACCCATCTGCTCCTGCGAGTTCATGATATTGAAATTGCTGTAACTCGGTTTGAGGCGCATGGTGAACTCACCCGTATAGCTAATCTTGTTGCTACCGGAGTGTCCCTTCTTGGTTGTTACGACAATCACACCAGCCATAGCGCGCGCACCATATATAGAGGTGGCACTACCATCCTTAAGAATCTGGAACGACTCGATGTCGTCGGCATTAAGTCCGGCAATGGCCGAGGAGATAAGCGTGGCGGCGTCTCCCGATGACAATGCGTCGGCATCAACCTCTGTCACATCCTCCATAATAACACCATCAACAACCCAAAGTGGTTTGGAACTACCATAGATTGACGTTGCACCACGCACACGGATACGGGGAGCAGTACCGAATGTGCCGCTCACGTTCTGCACTGACACACCGGCAGCCTTTCCCTCAAGGGCGCGACTAACATCGGACACACCGTCGAGTTTAACCTTGTCGCCACTCACCTTTGTGGTTGCTCCGGTGAAGAGGCGCTTGTCCATCTTCTGCATACCGGTGACTACCACCTCGCCAAGAGTTTGGGCGTCGGGCATCAGTTCAACCTTCATACCCTCGCGTGCCTTTACTGTCTGCGACACCATACCGATGTAGCTAATAACCAGTTTCTTACCATTAGGCACAGCAATAGTAAAATTACCGTTAACGTCGGTGATAGAGCCCGTCTTCTGCCCCTCCACCATTACCGACGCACCAATGACAGGTTCGCCGTCTTCATGGGAAACAACTGTTCCCGACACTTTTGTCTGAGCCATTACTATTCCTACAAATAGCAGTAATGCTGACAAAAGCGTAAAAATGCGTTTTTCCATAAAATGTATTACTGTATTTCTCTCTTTAATTAAAAACTGCTGCAAAATTATGCATATTTATTTAAATATGCAAATAAAAATATGAAAAATTGCACAATTTAGGCTAAAAAATCTCTGAAAGCGGTATCATGACAAAGTCACGCTCTTTCATGAGTGGATGCGGAAGGGTTAATTCGGGAGTATTGATGTGTAAATCATCGTACATAAGGATATCAATGTCAATGATACGGTCGTGGTATTGTCCATCTACAGATTTGGCAGTGCGCCCCATGGCTCGCTCAATGTCTTGAGTGATAGTTAGAATATCCAATGGAGCAAGTGAAGTGATACAACGTATGGCGGCATTGACAAACGAATTGTCTGATTCAAAGCCCCAGGGCTCCGTTACAAGGAGAGTTGACTGGCGGTCAACCTCGCCAATCAACTCCCCTATTCTCTTTATCGACTTGCGGATATTTCCCTCCTTGTCACCAAGGTTGGAACCGAGACTAAAATACACCTTATGCTTCATTCAATATTTCATAAATTAATCATCAAGGATAAGCATTGCATCGCCATAGCAACCGAAGCGGAAACCATTTTTCAGGGCCTTTTTGTATGCCTCTATAACAAGGTCATAACCTCCAAAGGCGGCTGTTGCCATCATCATGATTGACTCGGGATGATAGAAATTGGCAATCATCGAGTTGGCCAATCCATAGTCATACGGAGGGAAGATAAACTTATTTGTCCATCCATCAAACTCCTTCAGTCGGCCGTCGGTTCCTACTGCTGTTTCTGTTGCTCGGGCAGTACTTACTCCTACAACACACACGCGATGCCCCTCATCCTTTGTCTTGTTAACCAATTTACAAGCCTCCTTGCCTATTTTCATCTGCTCGGAGTTCATCTTGTGCTTCGACAGGTCTTCCACCTCAATCGGGTCGAAGCAACCAAGTCCACAATGTAGAGTGACATAAGCAAAGTTTATACCTCTGATTTCCATCATCTTCATCATCTCGCGACTGAAATGAAGACCAGTGGCAGGAGCAGTGACAGCACCCTCGTTCTTGGCATAGATAGTCTGGAAATTGTTCATGTCATCGGGAGTGGCAGGGCGGCGGTCAACGATATATCGTGGCAGAGGTGCCTCACCAAGTCCATATAGTTCTCTCTTAAACTGATCGTGTGGGCAGTCGTAGAGGAATCGCAGTGTACGTCCGCGACTGGTGGTATTGTCGATAACCTCCGCAACCATTGGTCCATCTCCATCGAAGAATAGTTTGTTGCCTATACGAATCTTGCGTGCAGGTTCTACCAGTACGTCCCAAAGACGGAACTCTGCATTCAGTTCCCTTAGCAAGAACACCTCAATTTTGGCGTCGGTCTTCTCCTTTGTACCATAAAGGCGTGCAGGGAAAACAGCAGTGTCGTTGAATACAAAAGTATCACCTTCGTCAAAATAGTTGATGGCATCACGGAAAGTCATGAATACACCATTACCATCGGCACCTTTTACCTCCTTGCCGTCTTCGTCAGTCTTGTACATCTCAATCTTCTGACTCTTGCGGTGGAGCACCATCAATCTACATTCATCACGGCGGTAAATCTTGTCAACCGAACCGTCGTCATTTGTAAACGCCTTGTAGGGCGGCTCAAGGGCCACCTGATCTTCCGGCAAATTAAAATCAAATTCTGATAACTTCATTATATCTAAATGATTCTTTAATCTTTCAATTTTCAACCTTCAATTTTCAACCTTCAATCTGCTCAAGCCACTTTGGCACATCATCAAGCTTTACGCAATCTTCTATTCTGATGTCACCCAATCGAGTGCGACATAGAGCCGTGAGATAGGCACCGCTACCGAGAGCTTGTCCGATGTCGCGCGCCAAGGCACGGATATATGTACCTTTTCCGCACACCACCCTGATACTTGCTTGCATCTTCTCGGGATTGAAATCTGTAAGTTCTATCTCGTCGATGTGCAACGTCTTGGGTTTGAGCTCTACATCTTTACCCTTTCGCATAAGCTTATAAGCCCGGTCGCCTCCCACCTTGCATGCCGAATAAGCTGGCGGCACTTGTTGGATATCACCTATGAATAGTTTGAGTTTATCCTCAATCAACTCTCTCGTAATATGCTCCGTGGGGAAGGTGGCATCCACCTCGTGCTCCATATCGTAGCTTGGAGTGGTGGCACCGAGTTGAAGTGTGGCTGTATATTCCTTGGTATGGTATTGCAGTCGCTCTATCTCCTTGGTTTTCTTACCAGTACAGAGTATGAGCACACCAGTGGCCAATGGGTCGAGCGTACCGGCATGTCCTGTTTTCACCCTCTTAACTCCCTCCTTCTGCGAGATGAGATAGCGCACACGCGCCAATGCCCCAAAACTCGACATACGATAAGGCTTGTTAAGATAAATATATTCTCCTTCTATGAAATTCACAACGTCTTTATTTTTTTATTGAACACAGAGGCACAGAGGTACAGAGAGTAATTTTTTAAGTTATCATAAGAAACAGAGATTTTTCTCTGTGACTCTATGTCAGTGTGTTTATTACATTAAACTGCAAATAAGGGTGACAGCTCCGGCGATGGCGCAATAGATGCCGAAGTAAATCAGTTTGCCCTTCTTGACGATATTTATCATCCACTTGCAGGCAAGGCATCCCGAGACGAATGCCGCTATGAATCCCACTGTCAGTGGTAACACGTCTATACCACCGAATGCCTCTTCGCCCTTCACTGCCTTCAACACGTCGAGCAAAGCCTCGCCGAGGATGGGAGGTATTACCATCAAGAACGAGAACTGTGCCAGGCTTTCTTTCTTGTTGCCAAGCAACAATCCTGTGGCAATCGTACTTCCCGAGCGGGATAGTCCTGGCATCACTGCACATGCCTGTGCCAATCCTATGATAAAAGCGTCCTTGATACTGATTTTCTCCTTCTGGCGCGGTTTGGCATAGTAGGAGAAGATGAGCAAGGCTGCCGTAACGAACAGCATGCACCCAACAATCACGAGCCCCGAACCAAAGATTTTCTCTACTGTATCCTTGAAGAACACCCCTACGATGCCCACGGGAATCATAGATATGATAATGTTAAATACATATTTTGTCTCTTCATTGAGTTGACACTTAAATAGGCCACGGAATATCCAGTCAATCTCTTTCCACAAAATAACAAGCGTACTCAATACCGTGGCAACATGCACGGCAACGGTGAATGCAAGGTTCTCCTCGCCTTCCACTCCAAACAGATATGAACCAATGGCCAAGTGTCCACTGCTACTCACGGGCAGATACTCGGTTAATCCCTGTATCAAGCCTAATACTAATGCTTCAATCCAATCCACTTTGTAATTAATTTAATAATTAGAAACTAAGAGTTAGTTCTTCGGCTTTCTGATGACTGCGTATATCATCGATACAAAACCGAAGAGGCATACCACAGGAGCCACCTTTATGCGACGCACACTGAATATGTCGGGGTTATAGGCCGTTTCGTCGGAACTGCCACCACTCATTAGTATAAATCCCAATACCACCACTGCCATACCTACAGCAAGCAGTATGTAATTCATCTTGTCAAATGCCAAATTCTTCTTATCCATATATGTAAATTTCTAATTCCTAATCCCTAATTCCTAATTAAATCTTATATATCTCCCCTGCCGTCATTCTCAGGAACTTGTTGACTGATAAATACGAGCAAAATGCAGTAATCACAATTCCGAAGATAAAGACAGCGGCTCCGGTTATGGCAAGTTCCCTCCATGTCAGGATGGCCACTATACCTGGTTCAAAGGAATATAATCCGTAGGCACAACCAGCGAGAGCGCCGCAAGCCAGTATGGCCGCGATAATTCCCACAAAGATGGTCTGCCTCATAAACGGCCAGCGAATGAATCCCCACGACGCTCCCACCAGTTTCATTGTGTGAATGAGGAAACGACGCGAATAGACACTCAGTCGCACCGTGTTGTTTATCAGCGAGAACGACACACACGTCAGCAGTACCGCCAAAGCCAAGAGGATGAGGTTTACTTTTCTGAGGTTGTCGTTCACCTTGTCCATCAGGTCTTCCTGATATGCTATATCAATCACCTTGGGATTGGCTCTCAGTTCCTTGGCAATCCATTTCATCGAGTCGCGACTGACATAATCCGACTTCAACTGAATCTCAAGTGTAGCCACAAAGGGATTGAACCCCAAGAACTCCGAGGGATCGCTGCCCATAGCCTCACATTGCTCCTTCTGCGCCTGTTCCTTACTGATATAGTCGATATTACGAGAATAAGGGCGATGGTAAAGGTCACGACACAACAAATGTGCTTGATTGACAGTTGTATTGTCACCAAGCATCACAGTCACCGTGAGATTCTCCTTGACGTAAGCCGACAGGTTGCGTGCCGTCAATACGGAGAACACTACCATACCCAAAAGAACGAGCACCAGCATGGTGCTTATACATAGAGTTATTACCTGCAGCCCATGTCTGCCACTGGTCTTTTTTCTTTTTCTACTCATTTAATAAAAGTACATAGTACACCTAATTTCGGCGCAAAGGTACAAAATAAATTAAGAATTAAGAATGAAGAATGAAGATTTTTTCTAAAAAACAACGGGAATTTAGCTTTTTTAACCGTTTAAGGTCATATAATTCCTAATTCCTAATTCCTAATTCCTAATTTATCAGTACCTTTGCACTCAAAAAAAAGATAGATATGAGTACTGTTATATACCCCTCGCCCATCTTCGGGCCTATACATAGCCGTCGCCTTGGTGTGTCGCTTGGCATCAACTTGCTGCCACCCGACGGTAAGGTGTGCACCTTCGACTGCATCTACTGCGAGTGTGGATTCAATGCCGACCATCGTCCTAAGTCAAAACTCCCCACTCATGAGGATGTTATATCTGCTCTTGAGGAACGGCTGCGGGATATGAAGGCAAACGGTCCACAACCTGATGTTCTCACCTTTGCGGGTAATGGTGAACCTACCTCCCATCCACAGTTTGCAGCCATCATGAAGGATGTCATACGTCTGCGCAACGAGTATTTCCCCAATGCTAAAGTATCTGTGTTGAGCAACTCCACATTCATCCATCGCCCCGATGTTCACGAGGCACTCATGAGTGTTGACAACAACATCCTCAAACTCGACACTATTGACCCTATATATATAAATAAGGTGGACCGCCCCACGGGCACATACGATGTTCAGAGTGTCATCAAGGGAATGAAGTCGTTTAATGGTCATCTCATTATACAGACAATGTTTATGAAGGGCACATACAATGGCGAGAGTGTTGACAACACCACCGACGAGTATGTTCTTCCCTGGCTCGATACTATAAAGGAGATAGCACCTCGCGAGGTTATGGTATATACCATCGACCGCGAGACTCCTGCCCACGGACTCCTTAAAGCCTCCCATGAGGAACTCGATTCCATCCGCGACCGCGTCATAGCAATGGGTATTCCGTGCCAGGCCTCGTATTAATAATAAAGGAAATTCTGACAATTTTGACAGAATTTCCCTTTTTTCTTTTGATTTTCCGAAAATGACACTCGATTTTCCTTAGTTGTCATATAGTGTATAATATAAATCTGTAACTTTGCACCCAGAAAAAGACAATGCGCTAAAGTTACAGACCGCACAATTCATTATATATAATATCACAACCAATTATCTCCGCAACGGTTACACGGAATCGTTTTCAGACTCAGTCTGAAGATTCCTGTATTCCGTTGGCGACATTCCCACTGCATCATGAAATCTACGATATAAGGTGCGGGTACTCGAGAATCCGCACAATTCAGCTATGGCATCCACAGTCTCCTCAGTATCGGTAAGCAGCGTCATTGCACGACGCAGGCGATAGTGGGTGATAAATTCACTTGTTGTCTTTCCATCTGCAAAGCGGGATATTATCCTGTCGATATATTTACCGTTGGTAGCACATAGTTGTGCAAGTATATCCCTATTGCAATCAGGATTTGTATATGGCATCTGTTGTCCCTCCATAATATCGAGAAGTTTTGAATACAACTGTTGGTCATTATTCAATCGTTCACTAGGAATCTGCAAAAACGTCTGCGCACTTGTTCGTTCTGCCAGTTCCGTCTCCTTTGCCTGGCGAATAAGAGCCATGTTCTTTCGTTCAAGTTTTCTGATATTTACCATATTGAAGAGAATTGCCACCCCAACTACGAGAGCCAGGACTGTAGCATATTTTATCTGCAGACTACGTATCTCACTCTGATGTTCACTTATTGAGATTGTGGATGAACAAGAAGCATCGTGACGCCTGTCATCACCTTTGTTACAGGCAATGACAAGCGTCACAGACAATAATATTATGTATGGTATGAATTTCTTCATAAGTTAAGTCTATTTGAAGACAATTCTACGTCGTCTTAGTGATGATACCAAGTTGCGTTCCCTCAAGGAACTTGACAATGGAACGGATTTCCTTACTGTCGGGCACCTGTTCCTTTATCTGTCTAATGGCATCATGCGTACTGGTCTTGCCATGGAACACCAATCTATAGGCATTTGCGATATGGGTGATGATGTTCTCAGGAGTACCCGACGACTCAAGCAGTTTGACATTCAATCCACCATAAGCCACGGGGTTGTGTGTGGCTACGATAAACGGCGGCACATCCTTGGAGATACGCACACCCGATGTGATGAGCGATCCTCCGCCGACGCGCACTCCCGGATTGATGATTACCGACGAGGAGAACATGATACCACTGGATATCACGCAGTCGCCAGCCACCTTTGTACCATAACCAAATGTGCAATAGTCGCCTATCTTGGTGTCGTGCGACACATGCACGCCTTCCATAAAGAAGTTACGGTTGCCGATACGTGTCTGTCCGTCCTTGAAAGTGGCACGGTTGATAACCACATTCTCGCGGAAGATATTCTCATCGCCTATGACCAACTCAGTAGCGTCGCCACGATAATTAAAATCCTGCGGCTCGGCAGCCAAGACGGTATTCTGATATACCTTGTTGGCACGTCCCATCCTCACGCCATTCATGATAGAGGCATAGGGATAGATGACACAGTCGTCGCCTATGACGACATCGCCCTCGATATAGGCAAAGGGATAGATGGTAACGTTCTTACCTATCTTCGCCTTCGGGTCGATATATGCTTTGTCACTAATCATAATTCTTACTCTTAATTATTAAATCTTAACTCTTAATTACTCCCTTCCTCCGCCAAGTGCAGAATACAGAGAAACCACTGCCTGCATCTTGTTGAAGTCGTCGGTCACTTGTGAGATCTGGGCATTGAGCAGATTACTCTGTGCAGAGATTACCTCAAGATAGGTGGCTGAGCTCGACTTGAAGAGTTCGCGGGTCATGTCAACATTCTTGGTGAGAACATCCACACGCTTGACATCGAGTTTCGACATCTCATCTGAGGAGTTATACTGCACCAAGGCATTGCTCACCTCTGCTCCTGCCTGGAGAACGGCCTGCTGCCATGTGTTGAATGCCTGCTCCTGCTTATACTTGGCAACCTTCAAACCAGCGACGATTCGTCCGTTCTGGAAGATAGGCTGCACCAGACTTCCCACTGCCGACAAGAGCCACTTGCCTGGATTGACAATGCCAGCGCCACTGTTGTTGGTGAATGCTCCCGTACCACTGATTGTCAACTGCGGATAGAAGTTGGAGCGTGCCTGCTGTGTGTCGTAGAAACATGAAGCAAGAGCCATCTCGGCATAGTGAACATCAGGACGGTTGGCGAGCAACTGTATTCCCACACCTGTAGAGAACTCCGTAGGCAGCGACTGGTCGGCAAGTTTTCCGCGCACAATGGTCTGTGCCGGTTGTCCGAGTACAAGTGAGAGAGAGTTCTCAACCTCACGAATCTGACGCTTCATGTCAGCAATATTGGTGAGCACACCATAATGACTTGCCTCAGCACTCTGAACACTTGTTTCGTTGGCACGTCCCAGTTCCTTCTGCAATTTCATTATGCGCCATGTGTCCTGTGTAAGCTCCGACATAGAGTTGAGAATCTCAAGCTGACGGTCGAGCATTAATAAGGTATAGTACATATTAGCCACATTGGTGATGAGCTTGGTCTTCACCACGAGCTGATAGTCCTTCATACCGAGAAGCTGCATCTGTGTGCTGCGCTTTACATTGAGGATATTACCAAAGAGATCGACTGTCCACGATGCAGACACTGGCAGAGAGTAAATCTTGGATGCCTTGTTGCCATCCCACTGCGAAATGGTTCCCTGCGGTGTGAATGCCACCGAAGGCAGGAAGGCCAACTTAGCCATTGTGAGCTGCGCCTCAACCATCTTGACGTTGAGGGCACAGTTCAAGTAGTCGGTATTGTGTGCGAGTGCAGTCTCGATGAGAGACTGCAACTGCGGGTCGGTAAATACCTGACGCCACGGCAGATTGCCGAACGAGGTAGTGTCCGCCACTGCGAGCGTGTCAGTGTCCGACTGCACGTCGCGTATGAGTCCTTGGGCGTTTACCTCAGGACGCTCGTATTTGTTGTATATCCCGCAGCTCGCAAGCAACAATGCTGAGGCTGCAAAGGGAAAAATATTTTTTATTTTCATAATTAATCAATAATCATTAATCAATAATCAGTCATCAATCACGCTTCTCCCTTGTCCTTCTTCTCTATCATCTTTTGGAGTTCGGCAGCTGCAAAGGGATTGGCAAACTGCTTGATTTCGGAATCCACATGAGCCTCGTCATCGGCAAACTTCATCGGAGAGATACGCTCCTGCAACCACTGGAATACGGCGAAGAGAGCGGGCACGATGAACACCTGAAGCAATGTACCGAGAAGCATACCTCCCACGGCTGCGGCACCAAGAGTCTGGTTACCGTTCTTACCTACTCCCGATGCGAACATCAGAGGTAACAGACCGATGATCATCGCCAATGATGTCATAAGGATAGGACGCAGACGGGCTGCGGCTCCGAGGATGGCAGAATACTTGATTGCCATACCCATTCTACGACGCTCAAGGGCAAACTGCACGATAAGGATGGCATTCTTTGCCAAAAGTCCGATAAGCATGATGAGCGCAATCTGCATGTAGATGTCGTTGGAGTGACCGAAGAGCTGTGTGAAGATGAATGCTCCGGCAAGACCAAACGGTATGGAGAGGATAACAGCCAACGGCAGGATGTAACTCTCATACTGAGCCGACAGGATAAGATATACGAACACGATACACATCACGAAGATGATGGCAGTAGAGTCGCTCGACTCACGCTCCGAACGTGTCAAACCAGAGTAGTCGATACCATAACCCTGAGGCAATACCTGCTCGGCAACCTCCTCGATGGCACGGATGGCGTCACCCGAAGAATAACCGGTGGCTGCCGACGCATTGACGTTGATGGCAGTGAAGAGGTTGAATCGGTTGACGTTGGAAGGTCCATATACTCGATGCAGATTACAGAACTCCTTGACAGGAGACATACCACCCGGAGTGCGAACATATATACTGTTGAGACCATCAGGACTCATACGGCTTGCCACATCTCCCTTGATCATTACTCGATAGAGCTTACCATAGGCATTCATGTTTGAGGCATAAAGACCACCATAGTATCCCTGGAGTGTGGAGAGCACAGTGTTTGGCGCAATACCAGCCTGCTTACACTTGGCAACATCCACATCCACCATATACTGGGGATAGTTGGGGTTATAAGATGTCATAGCCTGTGCAATCTCCGGACGCTTGTTGAGCTCAGCAAGATAGTTCTTGGTAATCTCGAAGAACTTGTTGAGGTCGCCACCAGTCTTGTCCTGCATGGTGAAGGTTACACCGTTGGTCATACCGAAACCATTGATCATAGGCGGAGCGAAGGCAAGAATCTGTGCGTCCTTTATCTCGGCAGTCTGCTTGTAAATCATTCCGAGCACTGCTGTATTTGACATCGGGTTGAGGAAGAAACGCTTTATACCGTCGCCTTGCCACAATCCGGAGAGATTGTAGAAGAATCCGGCAGGACGCTCCTCAAATGGCTTCAACTTGATGATGAAAGTGGCCTGGTCGGAACCCTGACCTGCGATGAAGTTATATCCGAGGAGTCGCTCGCGGGTCTTGATGGCTGGGTTGGCAGCAAGCAGTTTGTCGATTTGCTCAACACACTCGCGAGTGCGTGCCTCACCAGTACCAGGAGCCATAGACACAGTACAGAAGAGCACACCATTGTCCTCGTCGGGCACAAGACCAGTCTTGGAGGTTGCCATAGTGATTACGAGTATCACAATACCGAGAGCCACGGTGACACCGGCGGCAATGCGGTGCTTGATAACATTCTCTACACCTTTCTTATATTTAGCCTGAATCCTCTCATACTGATAGTTGAATGCATCGTGGAAACGGTCAATAACCGACTTCTTGCCATGCTCTCCGTCGCCGGTATGAGGCTTCAACAAGATGGCACAAAGGGCTGGCGACAATGTCAACGCGTTGAGCGCGGAGATAAGAATAGACACCGCCATGGTGATACCGAACACACGATAGAACGTACCGCTTGTACCGCCCATGAACGACACTGGCACGAACACGGCTGCCATCACAAGAGTAATAGAGATGATGGCTCCGGTAATCTCGTTCATCGCGTCGATAGATGCATTCAACGCACTCTTATATCCCTGGTCGAGCTTGGCGTGCACAGCTTCCACCACCACGATGGCGTCGTCCACCACAATGGCGATGGCAAGAAGCAATGCCGAAAGCACAAGCAAGTTGATGGTAAATCCGAATATCCACAGGAAGAGGAACGTACCGATAAGTGCCACCGGCACGGCAATCATAGGAATAAGCGTTGAGCGGAAGTCCTGCAGGAAGATATACACCACAAGGAACACCAGCAAGAGGGTGAGCACGAGGGTGAACACCACCTCCTCGATAGCAGCGAAGAGAAACTCCGTCACGTCCATGTTGATTTTATACTCCATACCCGGAGGGAACGACTTTGCCTGCTTCTCAAGCTCAGCCTTCACGTCGGCAGCAATCTGTGTGGCGTTGGAGCCTGCAATCTGCTGCACCATACCCATCACAGAGGGGTTGCCGTTGTTCTTCATCGACACACTGTAGTCCAGACCACCAAGTTCTATCTTTGCTACATCCTTCAGACGAAGAGTCTGACCATTGGCATCCGAACGGATGATAATGTCGCCATACTCCTCAGGAGTCTTCAGACGTCCCTTGTAGCGCATCACATACTGGAACGACACCTCCGACTGCTCACCGAATTTACCGGGGGCAGCCTCGATGTTCTGCTCGGCAAGAGCTGCCGACACGTCGGATGGCATCATGTTATACTGCTTCATCTTGTCGGGCTGAAGCCATATACGCATTGAATAGGTCTTCATACCAGGCGACATCACTCCACCCACACCGTTGATACGCTTGATGGCTGGGATGACGTTGATGTCGTTGTAGTTGGTGAGGAACTCGTCGTCATATCGTCCATCCTCAGATGTGAGGGTAAACATGATAACGTTTGATGTCTGCTGCTTTGTGACAGTCACACCCACACGCGTTACCTCGGCAGGCAGAAGAGCCTGTGCCTGCGACACACGGTTCTGCACGTTCACGGCAGCCATGTCGGCATCGGCACCTTGCTTAAAATACACAGTGATAGAGGCCGAACCGTCGTTGGTGGCCTGTGAGGTCATGTATGTCATGTTCTCCACACCGTTGATACTCTCCTCAAGCGGAGTGATCACGGAGTTGAGCACTGTCTGCGCGTCAGCTCCCGTATAGGTGGTGCGCACCGAGATGGTAGGCGGAGCCACGTCGGGGAACTGCTCGATAGGCAGTGAAATGAGTCCGATAAGTCCGAGGATAACGAAGAATATCGATATCACGGTCGAGAGCACCGGACGCTTAATGAAATTTGTAAATGTCATAACTACTTTAAATAATTAGGAATTAGGAATTAGGAATTGTTGCCTATGCGTAGCCATTCTTCATTCTTCATTCTTCATTTAAAAAATTACTTCTTACTGCTAAGAGCGTCAATAACTGCAGATGCTGAATTCTGTCCCTCACCGAGTTTGGCGGCATCGTCAATCTTCTTCTGATACTGGGCCTCGGTGATAGGCTTAATCTCCATACCGTCCTGGAGCGAGGTGATACCCTTGGATACATAGCGATCGCCAGGCTTCAATCCATCGGTGACGATATAGTTGATACCGTCATCAATCGGAGCAACCTTGATTTCGCTATATTTCACCTTGTTATCCTTGCCTACGAGATAAACGAACTTCTTGTTCTGCACCTCAGAAGTGGCAACCTGCGGGATGATTATGGCATTGCTGTTGACATTGGGGATGACAATCTGACCAGCACCTCCCGAACGGAGTTCGTGACGGGGATTGGCAAAACGGGCAATGAGAGACACCGAACCGGTATTGGCGTCAATCACACCACTGGCCTTAACCACCTTACCCGGCTCGCTGTATATACTGCCATCGGCAAGTTGGAGTTTAACAGCGGGGAAAGCAGCAAGAGCACCGCTCACGCCACCGGCATTCTTTGTCATATTGAGCATGTCCTTCTCAGTTACCGAGAAATACACCTCCATGGTATTGATATCAGATACTGTTGTAAGGGGCTCTGCACTTGAAGCACTTACGAGGGCACCCACCTTGAATGGCAGTGAACCGACAACACCAGAGGCGGGACTCTTTACATAGCAATAGCTAAGCATCTCCTCGGCAGAGGCAAGACCAGCCTTGGCTTGTGCCAACTGTGCCATAGCGGTGTTGTATGTGTTCTCGGCAGTCTTCAATTCATATTGTCCTACCACGTTAGCCTCAAACAATTTCTTAGAGTTATCAAATGTCAGTTTGGCAGTGGCAAGTTGAGCCTGTGCAGTATTCACTGCGGCCTTAGCCTGTCGCATCTGAGCCTGATAAGTCTCATTGTCAATCACAAAAAGGAGCTGTCCGGCAGATACCGTCTGTCCTTCCTGAACACAAACCTTAGTAATGAATCCCGATACCTTCGGACGTATCTGCACGTCCTGGATACCTTTAATTGTTGCAGGATAAGTTGTTTGCAACTCTGTTCCCTCAGTGGCGACAGTACGCACGGCATACTCGTTGTCGGCGAAGTTGGGTTTACCGCCCGACTTACTTCCACATGATGCGAGCGAGATACCGAAAGCCGCCATCAATAAAATCTTTACTGTTTTCATACCTATTAAAAATATTACTATTTAATTGTTCTTGTCTATTTTTCTTAATTACATTAGAAATCCGAGTTTTCGGAGTGCAAAGATACACATTATAATAATATAAAACTAAATATTATTGTTTATTTAACACTTCTTATTCCTATTTTTCATTCTCTCACCCCACTTTATTGCGATTTTCCCAATATTCTGTCCCATTTTTCCATATCATTAATCCCTAAATAAAAAAGCCCCCCTTCGGATAAAATGTCCGGAGGGGGATTTCTGTATCTAAACCAGTCCCATCGACTTGGCCTTGTCCATAAGCAGCGCCATGAGGGGCTCGCGCTCATTGGGTACGAGGTTGTCAAGCACGGCATCCTTCATCACCTTTTTAAGCTCTCCCACTTCCTTGGATGGCTTTAGATGGAACATCTCCATTATCTCGTCGCCATCGATAACGGGTTGCAAGAGGCGCTTGTAGTCCTTCTCCTTGAGGTCGGCAATTTTTTCGCGCACCATACGGAAATTCTCAAGGAAGATCTTTTTTCTTACCTCATTCTTCGACGTGATATCAGCCTCGCAGAGCAGCATAAGGTCGTCGATGTCATCACCGGCATCATTGATGAGACGACGAACGGCACTGTCGGTTACCTCCTCATCAGCAATGGCAATGGGACGCATGTGGAGCTCCACCATCTTCTGCACAAACTTCATCTTCATGTCGAGGGGTAATGAAAGTCGTCGGAACATCGTAGGCACCATCTTTGCACCTACGAAATTATGGTTGTAGAATGTCCAGGCAGAGCCCTCAAACCTTCGGCATTTGGCCTTGCCGATGTCATGAAGCAGGGCTCCCCAGCGAAGCCACAGGTTGTCGCTACGGCGGCACACATTGTCGAGCACCTCAAGAGTGTGATAGAAATTATTCTTGTGGGAAATACCATTCTTTGTCTCAACAATGTCGAGTGCTGTAAGTTCGGGCATGATGAGCTGTAGAAGTCCGCAGCGATGTAGATCAACAAAACCACGACTGGGAGTGGGCGACATGAGAATCTTGTTGAGTTCGTCCTTGATGCGCTCACCACTGATGATATTGATACGCTCGGCATTGCGCGAGAGGGCATCGAAGGTCTCGTCCTCAATCATAAACTTGAGTTGGGTGGCAAAGCGCACGCAGCGCAACATGCGCAGGGGGTCGTCGGAGAAGGTGATGTCGGGGTCGAGCGGAGTGGCAATGATACCATCCTCGAGGTCGTATAATCCGTCGAAGGGATCAACGAGTTCGCCAAATCTCTCCTTATTCAGACAGATAGCCATGGCATTGATGGTGAAGTCGCGGCGGTTCTGATCGTCCTCGAGTGTACCGTCCTCCACAACCGGTTTGCGGGAATCATGACTATAACTCTCCTTGCGGGCTCCTACAAACTCCACCTCGGTGTCATAGAATTTCACCTGTGCAGTACCGAAATTGCGGAACACGGACAGATGGGCTTTCTTGCCCAACATCTCCTTGAGGCGCTGTGCCACCTGAATACCGCTGCCCACCACGACAACATCTATATCATTAGACGGACGCTCAAGAAAAATATCCCTCACATAACCGCCCACCACATAACACTCCAATCCAAGACTGTCAGCAGCCTCGGATATCATGTGAAAAATCTTTTTGTCAAGAATTTGTGCTAATTCACTGTCTGTATATAACTTCATTCTGTAAGACCTATTCCTTAAAAAATCGGCTGCAAAGGTAAAGAGAAATTAGGAATTAGGAATTAGGAATTAGGAATTTATTCGTTAAAAAAGACTAAAAGACGTGGTTGTTTTTCTTTTTTTATTTATAAAAGGTGTAAATTTGCATTTTCAAAGGAGTTAAAGAAGTTAAGGACATATGAAGAATCGCTTGATTATAACCATCTGTGTGGCTGCTGCCGTGGTAATGACGGCTTGCAGCAGCAATGACGCCCAAAAATCAGCCGAGGGCATGCTTGAGAAGGCTGAGAAATATTTCAGCGAGGGCAGTTACGACCGCGCCAAGATAGCTATCGACTCACTGCGCAAGGTTTATCCCGGAGCGGTGGAGACGAGGAAGAAAGCCCTGAAACTGTTTCAGGACATCTCTCTGAAAGAGGCACAGGAAGACCTCGCCCTCACCGACAGTATCATGCAGAAAGTGGGGCTCGACTACAAGTATATCAAGGAAAAGGTTGAGAAGGACAAGGCCGAACTAAGGGCTACTGCCGAGGAACTCGAACTGCTCACCCGCACGAAGATGAAATACGACTCACTGAAGGTGAGATTCGACATGCAATGTGCCAAAATCAAATATATTCATAAAAAACAAAAAGAATAGTCACGTATTCTTGGTTGTTTAAATTAAAATATGTAACTTTGCACCCGAATATGGATACTAACAAGGAATTTGAAGCCATTATGGCAGAATGTCGCGAACTGTTTGCCAAGAAACTGCACGACTACGGTGCGTCGTGGCGCATATTGCGTCCATCGTCGCTCACCGACCAGCTTTTCATCAAGGCCAAGAGAATAAGAAGCCTTGAGATAAAGAAGGAGTCGCTTGTGGGCGAAGGCATACGACCGGAATTCGTGGCACTCATCAACTATGGCATCGTAGGACTGATACAGACGGAGAAGGGATTTGCCGACACGGTGGATATCAGCGTGGAGGAAGCCCTCGAACTATATGACAGATATGCCCATGAGGCCCTTGAACTGATGAAGCGCAAAAACCACGACTACGACGAGGCGTGGCGCTCGATGAGAGTGAGCAGTTATACTGATTTTATCCTCACCAAGTTGCAGCGCATCAAGGAAATAGAAGACCTGGACGGCAAAACCCTTGTGAGCGAGGGTGTCGAAGGCAACTATATGGATATTATCAACTATGCGGTATTCGGCGCTATCAAACTTGGGTATTAACATTTGCCGCCTGGGAGTGGCAGTGACATTCATCCTCTCGGGATTTGTCAAGGCTGTTGACCCAATAGGCAGTCAGATAAAGATTGAGGACTATCTGTCGGCATGGCATGTGAGCCAATATATACCCGACATCCTCACCCTGTTGGCATCGGTGGTGTTATCCGCCACAGAATTCACATTGGGCATGCTGCTGCTGTTTGCCATAAGACGACGACTGGTAACGCGGTTGATTATGACATTTATGGCTGTGATGACGCCTCTCACCCTTTGGATAGCTTTAAGCAATCCGGTGAGCGACTGCGGCTGCTTTGGCGATGCGATAGTGCTAGGCAATTGGGAGACGTTCTTCAAGAATGTTGTCCTCACGGCTGCCACGGCTGTGTTACTGCCTAATGCCATGAAGATGCCTCGGCTGGTGAGTCAAGGGACACAGTGGTTGGTGATCAACTACACCATACTGTTCATACTCGCCCTAGCGGGATATAGTCTGTATATCCTGCCGCCGTTGGACTTCCGCCCATACTATGTGGGAGCCGACATACGCAAGGGTATGGAGATACCCGAGGGGGCAGAGCAACCAAAGTTTGAGACGACATTCATCCTGGAGAAGAACGGAGAGCGCAGGGAGTTCACACTCGACAACTATCCCGACTCCACATGGACATTCATAGACAGCCGCACAATTGAGGTGTCGAAGGGATATGTTCCGCCAATACATGATTTTTCGATTACGAGATGTGACAATGGCGAGGACATCACCGACGAGGTTATAGACAACAGAGGATACACGATGCTGCTTGTTGCCCCGTATCTCGAAAAGTCGGACGACATGCAGTTTAATGACATCAACCGCATCTACGACTATGCCATCGAGAACAAGGTGGCTTTCTACTGCCTCACGGCGAGCGGCGAGAAGATGATAGAGAGATGGAAAGAGATGACGGGAGCAGAATATCCCTTCTGTCATACCGATGCCACCACCTTGCGCACCATTATCAGGAGCAGCCCCGGACTGGTGGTCATACGCGACGGGCGCATCATTGGCAAGTGGAGCCACAATGCACTTCCCGACGAGAGCATGACAAAGGGGGCCATCAGCCGTTCGGAGATAGGGCATATGCCCGACAACCCCACTGCCGGGCGCATAGTATGGATAGTGTCGTGGTTTGTTGTCCCACTGTTCCTGCTCACATTAGCCGACAGGCTTTGGGCATGGACATCTTGGCTGAGACGAAAAGAAAAATCAAGTATTATATACAAACTTTTAAAAAAGAAAAGAAAAATGAGAAAGAAAATTGTAGCAGGCAACTGGAAGATGAACATGAACCTGCAGGATGGCATTGCTCTTGCAAAGGAGCTTAACGAGACTTTAACGGCTGAAAAGCCCAACTGTGGTGTAGTTATCTGCACTCCGTTCATTCATCTGGCAAGCATTGCCCAGTTCCTCAATCAGGACATCATCGGCTTGGGTGCCGAGAACTGCGCTGACAAGGAGAAGGGTGCCTACACTGGTGAGGTATCTGCCGAAATGGTAAAGAGCACAGGTGCCCAGTATGTTATCCTCGGCCACTCTGAGCGTCGCGAGTATTACAAGGAGACTCCCGAGATTCTCAAGGAGAAGGTGCTGTTGGCACTCAAGAACGGCTTGAAGGTTATCTTCTGCATCGGTGAGAGTTTGGCAGAGCGCGAGGCTAACAAGCAGAACGAGGTGTGCAAGGCAGAGCTTGAGGGCAGTGTATTCAACCTCACTGCTGAGGAGTTCAAGAATATCGTTATTGCCTATGAGCCTATCTGGGCCATTGGTACCGGTAAGACTGCCACTGCCGACCAGGCTGAGGAAATCCACGCCTTCATCCGCAGCTGCGTAGCCGAGAAGTATGGCGAGGCTGTTGCCGACGAGACATCTATCCTCTATGGTGGTAGCTGCAAGGCCAGCAACGCTCCTGAGTTGTTTGCAAAACCCGACATCGACGGTGGACTCATTGGTGGCGCATCACTCAAGGCTGCCGACTTCAAGGGTATCATCGATGCTTGGAAGAAGTAACTAAATTATTAAAAACACAGAGTCACAGAGACACAGAGTTGATCTTGAATCTCTTAAAAATAGTACTCCGTGACTCCGTGTCTCTGTGTTTCAAACTAAAAAAGTATAGATGAAAAGAATTGCCGTTATTGCCTTATTGACAGTGCAGTGTATAAGCGGAGCACAGGCTCAGACTTTCCTCGACAGGCTTAAGCAGCCTACCAAGGACAAGGCTGTCGTAACCATTACCCAAGATGCTGCTATCGACAAGCTCGTCAATGGCAATAATGCTACCAATGCCACTATCGAAACAAAGAAAGCCCCTGCTAACACCACAAAGAAGGAGAACGCGACATCCAATACTGCAACATCTAATGCGACATCCAATACTGCAACGCCTTCTCCAAATACCTCAGCATCTCATGCTTCATCCACCGAAGAACCAGATATGAGTAAGAAGGTGATGAAGAACAGCTACAAGGTGACAGGCTACAGGGTACAGGCATTTGCCGGTGGCAACACTCGCAACGACCGCCGTACGGCAGAGACTGTGGGCAACAATATCAAGCGTCGTTTCCCTGAGCAACCCATTTATGTGCATTTCTACTCACCAAGATGGATATGCCGAGTGGGTAATTTCCGCACTTACGAGGAGGCTCATGCCATGCTATTAGAAATCAGGGAGATGGGATATAAGCAGGCATCGATAGTGAAAGGCAAAATCAGTGTACAATACTAAATGAATCCAGAAACAGAATATCGTGACGGTCTCGAGCAGTTGGCGTCACACTACAAGGACATACTCCAACTGCTCGGCGAAGACCCTCAGCGCGAGGGACTTGAAAAGACTCCAATGCGCGTGGCAAAGGCTATGCAAGTGCTGACACGCGGTTATAAGATGGATGCACACAAAGTGCTCACTGACGCACTCTTCAAGGAAGACTACAGTCAGATGGTTATAGTGAAGGACATTGACTTCTTCTCTTTATGCGAGCACCACATGCTTCCGTTCTATGGTAAGGTTCACGTTGCATATATCCCCAACGGATACATTACGGGATTGAGCAAGATAGCCAGGGTTGTTGACATCTTCTCCCACCGACTGCAGGTGCAGGAGAGAATGACCCTTCAGATTAAAGAGTGCATAGAAGAGACTCTTCATCCATTGGGCGTGATGGTTGTGGTAGAAGCAAAACACATGTGTATGCAGATGCGAGGTGTTGAGAAACAGAATTCCATCACTACTACAAGCGACTTCAGCGGTGCATTCAACCAGGCAAAAACCCGACAGGAGTTTATGAACCTAATACATAGCCACAATTAAAACTAGATAACAAAAACCAAAGGTATATGAACAACGGAATGCAAACAAACAAGAGCGAATATCACAAGGATACGCTCGCATCAGAGCTTAGGAAGAGTTGCCTCAGCAAACTGATAATGCTGGTGGCAGTAATATTGTTGCTCCTTTTGGCAGCTAAGATGACCGTCCCCTCTGATGATCAGATGATGTACGGCACTCTTGATGGTGTATGCCAGTGCATACAGAAGAGTCACGGAGTGCCTGGTGACAAGTCGGATGACATTGTGCGCAATACCATCGCCTCGGTAAGCCACGAGACCGACACTCTGAAGAAGGACACTATCTTGGCTGATTTCAAGAAGTTCAATCGTATTGAGATCTACCATCACACGTTCTTCTCCACAGCTTACATTATCAGCAACTTCAACTCGCGTGGAGCTCGTGCTGCCATTGGTCTATTCGGTATGGTGATACCCACTGTCAACTTTAATGATTTCGTGCTACGCAATGGCCCTATACGCAAGGAATACAACCAGCGTATCATCAGGCAGACAATCACATCTGACACGTATTTGGGCGACAATCCCGACCTCGGCAATACCTATAATACATTCGAAGGAGGAGGCAGTCCTGACTAACGCCTACTCCTGAAGAATTCTTTCATTAGCTCGGAGCATTCTGCTTCGAGCACTCCTCCTATAACTTCTGCCTTAGGGTGGATGGCTTGTGGCGCAAAGCGTTGGAAACCTCTTTTCTCATCTGCAGCACCATATACAATACGAGGAATCTGTGCCCAACCGATGGCTCCTGCACACATCACGCATGGCTCAACGGTGACATAGAGAGTACATTCAGTGAGATACTTTCCGCCGAGGGTATTGGCAGCTGCAGTGATAGCTTGCATTTCGGCATGTGCGGTCACATCACAAAGTGTCTCTGTGAGATTGTGCGCACGAGATATAATACGGTCACGACACACAACGATGGCGCCTACTGGTATTTCGCCTGCCTTGTATGCTTCCTGCGCCTCGGCAATGGCCTTGCGCATATAGTTTTCATCTTTTCGTATCTGATCTTGTTGTTCCATGGGGGCAAAGGTAATACTTTTTGTTGAATAATCCAAAGAAAAAAATGAAAATAAGACAAACTGATTTCAATTATGAGGTGAGAAAACTCGAAGTCATCGACTCCACCAACAATTATCTGCGCCCCATCTCTCTTCCTGACGACACTGATTTTCTGTATGTCACATCTGAGTATCAGACAGCCGGCAAAGGACAGGGAGGTAATCATTGGGAGAGCGAAAGAGGGGAAAACCTGCTATTCAGTGTGAAGTGTAAACCCTGGAGAGTGAAAGCCTCTGAGCAGTTTATTCTGCTTCAGACGGTATCAGTGGCAGTATGCAAGGCATTGAGCAGGATATTGAATAAACAATGTATGATAAAATGGCCCAACGACATATACTTTGGAGACAAAAAACTAAGCGGCACTCTTTCGGAATGTACACTTCACAACACATGGATAAATGAGTTTATTGCCGGTGTTGGCATAAATGTAAATCAGTTGGTATTTCATAGCGACGCGCCCAATCCTGTATCTATGGCAAATATCTTGGGACATACATTCGACCGCAATGCCCTACTCGATGATATAGCAAAGGAAATAAGTTATTGGTTTGAATATATAACCAATGAAGAAATGGGCGCTGTAAGGACAGAATACGAAAGTCTTCTTTATCGCCGCACAGGCATACACAAATACCGCGACAAGGATGGAGTATTTGATGCGAGCTATGAGGACATCCTTCCAAATGGCCATCTCATACTCCGACGCACCGATGGCATCCTCTCGGAATATGAATTCAAGGAAGTGAAATTCCTAATTCCTAATTCCTCAACGTCTATTTCTCCTCGACAAAGTCAACGTATTCTCCCTCATCATCAGCAATAATCTGACGATTGGCGACGTAGGCATCACGCGTGTCAACAATAATCTCCTGCTGGTTGGCACGTTGATTATTTGTAGTGCGGGAATGGGAATAAGACGTAGTCGTGCCTCGGAAGCTATACTGATTAGAGCGACGACGCACATTGTCGGCTTCATCAAAGTTATCATCATCATCATATCCGCCCTTGCGAATACGCCTTACAATCGACAACACGAAATTGACAGCTATCAAGAGGATGATAGCAGCGATGATTATAATCAAAACTATTATTAACAATAGTCCCTTAAGCATTTTTCTTTGTAGTTAAGAAAGAAAGACAAATATACCATGCAATAATCACCGAGATTCCAGATATGCCGAAAATGAGCAATATGGGCAGACATGAAATCAAGAACACATACTTCACCTTGTTATCACGCCATCCCCAATGCTTAAACTTCAGTGCGAACATCGGTATCTCAGCCACGAGAAGCCAACTGCTGACAAATACTAAGATAATCAGCAAGTAGATATAATATGAATTTTCGTCAAATACATTCTCATTTCCTACGATGAGTGCTCCCCAGAAGAGGGCATTTGCAGGCGTGGGCAATCCGATGAACGATGTTGTCTGACGCTCATCAAGATTAAACTTTGCAAGTCGGAGAGCTGAAAAGGCTGCCATCACAAAAGCGACATAGGGAACAGCAAAAGCCAATGTCTCGTTCCATCCCGACTTACTGAGGGTTAACAATAGAGTGTATATCATCGACGATGGTGCTACTCCGAAGGTAACCACATCGGCAAGCGAATCAAGTTCCTTGCCGATAGGAGATGAAACACCAAGCAGTCGGGCACTCATACCGTCGAAGAAGTCGAAAACGGCTCCAGCAACGATAAATGTCAATGCCATAGTATAATTAGCACTGAGGGCGAAGACGATAGCAATACATCCCGAGATAAGATTGCATGACGTCAACGTATTAGGAATATGTTTAGTTACAATGTTTGCCATTACACCTTATTAATATATATAACCTCTTCAATTTTCAATTTTCAATTTTCAATCTTCAATTTTCAAGAGGGCAGTTTTGCAAGGACAGTGAGGTCACCAGTAGTTGACTGACCCATCTTCACGCACACCTCACTACCGATTGGCAAGAAGACATCCACGCGCGAACCTAATTTGATAAATCCCAGGTGCTCGTCGATATAACACTCCTCACCCTCCTTGGCATAAGTAACAATACGTCGTGCCATAGCACCAGCTATCTGACGGCAAAGAATATCTTCGCCCTCAGGAGTAGTGATAAGAACATCAGCATGCTCGTTTTCCTCGCTGGCTTTCGGTAGCCATGCCTTATGATAATTACCATCCTTGTGCACCACCTTCTTCACCTTTCCGTCAACTGGAAACCAATTGGCATGCACATTAAACAAACTCATGAAGATAGATATCATAAGACGTTTCTCATGGAAATACTCGTTTTCCATGACTTCCTCAATCACCACTATCTTTCCATCGGCAGGAGCCACAACAAGACGCTCTGTATCTCCCTCGAAATACCGTATCGGACAACGGTAAAAATTCAACACAACAAGCCATGCCGCACCGAAAATCAGTGCGAACGACCAGAACGGAATCTTATTATCCACGAAATGATATAGCAGATAAGCAACTAAACCTATTGCCAAAACGCTGTAAATCAGTGTATCGGTGCCTTCACGATGGATGCGGATCTTTTTCAGTTTTTTTATTCTTCTTCCCATGGGTATCTACAAGGATTGATTTAAATCTCTGCAAAGGTAGTGTTTTTTTTGCGAATAAACAAACTTTTTGGCAATTTCTTTTGGTTATGTCATAAAAATGACGTAACTTTGGACTCGATTTCACATAAAATGCTTAAAAATATGCAAGATTTCGTACATCTTCATGTACATACATACTACTCGATACTCGACGGACAATCGAGTATTTCACGACTCGTTGACAAGGCTATTGGCAACGGAATGAAGGGTATGGCTATAACCGATCACGGCGATATGTTTGGCATCAAGGAGTTCTTCGACTACTGCAATGGTGTCAACGGCAAGAGAGCCAAGGAAGGTCTTGAACCATTCAAACCAATCTTCGGTTGCGAGATGTATGTGGCTCGCCATCGCAAGGAAGACAAGGTGAAGGAGAATGGTGACCGCAGCGGTTACCACCTTATTGTATTAGCAAAGAACTACAAAGGATATAAAAACCTCATCAAACTGGTGTCGAACTCATGGATTGACGGATTCTATGGTAGGCCTCGCACCGACCGTGCCGACCTTGAGCGCTATCATGAGGGACTTATTATCTGTTCGGCATGTATTGGTGGCGAGGTGCCCAAGAAGATTATCAACGACGACATCGAGGGTGCCCGCGAGGCAGTGCAGTGGTATCACAACCTCTTTGGCGACGACTATTATCTGGAACTGCAGCGCCATGAGGTGAAGGATCCCTCGCAACGCGCCAACCGCGAGACATTCCCCTTGCAGCAGAAGGCCAACAAGGTTCTGCTGGAACTGGCGAAGGAATATGGCGTCAAGGTGATATGCTCCAACGACGCTCACTTCGTAGATGAGGAGAATGCTGAAGCCCACGACCACCTTCTCTGTCTTTCCACAGGCAAGGACCTCGACGACCCTACCCGTATGCTCTACACCAAGCAGGAGTGGTTTAAGACTCGCGAGGAGATGAACGATGTCTTTCAGGATGTTCCCGAGGCTCTCAGCAACACTCTCGAGATTCTCGACAAGGTGGAGACCTACGACATAGAGCATGCCCCCATCATGCCTTTCTTCCCCATTCCCGAGGAATTCGGCACGGAGGAGCAGTGGCGCGAGAAATTCACTCCCGAGCAGCTCTTCGACGAGTTTACGAGCGACGAGAACGGTGAAAACCAATTGCCACGCGAGGAGGGCGAAAAGAAGATAAAGAAGTTGGGTGGCATAGACAAACTATACCGCATAAAGTTTGAGGCCGACTATCTGGCAAAACTGGCATACGAAGGAGCAGAACGCCTCTACCCCACTCCCCTCACCGACGAGGTGAGCGAGCGTATTAAGTTTGAGCTCCATATAATGAAGACCATGGGATTCCCCGGTTACTTCCTTATCGTGCAGGACTTCATCAACTCCGCCCAACAGGAACTGGGAGTGATGGTAGGTCCGGGACGTGGATCTGCGGCAGGTTCGGTGGTAGCCTATTGCCTTGGCATCACCAAGATCGACCCTATCAAATACGACCTTCTGTTTGAGCGTTTCCTTAACCCCGACCGTATCTCTCTTCCCGATATCGACACCGACTTCGACGATGACGGACGAGGCAGGGTGCTGGAATGGGTAGAGGAGAAATATGGACATGAAAACTGTGCCCATATCATCACCTACGGTACGATGGCTACCAAGAACTCCATAAAGGATGTGGCACGAGTGGAAAAACTGCCTCTCGACAAGGCCAACTACCTGTGCAAACTCATTCCCGACAAACTGCCCGACGGACTGAAGATGAACATCGGCAATGCCATCAAGTGCATACCCGAACTGAGGGAGGCAGAGGCAAGTGCCGACCCGAAGTTGCGCAACACGATGGAATATGCGAAGATGCTCGAAGGCACTGTGAGAGGCACTGGTATCCATGCATGCGGATTCATCATCTGCCGCGACCCTATCAGCGACTGGGTTCCTGTATCTGTGGCAGAAGACAAGAACGACCCTGGACATAAGCTCCACTGCACACAATACGACGGACACGTCATTGAATCAACAGGACTTATCAAGATGGACTTCCTCGGTCTTAAGACCTTGTCCATCCTCAAGGAGGCCGTGGAGAACATCCGTATCACCACAGGCAAGGTGATTGACCTCGACACCATACCCATCGACGATGCCGACACCTACCGACTCTATGCCGAGGGACGCACCATCGGCACCTTCCAGTTTGAATCGCCTGGTATGCAGAAATACCTTCGCGAACTCCAACCTACGGTATTCGAGGACATCATCGCCATGAACGCCCTCTATCGTCCAGGTCCTATGGATTATATCCCCTCGTTTATTGCGCGCAAGAACGGACGCGAGGAGATAAAGTATGACATCCCCTGCATGGAGAAATATCTGAAGGACACCTACGGAATTACCGTATATCAAGAGCAAGTGATGCTTCTGTCGCGCCAGTTGGCAGACTTTACTCGCGGTGAGAGCGACGCCCTGCGCAAGGCTATGGGTAAGAAGAAAAAGGCTATCGTAGATGCCATGAAACCCAAGTTTATCGAGGGTGGAAAGAAAAACGGTCACGACCCTGCTGTGCTTGAGAAGATATGGGGCGACTGGGAGAAATTCGCCTCCTATGCCTTCAACAAGAGTCACGCCACATGCTATTCGTGGGTGGCATATCAGACGGCCTATCTCAAGGCCCACCATCCAGCCGAGTATATGGCAGCCGTGATGAGCCGCAACCTCGACAATATCACCGAAATCACGAAACTCATGGATGAATGTAAGGCCATGGGCATACCCACTCTCGGTCCTGACGTCAACGAGAGTTGGCAAAAGTTCTCAGCCAACCACCACGGTGAGATTCGTTTCGGTATCTCAGCCATCAAAAGTGTGGGTGGAGCAGCAGCAGATGTCATCATCGAGGAAAGAGAGAAAAACGGACCTTATAAGAATATCTTCGACTTCATCCAGCGTGTCAACCTCTCCGCCTGCAACCGCAAGTGTGTGGAGTCGCTCGTGCTCAGTGGAGGATTCGACAGCTTCGGATCTATGAAACGCGAGGATTTCTTTGCTAAGAATACAAAGGGTGAGACATTCATCGAAACCCTCATAAGATATGGCCAGCTCTACCAAAACGAGATGGCACAGGCACGCAACTCGCTCTTCGGAGGAGACAACGCAGTGGAGATAGCCACACCGCCCATCATCAAGGGCGAACAGTGGAGCGACATTGAGCGCCTCAACAAAGAGCGCGAATACGTGGGCATCTATCTCTCAGCCCACCCTCTCGATGAATATCGCATTGTGCTCGACAACCTGTGCAACACCAAATGCTCCGAGATCAACGACTTAAGCACACTGTCCGACCGCGAGGATATCATCTTAGGTGGTATCGTCACCAGCAACCAGCAAAAATACACCAAAAGCGGCAAACCATGTGGTTTTGTTAATATAGAGGATTACAATGGCACTGGCCAACTTGCCTTCTTCGGTGAGGACTGGGGAAAATGGAACGGAATGCTTATCGTGGGGTCGTCGGTGTATATCACAGCCAAGTGTGTGCCTCGTTTCCGCGACAGCAATCTCTACGACCTGAAGGTGCAGAACATCGAATATCTGCCTACTGTTAAGGAGCGCTCCATCGACCGGTTCACCATCAATATTACCACTGATGATCTCGACTCACTGGTTGTTGAGGAGCTGAACCAGATTATCCGCGAGCATCCGGGTAAGACGAAACTGTTCTTCCAGTTGCATGACCGCAAGGGAAACAATCATGTTCTGCTGAAGAGTCGCACCCACGAGATTGACGTGAGACAAGACCTCATAAAATTCATAGAAAATCACGATTTTTTAGATTACAATATAAATTAATATATTAATAAATTAATAATTTCATTATGGAAGTAAAAATTACAAACGAAAATTACGAGAGCTACAAGAATGGCAACCTGCCATTGGTTATTGACTTTTGGGCAACATGGTGCGGTCCTTGCCGTATGGTTGCTCCTATCATCGAGGAGCTTGCCAATGAATATGACGGTAAGGTGACTGTTGGAAAATGCGACGTTGAGGAGGCAGACGATATCGCTGCTGAATTCGGTATTCGCAATATTCCCACCATCGTGTTTATGAAGGATGGCAAGATTCTCGACAAGATTGTCGGTGCTGCCTCAAAGAGCAAAATCGAAGAGAAGATTAAGGCGCTGATTTAAATTTAAGGAGTTAAGGAGTTAAGGAGTTAAGGAGTTAAGCCAAATGTTGTTGCGCTTATATCCAATGCTCAATACTAATGGCTTAACTCCCAGCGACCAACGGGAGCGATAACTCCTTAACTCCTTAACTTCCAAAAAGTTGAGCATATGCAAAACTTAAGTCATTTATTTTTGAGATGATGTAATCCACCTCTTCATCAGTAAGTGCAGGATTGCACGGCAGACTCAATACCTCGCGATGTATGCGCTCGGTAATGGGAAGACCGGAAGGAGGAATGACAAGAGCATCCGACGAGGCATAGCATCTTTGCCTATGAGGCGGTATCGGATAATGTATCACTGTCTGTATGCCATTGTCAGCAAGATAACGCTGTAATCTGTCGCGCTGCTCGCACAACACCGGGAAAATATGGAATACATTATCTTGCCAATAATCCTCTGAGGGCATCTTCAGCAAGGGGTTCTTCACCTCTTTTATATATCTCATGGCAATCTCACGACGACGACTATTGTCTTTGTCGAGATATTGCAGTTTTACCGACAACACCGCGGCTTGAATCTCATCAAGGCGACTGTTGCGTCCACAATAGTCGAATACATACTTGCGCGACGAACCGTAATTGGCTATTGCGCGGAAGGTATCGGCTAATTGCTTGTCGTCGGTAGTTATCGCTCCACCGTCACCCAGTGCTCCAAGATTCTTTCCGGGATAAAAGCTATGACAAGTAATTACTGATGATTGATTATTGATTACTGATGATTGATTATTGATTACTGATGATTGATTATTGATGAGCCCGTGGCCTTGGGCGTTGTCTATTAATAATCTAAGATGATATTTATTGCACAAGTCACCGATTAAGGGAGTATAGGCATTCTTGCCATATAGATTGACAAGCATAATGGCTTTTGTGCGCGGGGTGATTGCCTCTTCTATGAGCGAGTCATCTATCTGGAAAGTATCGAGGCGAGGTTCCACAAGCACAGCCTTTAGATGGTTTTCGGTGATGGCGAGTATAGTGGCGATATACGTGTTGGCAGGCACAATCACCTCGTCGCCCTCACTCATCTCGCCCATCTCCATCAACGAGCGCAGAGACAGAGTGAGTGCATCCAGTCCGTTGGCGCATCCCACGCAATAGTTGGCATGGCAATAATCGGCATACTGTTCCTCAAACTTCCGGTTGGAGGTTCCCTGCAGATACCATCCGCCATCCACCACCTCGCGCACAGCCTCACGTATCTCCTCGCCATGCATTGCGGTAATCTTCTTGAGTTCAAGATATTTTATTTCCATAGTATCACAGTCTCTTGGTTAAAGTTCCCATTCATATGTATCATAGCAAACGCCACGTCCTCCGAATCCCTCCTTCTGGAAGATAAGTCCTTCGTTGAGATAACGACCCATATCCTCAGTGGATTTTCCGAAGTCGAAGAATGACTTTTTGTCGGAATAATAATTTATGAGAAAAGAGAAAATGGCATCCAACGCACCAATTCTCTTGCCCTCGGGCGAGGCCGAGATATACTGCACATGCACTGTTTTCCCGCAAATAAACAACACTACTCCTGCTATGGTGGAGCCATTCAATGTGGCATGACATAGAACGATATTCTCAGGAAAACGCACTGACAACAGTTTGATTTCTTCAACACTGTGCACTGGGTGTGCCCCATATCTTTGCATAAGATTGTCGTCGAGAACTGTCCAGAAATCATCGAAATCCTCCGACCACTCTACAACAACCCCTTCTCTCAATGCCTTGGCGGCATGTCGTCGCCTCAACTCCATAAACGGCAGTGGGCATGACAAATCCACAACAATGGATATATCCCTACCGATGATATTGAATTTTCCTTGTCGGAAGATGGCATAGAGGTCCTCCTCGGATGGTTGACGATGATATATCCACGGAGTAGGTTTATATACAATCCTTAGGAAACCCTCACTGTGCAAAAAGGCATTCATTGCCTCCATTGTCTCCAATGCCATCACACTTCTGAAGGCATCACCAACAACAAGTCCTCCATAGGTAAGACCATGATGCGACTGCAACACGTCTCCCTCGGCATTTGCCGGAAGCACTGCCACAAGTCGATGTTTCTCATCATAAAACATCAGTGAATAATCGGAAAATCTGTCGCTATGATAATCCATATAGCGGCGGTCGAAAAGGAATGTTCCGTTTTTCGACGCCGCTACAAAGCTGTTCCATTCGTCAAAGCGTTCTGCTGAATATCTTTCGATGATAATCATTTCACGTATTCCAGAAATTCATCGTATTCATATAAGTAGTCATCCTCATCGAACAACTCAGAGGCGAGCACCAAGCACACGGCACCGGAGGAGAAATCTTCCAATGTGCGCCATATACCTGTAGGCACAAGCAATCCTTCCCAAGGATGATTCAGATGAAAGTCCTTGAGGTTGCCCTTGCCATCATCGAGTGTCACAGTGAACGAACCGCTCACAGCGATAATAAACTCCACGCACTCCTTATGGGCATGCCCGCCGCGTCTTTCTCCAGCCGGCACATCGTAAGTCCAATATACCCGTTTCACCTCGAAAGGCACGTTTTTCATCTGCTCCGCCACGGTCAGGTTGCCCCTCGGGTCATATATCTTCGGCAGTCCAATTATTTCTCCCAACATAATTATTATCTATTAAGCCAAATAGCCAAAAACTTGTCATATACCTCATACGCTCCATTTTCAGATGTCACCAACTCCTTGTCCAACAATCCCCTGATAGCCGACTGAACGCTGCTTGAGGATGAAAGACTATGCTTGCGCACAAAAGCCGTGGATGTTATGGAGGAGGCCTTCCCCTCAGCACAGATTGCCATCAGAAGGGCTTTCTGTCTCGAAGGTATCTGATAGAGCAAAGCCTCGTATGCCATTTGGTTTTCGTCCAATATATCCTCTATCGCATTGGGGATGTAGTGATTGTCACACATCTCGCTTGTTGGAGTAAGCATATATAGCTTGTTCATCACACGCTGTAGATACCAAGTGACACCTTCAAACATGTCATATACCTCATCCACCACATCCGGCGACAAACCTTTCCCACCTTTCTCAAAATGACTTACGGCAAAAGCACGGTATTTTTCAATGTCGAGTTTGGGCACGCTCATTATCGTTGTTGACTGATAAAACGGACGACTGTGCTTGCTGAACATCTCAACAATCATTGTGCGCTTTGAACCTGCAAAGATAAATTGGGCATTATGGCAATGCTGAACGTATGTTCGCAACAGGGCCTCAGCCTTGACATCTGGATACTCTGATATTGTCTGAAATTCATCTATCGCCACTATACAGGGCTTGTCGGCATTTTCAATATATCGGAATATCTCATCGAGGGAATTTTGGGGGCTCTGTATCTCTCCTACACCTATACTCCATGAAGGATTTCCCAAGTTGTCGAAAGACATTGTAGGTCTCAGGGATTGTACTATTGATGAGAATGATTGAAGAGCCTTTTCGCTACGGCTCTTCAATGTTGATAAGATTGACTTTGCCATTTGGGCAACCATTTCCTCAATAGTCTTTGTGGCATAGATGTCAATGAGAAAAGTATAATAGTTTTCCTCCACCTCTTTCTGATGAAAAAGATGTTCTATTAGCCCCGTCTTCCCAACTCTTCTGGGCGAGACAAGGGTTACGTTGACTCCATTGGATATATGTTCCAGCAACTTCTGGACCTCGTGTTCGCGGTCGCAGAAATACTCCTTGCCTATGTACCCGTTTAGGACAAATGGATTTCTCAACATACCTTGACTCTTGTTTGTTTTTTCGTATTATTTCGTATTATTACTTTATAATAATCATATTATAATAATCAGAATACAGTGTATGGGTCGGTGCCGAGGATGGTCTTGGCGGCAGCCTT